>Ga0213835_100180_pt1 | contig 75414 bp, 67 predicted proteins | sample SWPATP01_FD_160576 | JGI IMG/M metagenome (GOLD analysis project Ga0213835, IMG submission 160576) | Coastal seawater microbial communities from Marineland, Florida, United States - SWPA TP0 #1 | ecosystem: Environmental > Aquatic > Marine > Coastal | place: USA: Florida | collected 2016-08-05 | reverse complement strand
GATTGAGATCAAACGGTAAGCCTGCCTTACGAAGCAACGCTGAATCAATCTTGCAAGAGAACCGCTCAAGCCATTGAAAAATGATTCGTTTTGACTCGGAACGAATCACTTCGAATCCGATTGGAGTCGCCAACCAGGTGATTCGGAGTAAAGCGTATGGCAGGGCATCGAGCGCAGTGGAAAGGCTTCCTCAAGTTCGGAGAGGTAACGGCTGGCGTGGCGCTGTATACGGCAGCCTCCACCTCCGACCGCATCACCTTTAACACGATCAATTCGGCGACAGGCAACCGGGTCAACCGCGTCTTCATCGACAGCGAGACCGAAAAGCTGGTGCCGAAAGAAGCCCAGACGAAGGGCTTCGAGATCGAAAACGGCCAGTATCTCGTCATCGATCCCGACGAGGTGGCCGCCACGATCCCGGAGAGCGACAAGACGCTCGAAATCGAGGCGTTCATCCCCTGCTCCGACGTCGACGACGTCTACTTCGACAAGCCCTACTACCTCACCCCGGATCGCGTGGGCTCCGACGCGTTCGCCGCACTGCGCGACGGCATGAGGAAGTCGAAGGTCGCAGCCATCGCCAGGACCGTCCTCTTTCGGAGAATGCGCACGGTTCTCATCCGTCCCCACGGCAAGGGATTGATCGCCACCACACTGAACTACGACTACGAAGTCCGGTCGAGTGCGAAGGCGTTCGAGGACATGCCGAAGCTGGAGATCGAAGGCGAGATGCTCGATCTCGCCAAGCACATCATCAGCACCAAGAAGGGAACGTTCAATCCGGCGACCTTCGACGACCGATATGAGGCGGCGCTCGCCGAACTGGTAAAGGCCAAGGTCGAGGGCAAGGCGCTTCCCAAGCGCAAGAAGATAGAGGTTTCGCAGCCGAGCGACCTGCTCGCCGCCCTTCGAGAGAGCGCAGGGCTGCTGAAGGCTGCCGAGACCAAACCGGAACGCACGGCCGCCAATGCCAATGCTGGCACGGGTCGGAAACGTGCGGCGCGTGGGGCGGTCGGGAAGTCCGCCGCTTCGAAGACCGCCCCGCAGCGCAAGGCAAGCTAGGAGAGAGACGATGGCAATCCGTCCTTATTGGAAAGGCTACCTCAAGCTATCGCTCGTGACCTGCCCGGTCTCCATGACCCCGGCGACAAGCGAGAGCGAGAAGGTGCGGTTTCATACGCTGAACCGCGAAACGGGCAACCGTGTCGTTTCGCAATACATCGACTCTGTCACCGGGAAACCTGTGAAAGACCAGAACGAAGCGAAGGGGTATGCCCGTGGTGAGAACGACTACGTTATCCTGACCGACGACGACCTCGATGCAGTGCAACTCGACACGGTGAAGACGATCGACATCCAGAAGTTCGTGCCGTCGCAGAGCATCGAGTGGGTCTACCTCGAAAAACCGCACTATCTCGTACCGGACGATGCCGTCGGCCACGAGGCTTTCGCCGTCATCCGCGATGCGATGAAAGCTGACAACGTCGTCGGGGTATCCAAGCTGGTTATCGGCCGCCGCGAACGGGCGGTCGTGCTGGAGCCACGCGACAATGGCATTGTCCTCTGGTCGCTACGTTTCGGGGACGAGGTACGGCCGGAAGATGCGTATTTCGAGGACATAGACGACGAAGCGGAACCCGACCTCATCCCGCTCTTGCAGAAGCTGATCAAGCAAAAGTCCGCGAGATGGTCACCTGAAATGGTGAGCGATCCTATCCAGGAGAGCTTGCTGAAGCTCATCGAGGAAAAAAAGAAAGCCCTGAAGCCCACTAGGAAGTCCTCGAGGACAAAGGAAACGCCTGCTCCCGCGTCGAACGTCGTCAACATCATGGACGCGTTGCGAAAATCTGTCGCGGACGACCTCAAGAGCAGAAAGGCAGGCTGATATGATCGACTATCCCGAAATCACCCTTTGCGAACCCGCACCGTTTCTCTACCACGAAAACGGACAGATCGCGGTGACTGACGGCTCGCAGGTGTGGCTGGTGATCGTGACATGCGAGGCAATTAGGGCGACGGCCAACCCGCCAGAGATGTCGTTGCGCCGTCTGACGCTTTACGCCGAGTTCTTCACCGACCTTGCTGCAGCCGCCATAGTTCGCGGGGAGGATATTGGTGGCAAGGTGTTCATCAGCGAGAGCGATGTACTTTCTACGCGAACATTGCCAATTTCATCGGAGGCGCTCACGCCTCTTCGCAGGTGACGATCTGTGCGCGACGCAAAGCTGGCATGATGGCAGCGGTACCGCTTCTAAGCCAACGGTGACTTTGCCTCGGGGACCGACATGCCCAAAATTCCAAGCTTCCTCGACCTGGAGCGCAACCGGGCAGCAGAAACATAGGGGTGGGTGATAGGACTGAACCCGAAACACTATGGCGACGACCAATATATGCGTCACTCCAATGCACCGAGTTCGCGAAAGGCCCGGCGTTGATCTTCTGGAGTATCTCCGTCGGAGAACACACGAAATGCCTTGCCTTGCGATTTTAACTCTCGAGCAGTCTGTAGTGCGTCCGTGAATAGAAGCTTTGGCGCATTTTCAGTATCGCTGCCTTGAGGGTCGGTCGAGCTTAGGGGAATTATCTGGAATGTTGCTGGCATGGCCTCTCCTTGAAGACGTTAGCCTTCGTTGCCGTCTGAAACAAAGTTCTTTGAACCGCTGTTTCGGGCAGCTTGTAAGGCTCTCGCCTGAGGCAGCCATTTGGTCTTTAGGATAGTGTCGATGGTCACGACGACCTCATCAACGCTCCAGTTTGCGTCTGCTAGTTCACGAACAACCGCAGCTAGCTTGTGATCAATGATTTCCCGCAGTTCGTCAGCCTGCGCTCGTTCATCCCGTGCCATCGCATAACCCTCTAACTGCCAAAGACAAATCGCACTGACGATGCAGATACTGCAGGGAACGACGTTGGTTCGCGGTACGCTATCCCATAGCTGGAAACGTTCATGGCACCTACCGCTTCGGAGTAGACGTGTTGGGCGCCTCGTCCCCATCGTTCTCTTTCGGGCGCTGCTGTATGTCGTCCTGTCGTTTCAGATCACGCTCGATTGTCTCACGTGAGCCCTCAGCGGGATCTTGCTCCGGGTGTTTCTCAGCTTCACTCACGTCAATTCTCCCGTTTGTCGGACGCGCTATGTGGCATCGAAGCGGCAACAATTTTGGTGCTCGATAGTTCCGCAGGATAGCCACCTCGCGGTCAGGGCGGCTAGACGGCGCACGTATTTATCGAGTGACTGCGTTCGCCCTCTTGCCGGCCTCACCTACTGGTTGGAAATCCGACTGGGAGAATGTACTCGATCAGGCGAACTGCAGCTTGTGGCAACGTGAACTTTTATCGGTTCGCGACGATCTCGGCTTGGCGGCTTTGGACCAACGAGCATCAGTGGATCGACCCATCCTGTAGAGGCCGCGGCTTATATCCTCGGCCGCGCTTTTGCCTCACCATGTCCAGAAAGTGCTGTAACGCTTGAGATTGTTCAGCGAACAGGTCGATCCTCAGGCGACCGCGGGATCCTACCCTCCCCCAGCCACGAGCTACCGCGTAGTCTCCGAACAGTGTCGGTTCAATTGACACTCTGTAGTACCGGCACATGTTGCGACTACGATCGACACGGACGAGGTGAACCTGAAACTGTTGAGTGCTCATAGCAGTCAGACTGAGAGATAACGCAATCCAGGTCCAACGACAGTTTTGAATCGGTACGACGAGATCGATTCACAGCGTAAATGTCAGGATCCGAAGCCGCATGCACCAATGCTTCCGCAGCTAAGGTTGAAACCGAAACCGGCGAAAATAGAAGGTCCGGGGACCCTGCAAATTTTCCCAGGAATTTCGAAATTCCTGGACGAGATTTCAAAGCCTTGTTTTTCCTATAACTCCACTCTCAAACAGAATCGAACCCTGCTTCCGCAAGAGTCCTACTGCCCCGCGATAATGCGGGTTGGCGGACGACGCTGCTGTGCGTTACTCGGCTGCATCGTCGCCGGTGTGCGAAACTGTTGGCCCCCTGCCCTCGCGGCTGAGCTTGGGCCTTGCCTCCAGCCATTCAGTACCATGCAGCGTCTAAGGTATTCCTGCCGCCTCACTTCATTGGTGACGGCGTTGCCGAGCTGAGCCCCAAAGACGTATCCCGGTGTCCCCATGGCAAACATCCCCTGCTCCGTTGACATCGCGTTAATCTCGCACTGCGCCAACGCGTATTCCAATCCAGGCCCAGGGCCAATCCGAGAATACGACACAGACTGACAGCCGCCCAGAACGGCAGCGCACGAGACGAAGATCGTAGTGTAGATGATATTTCGTTTGTTCATTGCCCATTCCCATAAGCTGGAATGAACATGCCGCAGAATATCTAATTTTTGGATAATCCAAAAATCGGATTACCGCCGAGTACGACAGCTCGGTGGTCCATGACGAAGACGCTACATTCAGCGAGACACAGACGGCTTGTGGAACTGCTTATCGAGCAGCGTAAAGCCGCTGGGCTAACCCAAGCAGACGTGGCGAAAGCACTCAACCGCCACCAGCCCCACATTGCCAACATCGAAAGTGGAGAACGGCGCGTCGACGTTGTCGAGTTCCTGGAACTGGCAGAGGTTATTGGTTTCGAACCGAATGCGATATTGAACGCGGTCTTGGAAATTGGCGCCTGAAACCTTGTCGATAGGCGACAGCGTTCGCTTCAAATCCTGTCAGTACGTGATCTTAGGGCGGTTTAATCCTGGTTAGGCCGCAACCGTCCGCGCTGTATGCGCGCGTGTTCCTCAAACTCTTCATAGCTGGTGATCGTCAAGTTAAAGTTGACAGGATGTTTGCCTAAGTACAAAAGAATTTTTGAGCGTCAATTTTTTCTTGACAAGCATCGCATAGCATAAAACGCGATCAAAAGTCGAATCAATATTAGTATCTATATTTATAATAAAGTAGTTTGAAAATTGGTTCGTCGTGTGAAATTACCGTTGTGAGGGCGACCGGGCGCTTTGTTAATCGTCTGGGTCGTTCGATGATCAACGAGGAGATTTGTTCTGTAGCAATCGCAGACGCAAGGAAAGCATCCGGCTGCTAGCCGGCATCCTGCTTCGACATCACCGTACCCTTCATATGAGCCTCGACGTTCTTCAACAACCATATTTGATTTGTGTCGGAGGCTAATCCCGCACTGCCACACAACCCTAACTTGAAAATCGTAACCTTATACAAGGAAATGACGATGAATAATCTGATTAACCCACGTCCGAAACGCATTCGGCGTGCCACGGTGAACTTCCTCGACGACGTTTGGTATTGCGACAACTACGGAAGGGCGACTCGCTGGTACGAGCGTCTGGCGTTGGAGCAGCCGCTTCTGGCGATCACGTCGCCGGTTATGTACAAGCTTATGCGCAAGGCCATCACACTGCTTGCAGCATCCGGTTGCAACATTCTGTTCGTCTGGTCGCTCGAAGACCTGTTCCAGGAGAAGAACTTCAAGGCAGTTCTCCGCGAAGCCGGCACACATCTGCCTCCGTACGAAGCTACCCAGCTCGAGTTCCTTCTTCTGGCAATCGCACGCGATTGGGTTGGGCTCGACGCTGACGAGCTCGGAAAGCTCGCAGCACTGGCACCTCCTCTTCCTAAGCCACAGCGTGTGCAGGTTCGTGCACGGCAGTCGCACGTTTTCCATGTGAACGGCCAGCGTGGACGCGGCGTCGTCACCCCGACGAAAGCGGTCGCTGCGCATGAGAGCAACGGCGGAAAGGCTTAAGGTTCGAGTATGATCATCAACTCTTCAATCTACGACCTCGACGCACCCCTTGGGTGCGTCGTCAGCAACCCTCTTAAAAACCGGTTCCCTCGAGTTTTCCGAGAGCATCTGCGGCTTTTCCTTTCATCACCCTTTACGCAGAGTGACGTCCGCGACGGTATGTGGATGCGGAACCTCGACAAAGACAAACTGGAAATGTTTGTCTGGTCGGCCGCCCAGGCCCTTGTCGGCGTTGGCATCAGTCCGAAACTCGTTTTAAAGCTCAACGATCTGGTGTCGATCAGTGCATTTCGGGAGATTGTCGACTGGTACGCGGATCGCAAAGAATGGGCTTTCTATGTCGCGCTCTCACTCATCTGGGTCGCGCAGTTTTGCGAAACAGTTCCAGATGACCGCATCTTCGAGATGCGACGCATTGCATCCGCCTTGGCGCCAGTCACTGCCGACAACTAAGCCTTAGCGCACGGCCTGCCAGCGTAGGTTCGCTGCGCAACTCACGTAAAACTACATCTGGTTCACTCGGGTCTGTCGGTCGAGATCGACCACCCATGTGAACCGCTCAACCAAGGAGGCCTCAATGAAGGTCAATGCCAAGCCCGTGTCACTCGCAGACGCTTATGCCAAGGTGGCGCAGCGTCCCGACCCCAACCGGCGACGTCAGCGCGAACGTAGCTCTGCTATCCGCAGCTTGTCCCGCTGGACAAACCGCCGAGACTCCGAGCTCCCGGTCGACCCAAAAGAACTGCGGAAGGTTTTTGATCAGGTTAAGCGGTCTGGTGTTGGGATCCGGCCGCACACGCTGGCGAACGTCAAGTCAATCTGTCTGGACATGATTACGGAAAGCGGGTTTGTCGAAGGCCTGCGGTCAAGAGGTGGAAGACAGGCTCCTCTTTCGCCAACCTGGAGCGCTTACGTCCAGCGCCTTCCTACAAGACGCCTTAAAACCTATCTGAAGCGCTATGTACGCTTCCTCTCCGAAGAAAACATCAAACCTACCGCGGCCAACGACGCGGTCTACGCGCGCTATACCGAACGACTCGGTGATCTGTCGCTGCAGGCAAACTTGCACCGAGTAGTACGCGATACGGCAAAAGCTTGGAACGAGGCGCGACCGCTGTTTCCTGACCTTGACCTTCCAGCGATTACAGTTCCCGCCTCTAAACGCCAAAAGACGTTGACCGATATCGATCTTCTTCCTGCGACCTTTCAGAGCGATGATGCAAACTTTAGCGAGTGGGCGTCGGGGTTGGATATCTTCGCAAAGAACGCTCGCAGGCGGCAGTTGTCACCGCGTACCGTTGCAAAGATCAAACAAGACATCCGACGCGCTGTGACATTCCTTATCAAAGCAGGAACGGCGCCGGAATCGATCACGGGGTTCGCAACACTCCTGACCATTGAGAATTTCACAACGATCCTGCGCGGAGCGCATGCTGAAAAAGGTGGCTTGCCGAGTTCTTATAATTTTCACATGGCACTGTCCTTGATGGCGATCGGCCGTGATTTTCTCAAGCTGGATCCGGCTGTCATCGAGGTGTTGACTCAGCTGACCTACAAGATCCCGCGGCCTCCACAGCATATCACGGTGAAGAATACCAAGCTCATCGGCCGCTTCGATGATGCTGCTACGATTAAGAAACTTGTCGAAGCACCTCAGGACCTCTGGAAGATTGTGAAGTCGCACAAGAAGCCTAACCGTTGGACGCTTTCGAAAGCACAGGCTGCGATCGCCATCGCCATGCTGCCAGTAATCCCGCTCCGGCTGGGGAATCTGTCCGCGCTGACGTTCGATGAGCATGTGTTTTTGCGCCCCAACGGGGTATCCACGATTACGGTCCCGGCGCATGAAAACAAGTCTGGCACGGCACTCGCGTTCGATATCCCGCCTAACCTTGTCGACATGCTGATGGAGTATCGGAACGTGATTGTTCCGAAAATCATTGGCTGCCGCCCCCGCTACCTCTTCTGCCGTGATGACGGTGAGCGCAAAAATTTCGCGACTGTAAGAGCAAACATTCAGACATATCTCATTCAGTATTTGGGATTCCATATGAACCCGCACGCGTTTCGGCACTTGGCGGCGAAGATCACGCTCGACCAGGATCCTGGTGCCCACGGCCAGGTACAGCAGTTCCTTGGCCATAAGACGATTATGACAACGGAGAATTTCTACGTGGGGTGGGACACCAAGCGTGCGCAACAAGGGCATATCCGCAACCTCGAGAAAACGCTTGCGGCTGCAGGCGACCGTCTGACGAAAAAGAATACGCGGAAGGAGGCCGGACGTGGCGAAAAGACTTAATCTGGCCCTCCCCTATCCAGCGTGGCCTGACTTGGATCGGGAGTTGTTCGAGGCCGTTCATCCACGAGGAGACCTATTCGATCTTCACCACAACGCCAAGCTCTCTGACAGAACAGTCTATGCTCGAAGATCTACCTGGGGGCAGTTCCTTCAAATCCTTCTCGTTCATCGGCCTGAGCAGTTGGCAGCGTCACCTTGCCTTCGCGTCACTGTCGACAACCTGCGGTTCGCCACTGAGGTCCTGAAGCGTAACTGTTCCGATAACACGGTCGCGAATTTTCTCCAAAGGATCCACCTAGTTGTGCGGGCGATGTATCCAGATGAAGATTGGCGTTGGATTTACACGGCACAGCGTCGCATTCAAAGGCAGGCCATCCCCCTCCCCCATCGCGAAGTCTTGAGCAGCGAAGTTTACCCTATCGGACTTTCATTGGTGGAGAAGGCGATTGCTGCTTCCAGAGCGAGAGGACATGCCGCTGTAAATGATGCTGAGATATTTCGGGACGGTCTAGTCATCTTAACACTAACGGAACAGGCAATGCGCCGCGGAGAACTCGCGGCTATCGATATCAACCAGCACCTCGAGAAGAATGGCACGCTGTGGGTCATCAGCTTGCCCGCGGAGCTCACAAAGACGCATGAGGCGAAGCGCTATGAGTTGTCAGAGCGGCTGTCGGGACACGTAGACCTTTACCTGGAAGTTTATCGCCCCCTTTTTCCGAACGCTGACGGGCATTCGGGCATGTGGCCGTACAAGGATCGACCAATGGTCGACAAAATGATCCGACGCTATGTGCGCAAGCATACGCAGGCCGCGCTAGGTTTTGCGGTTACACCCCATAGGTTTCGCAACGCTGCCGCAACGTTCACGTCCGTCGTCGATCCGGCAAATATCCGCATGGCGAAGGGCCTGCTTGGACATGCGTCTTTGGCGATGACTGAAAAACACTATGTCGATGGTTCTCGGTCGCGCCTTGCAGCTCGTTCGCACGCGAAGGCCTGGCAGACGCTCGTGGATGCTTCGAAGCGTCAATAGGAAATTGCTACATGGCTTTCCAGAACGCCACTCCCTGCTGAGCGGCGCGCATGAGAATTTAAAGCCCCCCCCCGATGCGGGGCGTCTTTTGTGAGCGTCAAAAAAAGCAAGAGACCTCAAGTAGTACTCACGAATGTCAAGATATTCTTGACACTACTTAACTCATCGAGCATAATCTTCGTTTTGGGCATTTTTATATTGCATTGTATTCAGATGAGCGCTATATCGACGGTGTGCTGCACAGACATGCGCACACCGCCGAGGGACAGTGCCATATGCTCTGTCGTTGTATCGATTTTTGTCTCATCGGAGATTACCATGCAACTTGGATGCCGCTTAGGCCGATTATAAATCGCATACCGCCCTATTGTCAGTACGGCTCGCCTCGGGCGTAGCTGTTACGATGCCGCGCGTTTGCTTGCTTAGACGGCAAGAGGGGAGCTCAAAGCTCTTCGTCTTGGCGTAGTGCAGCTTGTCCATGCGTTCAACTCTGGCGAGCACCTTTCACGATTGACCGAATTTTCTGCACAGCAACAAGCTGGCTGCAAAGGAGACCCTGTGTCCAAACTTGACTCACTGCAAACCCAGTTCTTCAATGACCACCAGTATCCACCAAAGTTCGAAACAGCTGCGCAGATTCTTGAGCGGCTTGGAAAGTACGGGTTTGATACCTTCGAAATCATCCCCCGCGAGATCGACGACGTGCATCAGCCCTCCGCGACATTTGCCGACCGCCTGCCGCCCTCGTGGTACCGCAAGAGCAAGTATGGGATCGACACCCTCGGCTACGCATTGGAAGACGGCTTCGACCCAGCAGAGCTTGCAGAGTATGTATGCAACGTTCAGGACAAGTTCGCTTGCCGGTTAAGCAAAGTTCCGTTGGCGGGAGCTCGCAGAGTTTCACTTGAGGAGCTCTTGAACGCCAGCGAGTGGGCAGAAATGGCTTATCCCGGCTTCAAGGCTCCTCACCGGATCGACGGGGAGATGCTGATTCACGATTTGGACGTCGCCGTAACAGCTAATATCATCGGTGGGATCCAGTACTTCACGGAAAGCGGCGAACTCGTGGATCATGTGATCCACGAAATGTTTGATACGTTTGAGCTGGAAAACGCAGTCGTGTTCGGCGATCTCGCGACCTATGAGACCCTGATTGGCTTTAGCATTCGCACGGTCGGTCGAGGCAGCGTGTTTCCGATCGACCCTTCGTTCACAGTCCATGGGTCCGATGACGAACGCTGCGACGTTTACCTCATTGACGACGTCGCTGACAAAGTTGCCGAAGTGTACAAGAAGCTGCAGGGTATCTGCGCTCATCAGCAAGGCGTTCTTCTGGAAACGCGTTTCCCGTTGCCTGTTGCGCGCTACGGGCTTGCCCGGACAAGCGCTGAGAAGGTAGAATTTGAAGAGGATTTCGCCGTGTACTCGGCAGAGCCGTTCTTGGCGCTGGCACGCTCTACTGCGCGCTGACTGCGCGTCATCCTGCTGCCCTCGTCTTTGCGCCGACAAACAGTCCTTGCTTGATCAAAGCCTGACGTCCGGTGGGACTGAACCAATCTCGCACCAACCTCCTTCGTGCTGCAGGCGATAAGCCTGCGGCAAGAGCATCCCCGTACCCAAATGACATGGAAAAACGTATGAAATCGAGTGATTATCGCACACCTCCACCACGATTGTTGGATATAGACAGCGTGCGAGAGCGTCTGGAATGGGGCAACACACTTGAGATCGCCCTCCCCCAACACGACGGCGGCCCTGATCTCAGCAACTTTGTAAGAAATCTCGAGCCCACCCAGTGGTCAAAAGGCCCGAACGGCCTTCCCGTAGCGGCTTACAAGCTCCGCGGCGATACGAGAAAAGAAGCGTTTCTGAGAATGTTCGTTGACGCACAACCCTATATCAACTGCCGCATTACTCGCAACAAAGATCCGATGTTGGATGTCGACGGCATTCCGTTTGACGCCTTGTTGGAAACATTTGCGGAGTTCAAAAAACAGCACCCAAACCCAGCTGCACCGATTAGACAGTCGCAGCGCAAGCTCACCAATATGCTGATGACGTCAATGATGCATCATGGGAATGGAGACTGCTCAATTTTGGATGTCGACGGCAGTGTCATTTCACGGAGCGTATGGGACGGCCTCGATGATGATCGATTTTTCGAACGGGACGCATACGGGAGCTATCTTTCTGGTGATAATCTGATGGGCGTAGCCTTTCCCGCAAACCTTCCTGGACTCCCGCATTTTTTGCTGCCGCCTTCGGCTAAGTTTCGCCATCAGGACGGCAGTGAGTTTGTAGCTTATAGCCTCAGCGGTTCACAGGTTGAAATCGACGCTGTACGCCGTCGTGTTGCAACGCTGCTCGCTGGCGAAGGGAGTGAGAGAACCGGGACAATCTTTCCGTTACCCCTCGGCGATTGGCACCTGTCAGCGGACACAGCTGAAATGATCGAATTCGATGAGCCTCTGCGCTGCTACAGTGCAACCTCGCTGGATTTCTATTTTCGATTGGTTCCGACTGCTTGTTGATCCACTAGCTCAGTCCATCCTTGAAACACATGAAAGGCTCTTGGATTGGCGAGCATTTCATGTGTTTCGTCCTAAAGACGACGAGACCGACTGTCCGGCGGATAATCCGCGAAATTGCTAGCTCCGACGGAAGGTGTCTCAGCCGTTGCGAACCATGCCGCGAGGCTGGAGCGGTATCTCGCTTTGGGCAAAATTTGGCCCGTGTCATCGATGTGAGTTTCCTCAGTAAACCCGAATGACCGGAGCTTCGACCTTATAACGCAAAGCTCCGTCGACCGCGGTGTAATCGCATGTTGTGAAGGAGGCGATCTAGCCGACTGACGAGAGGCGCTTCACGTCGGCTTTCCAGATCTCTGCGACGCCGGTGAAGGCCCGCTGAGCATTATATCAGGCGGTGCGGGGGGGCGAATTGATCACGGGCCAGATCCTCGGCCTAGATTTGCTACGTCTCTACCCTTGTCGAACATCATAGGATCTTGCTTCCGTCCGTGTTGATCTTGTATCGCGCGATGCTCCAGTAACACAGTCAACTTCATTGGAACCTGGCTGAAACTACTCATAGCGGCCAGGCGCACTGACGACACAGCCGCGCCTCAGGCTCAGGCCGCGGCGGATTTCCTCCACAGTCTCTACTAAACGCTCTTTAGCCGCTGACTGGCGCCTACCCTCAACGCGAAGCAGTGTCTGATATGCGACTCACCTTCGCTGTGAGGCATGTGATTCTGGCCTTGCGTCGCAGAAGGAGAGGGAAATTTGCCAAACCTTAAAGTTCTCGACTCTTTTTTCATGGGAGCATCGGCAGCGCCGCGATTACGCGCAATCGCTTGGTACGCTTGGTTTTTACGCGAGAAAACGGTCGAAAAGCACAGCACAACCAATCGCTTGCTAACGCACCGTTAACCTTAAATAGCTTGCCGCCCTATCGAAATCGATGCTTATTACCAGTAGCGGAAACGACCAGACTTTTCGCAGTGAAGCGCTAATTCGAGATTGATTATTAAACATGGCGAAAATTGCGACTAAAATCGCCCCTGTCGATGAAGACCTGATGGGCATCATCACAAGGCATTCGCTTGCTCTCTCGGAGCAACTGCAGGACCACCACCTAGCGACGTTCCCGCCTGATGCCACGAAGACCATCCGGGTTTTTCAACCGGCAGAAGCGGCAAAGTTGCTGGGGATCAAGGAAGTTTATCTTCGCCGCCTTTCAAACGAGGTGCAAGGACTGCAGTTGACGACTGGTTCAGGGGGCCGGCGCTCTTATAGCGTAGAGGACTTAGCTCATATCCGTAGGCACCTCGACGAAGTTGGACGTGGATCGCGGCGCTATCTTCCTCATCGGCGAGATGACGAAAAGCTGCAAGTCATATCTGTAATGAACTTCAAGGGCGGCTCCGGTAAAACGACCACTGCCGCCCACCTTGCTCAGTATCTTTCTCTCCGCGGATATCGGGTTCTTGCAATCGACCTCGATCCGCAGGCAAGCTTGTCCACCCTCTTCGGCGTACAGCCCGAGACTCTTGCATCGGGAGAGAGCCTCTACGGTGCGATCAGGTATGCTGATCCGCGCCCGATGGGAGAAATTATTTCAGGAACCTATATTCCGGACCTGCATCTCATCCCGGGCAATTTGGAACTGATGGAATTCGAGCATGAGACGCCGGCCGCTCTCATGAAGCGGAAGCCCGGCGATACGATGTTCTTTGGCCGAATCGGCGAGGTTCTTGAGCAGGTTGCCCACGCATATGATGTAGTGGTGATCGATTGCCCGCCTCAGCTCGGATACTTGACGCTATCCGCCCTTACTGCCGCAACCTCGGTACTGATAACCGTCCACCCTCAGATGCTGGACGTCATGTCGATGAATCAGTTTCTCGCAATGATGGCCGATCTCCTTCGCGAAATCAAAGCGGCGGGTGCAGACTTTACCTATAAGTGGATGCGTTATCTGGTCACACGTTTCGAACCCAGCGATAGCCCACAGAACCAAATGGTGGGTTATCTGCGGGCGATCTTCGGCGAGAACGTCATGAATTTCCCAATGCTGAAGACTACAGCTGTTTCGGATGCAGGGCTGACCAATCAAACGCTCTATGAGGTCGAACGAAGCCAATTTACTCGTGCCACTTATGACCGGGCGCTGGAATCAATGAATAGCGTGAACGACGAGATCGAGGCTTTGATCAAAAAAGCATGGGGTAGAGCCGCATGAGCCGCAAAGATATTCTTCGCGTTCCACAGTCGAAGCCGTTGGTGGAACCGACAGCCACGCGGCCAGTGCGAGCTAAGGTCCTTCCAATGCTCAATGCCGAGGTCCCACCGGCGGCATCGCGGCTGACCCATCAGGTGGGTACGGCCTTGGCCGAGGGGAAGGCGCGCTTCGAGCGGGCCGAAGAGATTGAGCGTCGCCTGGCTGAAGGACAGGCCGTCGTAGAGCTGGACACAGATGAGATTGACCCCTCCTTCGTGCAAGACAGAATGGACGGAGATATCGACGGCTTGCTCATGTCAATGCGGGAACAAGGACAACAGGTTCCGATCCTTGTTCGCCCTCACCCAGAGCGCACAGGCCGCTATCAGATCGCGTTCGGACATCGCCGTTTAAGGGCTTTGAAGGAGCTTGGTCTCAAGGCAAAAGTCATTGTTCGTCAATTGACCGACGCGCAATTGGTGATTGCTCAGGGCCAGGAAAACAACGAGCGTCAGGACCTGACCTTCATCGAGAAGGCTCGATTTGCGGCCCGTCTCAAAGAAAAGTTTGCCCGCGACGTAATCATTGCGTCGCTGTCGGTGGACAAGGGCGACCTCTCGAAAATGCTGGCCATTGTCGATGCCCTCCCAGCCGCCTTGATTGACGCGATTGGATCGGCGCCTGGCGTCGGCCGCCCACGCTGGCTTGAGCTTTCCAATCTGTTCGAAAATTCCACTGCTCCACAGGCAGCCGTTGAGTACGCCGCGTCTGACCAGTTAAAGGCCCTTGGTTCGGAAGATCGCTTCAAAGCTGTCGTCTCCTACCTGAAGCCGCGTCGTGCGTTAAAGGGCGCACCACTCGTCCTCTCGTCCCCATCCGGCGTTCGGTTGGCTGAAATGAAGAACACAAAATCAAAGCTCGAGATCACGGTCGACAAGAAGCTGTCGCCGTCATTCGCGGCTTTCATTCTTGAGAGATTGCCGATGCTTTACGAAGAGCATATGGCCGACGATAAACGGGTAAACGGAGAGTAAGCCGGGAAAAGAAAAAGGCCCCAACAGCGTTGCCACCGTGGAACCCAATTCTATCGTCGTGAGAAACATAGAATCGCATTTCCACAAATACTCGTCAAGAGTCTTTGGCACCACTTTGGTGAGCAGATTTCTTTTGCCTTCTGAAAGGTGAGAGACAATGCAGACTTTGAATGTGACGACGCCCTTTGGGCGGCGGCCGGTGACGCTTGCCAATATTCGACGCCAGACGGCGATGGCAGAGATCAAGCAAGGCAAGACCGTCGAAAAATGGAAAGTCTTTCGGGACGTCGCTGCTGCCATGGAGCCTCTCGGTATCCATTCGAATAGCATTGCGGTTCTCGACGCACTACTAACGTTCCATCCTAAAAACGAACTGTGCCAGAATGACAATCTGGTGGTCTTTCCTTCGAATACGCAGCTCTCGTTGCGTGCACACGGCATGTCTGGGGCCGCTATGCGTCGTCACATTGCGATCCTTGTCGACGCAGGTCTCCTCGTACGGAAGGATAGTCCCAATGGAAAACGCTACGCTAGGAAGGATCAGACCGGTGAGGTCGAGACCGCGTTCGGTTTTGATCTCTCACCGCTTCTGGCCCGGGCTGAAGAGCTCGCAGCGATGGCGCAAAAAGTTGCTACCGACAGGTCTATTTTCCAAAGCACCAGAGAGACCCTGACTGTTTGCCGCCGCGACGTGCGGAAGCTGATCACGGCAGCTATAGAAGAGGGTGCTGACGGCGACTGGTTCGCGATTGAGGCCATGTACGCGGGGATCGTAGGTCGGATACCTCGCGTTCCGACCCTGGCGACGGTTGCCCCGATCCTTGCTGAAATGCGGATGCTGTATGAAGAGATTATCTACCGCTTGAATTTTCAGGATAAATCAAAAAATAAGAGCAGCAATGCCGCTCTTAAAGAGCAGCACATACATAATTCAAAACCAGAATCCTTAAATAAATTTGAACCTAGCTCTAGAACGGAGCAGGGGGCGGAGCCGAGTGAGAACAAGAAACTTGCAAACGAGCCGTTGAAGGCCTTTCCGCTGAGTGTGGTCGTAAAGGCTTGCCCCATGATGATCGATTACGGGCCTAGTGGGCAAATCGTCAGTTGGCGCGATTTGATGTCTGCCGCAGTGGTCGTGCGATCCGTGCTGGGCGTCAGCCCTTCAGCATATCAAGAAGCTTGCGAAACCATGGGCCCTGAGAACGCTGCCGTCGCTGTGGCCTGTATCCTTGAAAGGTCCGCTTTTATCAATTCGCCGGGGGGATATCTCAGGGATCTGAGCCGAAGGACAGTGCTTGGCGAGTTTTCACTTGGTCCGATGATTATGGCGGCCCTCAAGGCGAACAACCAAGGTAGTCTGAAAGCAGGGTAGCTGTTGGCAGCTGCCAACAGCTACAACCACCTGATTATACTGCATTTTCTTCCGGCCCATTTTTCTAAACGACGTAAGGCTTCCAATCAAGCGAGGGATTTTCCCTTGCTGAGATATTCCCGTGTGAGGCGCTGATCTTATTGCCAAAGTCCTTAAGTCTCAAGCTTAGTAGCGTCACCACCTTAGTGCTCTGATAGCTCCCTGCTGGATATTGATAGAAGCGACACTCACGATTATTCGTATTGCGTATTTCGCCACCGCCGAAAGATCAGCCGATAGTGAAGTAGCGAGGTGGATCAGGAAGTGCCGTGACAAACGATAGCGATCTGGCACCCGCATTTAGAATCCTCAAAGCACGATGTCCGCGTATTGCCCGAGGTTCGTTATTCTGACACGCAAGACAGGGGGCGGTAGGATCGAACGTATGCATGTCCGTTCGACAGGCAATCCGTCTAAAACCCAGCAACCTCAACGCAAACTGGGATGCGCGATAGCGCCCGAATCGAGATGAGCGCAACCATGATTGATTGGGATGTGGACGGAGAAGTCTTCATCAACTTCCTGCCAGTCGACAAGGCCGCGTGGTTGAAGGAATATGGCGAAGCCTCGCTCATGAACGAATGAGCTTCTCTTCTCTGTGTTACAGCGACGAACGAGGTGTCCTAACCGTATGCCTCGCGACTGCGTTGAAAAAGACATGCGGTTATCGCTTTGGTGATAATAGCGCGTCGCGATCTTTCAGATCCGCTCGGCGCGCTTTAGTTTTTCGTTTTTGCCTTCAAACCGGCGACTACTTTCAGGGAAGGTACTTTAGCTCGTGCGGTAGCGTGCTAACCAGTGGGCGTAGGGTGCCGGCAGAGTTGCCCAAGCAGGATCTTCGACGCCGAGCGTTTTTGCTGCGGCATAAGGCCAATGGGGATTGGCAAGCAGTGGCCGGGCGAGCATCACGAGATCCGTTTTGCCTGTCTGGACGAGTGCATCTGCCTGCTCGGGATCGCTGATGAACCAACTTGTCGACGTCGGAAGACCGGTTTCGCTATGGACGCGAGCGGCTGTCTCTGCAAGAAAATTTGGCCCCCAGGGGATCTGCGCCGTCGGTGTGGAGAACCCGACGCTGACATCGATGGCATCGAGACCTGCAATCCTGAAGCGGCTGACGAGAGCAATCGATTCCTTGAGCGTTTCTTCGTCGCGTCCGTCATATTCGATGACGCCGAAACGGGCCGTCAGCGGTCGGTCCTCGGGCCAGACCTTCCGGACCGCTGCGAGTGTCTCCAGCAGGAAGCGGCCGCGGTTTTCTGCGCTTCCACCATATTCGTCTTCTCTCTGGTTGGAATGGATGGAGAAGAAGCTCTGCGCCAGATAGCCGTGTGCGAAATGGAGCATCAGCCATTCAAATCCAGCGTCGCGTGCGCGTTCGGCGGCGTCAACAAAATCCTGCTGTACGCGCAGTATGTCTGCCTTCGTCATCTCGGTCGGAACCTTACCGAGGTCCCCACCAAAGGCGATTGCCGACGGCGCTATCGTCTCCCAACCACGTGCGTCTCCATCGACGATATGGTCGTCACCTTCCCAAGGACGATTTGCGCTGGCCTTGCGACCCGCATGTGCAATTTGGATGCCCGGCGTAGCCCCGGCAGCTTTGATGGCCTGAATTATCGGGCGAAGTGCTTCTGCCTGGGCGTCGTTCCAGATGCCAAGGTCGCCGGGTGTGATGCGTCCTTCTTTCGAAACGGCGGTCGCCTCAAGGACAATCAATCCTGCGCCACCGCGCGCCAGGCCGGCATAGTGAGGAAGGTGCCAATCGGAAACCACGCCATCCGTCGCCATATATTGACACATGGGCGAGGCTGCGATGCGATTGCGTAGAGTGATGCCCTTAAGGGTGAAAGGATCAAAAAGCTTTGGCATTGATGTTCTCCGGTGGAATTTCCCGGCCGGTCTATCGCTTCGTTAGTTCGAATACAATAGAACAATAGCAATATGGTTGGTTCGGTGCTAGAGGACGTCCTATGAGAGTCATGAAACATCCAGCCATGCACGAGATCAGCATCGAACAAGTGTTCTACGCGCTGAGTGATCCGGTGCGTCTCGAGATCGTGCAGAAACTTTGCCGCACGGACGAAGCCAGCTGCAGTGCGCTCGATGGCGGCAGACCCAAGTCGAGCGTATCTCACCACTTTCGGGTGTTACGGGAAGCAGGCCTTGTCTGGACGCGCAATGAAGGGGTGTCGCATATGAATGCGCTTCGGCGACGTGAGCTCGACGAACGGTTTCCAGGGCTGCTCGCTGTCGTCGAGGCAGCGATTTTCGCCAGGGCAGGGGCGAACGCTGCATAAAGTCATGAGGCGATCGAACATACACCGAGCGCGGGTGGACCGGTCTAGCTAATCAGACGCGCAGCTCGTCCCGTTCTTCTGGTCGCGCTGTTGTAATAGCTGGATGCCTGCTGGACAGATCGATGCCGCGACTGCTCCATCGCTTCAGCCAGTGGAATGCCGCGATTGGCGGCTTCCGTCAGATACCCTGATCGCAGCCCGTGTGCCGAGAAATCCCCGGGCTCAAGCCCGGCCATTTCAGCCCGCTGCTTGACGATCGCATTGACCGCGCTGGGCTCGAGCGGCCGGTTAGAGAGATTGCCCCAGCGATCGACCTTTCGGAATATGCTGCCCTTGTCGATCCTGGCTGCCGCAAGCCAGGCATTCAGAGCGTTGACGGGTCGACCGGTCAGATAAACGACCTCGTCATGATCGGCGCCAGATGTCTTGGTGCGGCCGAGATGGATCGAAAGCGAGGGGAGGGGAGAGCCATCGGGAACGTCGATAGATGGCTCGACCGTCAACTGTTCGACACGCATGGCGGCAATCTCGCTGCGGCGCCGACCGCCCGAGGCGAAAGCGACCATCAAGATTGCCCGATCACGGATGTCGCGCAAGCTCTCGGTGCTACAGGTTGCCAGCATCTTGCCAAGGATATCGCCGGTAACAGCCTTGTTGCTCTTTCGACGACGTTGTCGCGGCGTGGCCCGCACAGCGAGCCGTATCGCGGATTTGAGGGCAGGGGAGGCGAAAACGCCGGTTAGTCCGCGCCACTTCGTGAGAGTCGACCACGTGGCGAGGCGCCGGCGCACGGTATCGGGTGCATGCGGGCCTGCCGACTTTAGAAAACCTTGACTACGGAGGTTCTGCTCCACCTTTGCCGGCATCCCGTGATCAGGATCGGTTTCGCGCTTCTGTGGGTCCCACAGATGATGGGCAACGAATTTCAGGAGCAGGGCTTCAGGCGCCGGCCAGGGAAGAGATTTGCCAATCGCTGCCAGCGACCAGGCCTGCAGATAGGCAAGATCAGACGTCAGGGCTCGAAGGGTATTTTCGCCCATGCCCTCGTTGACCAGATGGCGCAGCGTTGCGACGTCCTGATCGGTGAGCAACTCGGCCAGCCCGTCGCGACGTTCCAGCGGCAGCACTGCTGCAATCGTGTCCAACTCTTGGGTGCGGCGATCGACCGGGTCTGAGCCAGCGCTTGTCATGCCATCGACGACGCGGGATGTAGTTTGAGATCAGTGTGGCCGAAGTCGTGCCCCTTGAACAGGAGCGGCGCCTTGGCAACAGCGGCAACAGCGTACGAGAAACAGTCGCCCATATTGAGCGCAGCTGGATGACGACCACGGCCAAAACGCTCGAAAGCCTCTTCTGCCGCCCGGTAGTGTTTCTCATCGAAAGCGACAGTCGTGACATTCGCAGTTTCGGCAAGCCGCCCGATTATTTTGGCGGCGCTGACGAATCCTTTACCCGACAGGACCATCCGTGCCTCAAGCAAGGTCGGCCAACCGATGATGACCGGCTCGCGTCCCATCAGGGGTCTGAACACTTCTGCTTCCGGCTCCTTCATCGATATCGCGATAATAACAGACGTATCGACGGCAATCATATCGGCAGCCCGTTCTCATCGTAGAAGTCATCGTGATTGGACGTCGTGCCGGGTGCGATATTGCGTAGATCCTCGGCTGCCAGATCCCATACGGCGTCCATGGGATAGCGGATGTTATCAGCGCGCAGCTCCTGATCGTAACGCTCGAGTGCCAGTTCGACGAGCCGATTGATCGGCTGGCCAGTGCGGCGGGAGAGAGAATGGGCCAGATCTCGGGCCTTGCTGCTGCGAATGGAGAGCTGCGGTTCGGACATGGTGTGCCTCGTGAAATTGTGGCTTCAATATAGAGATTGCATGCGAGATGGCAAGAAAATTACCATAGATGGCTAACCCGCGATAAGGGATACTTATCGATGGTTAGGCCGCCAATCATAAATCATACCATGTGTGGCTTTTAGCTCCCGATTTCAATTGAAGCGCTAAGCGAGAAATTCGGCACTGAAATCTCCTCTTACGATTTCACTGTGGAGTAGGGGAGGGGCCAACTAAAGCCCTGATGCCTTAGTCAGATTCACGCGGAAGCGATCCCGCCGGCGCTGATATCTGCGTGTCATCTCCGCTGAAGCATGACCAAGCTGTTTCTGGACGTAACGCTCGTCGACTTCAGCGGAGGAGGCCAAGCCCGCGCGAAGGGAATGGCCGGAAAACTTTAAAGCCCGCTCGATCTCACTGAGATCGCCGCGAACGCCGGCAGCCATTGCGGCCCTTTTCACAAGCCGAGCAACCTCCTTGTCGTTCAGCCGCTCCGAGCCGATAGCTTTCCCTTGCCCGGTGACCCGGCGAAACAGAGGGCCATGAGCTAGCTTGGCGAACTTGATCCAGGTCTCGATTGCGGCGACCGGGCAGGTCGCATCGGCCGAGCCGCGACCGACCTCGACCTCTCGCCATCCGGTTTTACCTCGCAGGGTGAGGAGCATACCCTTGTCGAGGATCTCGATCCAACCGCGACCGTCCTCAGTCTGGTCGGCCTTCAGGTCGAGGCCGACGATCTCGGAGCGCCGAAGGCCGCCAGCGAAGCCGATGAGCAACATGGCCCGATCCCGTAGGCCGCGCAGGGAGCCGCGATCGAACGTTTCGACCATGGCAATGATATCCTCAGCCATGACCGCTTCCTTCTGGACAGGTGGCTTGGCGTGGCTGTTGCGGATGCCGGCCATCACGGTGGCGATATGCCGGTCCTTGCGATCGAGCGAGAGGCCACGCTGGGCATAGTTCCAGGAGAGTGAGGAGAGGCGGCGTTCGATGGTCGAGACAGAGTTCGCTTTTGCACCCCGTTCAGCCGTGCCAGAAGCGCAAGCTGTGATGTAAAGTCCGACGGTTTGCGGATGCGGGGGCAGGGGGGCCAGATTGGAGCGCCTGCACCACGCCGAAAAATGCTTCCAGTCGGCCGCGTAGGCCTTGCGCGTGTTGGCGGAACTGGCCGCCTGGACATAGCCACGAGCGCGATCGGCGAGGCTGGCAAGATGAGCAGGTGTCTCGTTACCGCTAGCGAGAGAGGGGAGGGGGCTTGCGCCTGACGCCTCTGGCGCGGAAACATCACGCCCAGCCGCCGTGCTGAGAGACGGCGCTGAGGTCTCCTCGACGTGATTTTTGGTGTTTTGCTCGATGATTTGGGCCATATCTCTATAATGAGGAAAACGTCCGATAATGCAAGATTATCGGACGTTTTATCTTCGCGACAGGCTGTGCGGTTTATAACGAAAAAAGTAGCACTAACCGCACATCTGATTTATGCTGCTGCGAATGGATTCGATCACATCTGCGTCCTCTGCCACCTCCACATGGCCCGGCCACCTCCCAAGCTGGGCGCTGGCGCGTGGCCGTGAAATTGACGAGCGGGATGCTGCTTTCGCCGCAGGTATCGCGCTGAAATCACTCGACGATTTGATCCGTTCGAATACACCATGGATAGGCTGCTGGCGTGATCGTCTTGCTCTCAAGTCAGCCGCCGTCGCGGCCAGGATGCTCGGTCGCAACGAGGAAGAACCCGCGCTGCGGGACGCTGTTTTGTTGACGCCCGCGGACGGTGATCCCGGTCCTGCCGGGAAGCTGTTTTTGGCCACACGAATGCTATCCCGCCGGATCGGCATGCCGGGCACATCGTTTATAAAGGAATTGGCCACGCTTCTATCGATCCGGTGGGACGACAATCTTGCTTCGGTCGCTGATCTCGTCGATTCTGCCATTCAGTCCGGGCGTTCGGCACCTTTCGCGGTGGCGGACCTTATAATGGCGATTTCTGCGGCTCGCCCGGACGCAGAAGTGTTAGCACTTGGTCTGGGCGAGATGGTGCTGGCTCAGAAGCTGAACTGGTCTCAACCAGTTCCCCTGGTGCTACCCGAGCGCTTTGGCCCAGCTTTCCGCACCATCGGTGGCCGGGGTCGCGTCATGCCGGGTGAGTCAGCCTATTCGAAAGCGATCTGCATGGCGATTGTCGATGGCGCCGAACTGGCACTTCGTTCCGCTGCGGAGATCGATCGCCGCGCTAGCCGTTTGTTGGCCATCGCAGCCAAAGTCAGGACCAGAGGAGCTGAACCGGTCATCCGTCGGCTGTTGAACGAAGACGCTGTATCCGCTTCGGCAGCCGGGGCCAGCCTGTCACGATGGGCGGCAAGCCGGCTGTTCGAGCGGCTCGAAGGCTTTGAGGCGATACGCGAGCTCTCGGGCCGGTCCTCCTTCCGAATATTTGGATTGTGACAATGGCAGGAGCGCGCGCAGCCAAACCCCGCCGTCAAGCCCGGGAACGCAAGCAGGAGCTCCTGTATGATCGGGAGCTCTTGGACTTGCCGTCGGAAATGCGCTGGCGGGAATGGATGATGCGCGTCGAGGCGGTCATCTTTGCGTCCTCCGAGCCGGTCAGCCGCGAGACTCTGGCGCGGGTGGTCGGCAAAGACTGCAGCATCGACCTGCTGATCGACGACCTGGTCGGAGAGCTGCGAGATCGCCCTTATGAACTGGTCTCGGTCGCAGGCGGGTGGCAACACCGGAGCCGACCAAGGTTTGCCGAGACGATCCGTGCTTCGTCCGCGCCTACGCGAGGCGGCGTGGCAGCGTTGTCTGAATCTGAGGCGATGGTGCTGATGGCTGTCGGATATTACCAGCCAATCACGCGCGGTGAGTTGTCAAAGATATTTGGCAAGGACGTCAGCCGCGATACGATCGGCGGTTTGCGTGGAGCAGGTTTTATCGGCTCCGGCCCACGGAGCCCCACGCCGGGCGCCCCATATACCTATGTCACGACGCCATATTTCCTCTCGGCCTTTGGCATGGAGACATTGCGGGACCTGCCAAATATCGAGGCGCTGGAAGACGCTGGTCTCTTAAGTAAGCAGGGTGGCTCGGTGGATACTGACCCGGCCATCGGGGACGACATGTTGGAAGATTGACAGCTTTCGGCTTGGTACCGCATTGCGCACTTCACAGGTATTGAAGGCGATCCTGTGGGCGACGATCGCTGCGCACGCCGTTGGTGCTTTGGCACAGCATTTTTATTTCCGGACAGATGTCCTGCGTCGCATGACAAGCGGCTAGCATCTGATCCGCGCCTTTCCGGCTGCCGCTGCAGCTTCGGCCATGTTGACGCGGCACCAGACTTCATCTACTCACGTTTCCGGTAATGGATTCTGCCTGGCCATGGTGGCCGAACCGCTTCGCAGGATGAAGCTGATGACTCCTACTCAACTTGCCGCAGCCGGCAGAGGGGTAGAGTTGTGGCAGATTACCAACTATCGAGTTCGATCGTCGTTGTGGCGTGCGCTTTTTCTGGAGCGCTCGCGTGATGATCCGTCAGTTTTCCAGCCTGCGCCTTCAGCAAATCCAGAGCATCGGCAAATGGGTTGCGGTCACCGTCCCGATGGCGATGATTGTCGGGTCCCTTGTCGCCTTTTTCCTCTGGAGCCTCGATCGCGCCACGGAACTGCGCTTCGCCTATCCCTGGCTGATCTTTCTGATGCCGATCGCCGGTTTTGCCATGGTCTGGGCCTACGGGCGCTTCGGCGGGACGGCTGAGGCCGGCAACAATCTTATCGTCGACCAGATCCATGAGCCAGGTGGCGGCGTGCCGCTACGCATGGCGCCCTTCGTCCTCGTCTCGACTGTACTCACCCATCTTGTCGGAGGGTCGGCCGGACGCGAAGGAACGGCGGTTCAGCTGGGCGGTAGTATCGCCAGCGCCTTTGCCAAACTGTTCAAGCTATCAACCGCCGACATCCGCATCCTGCTGATGGCAGGTATCGCGGCAGGGTTTGGGGCAGTCTTCGGAACGCCGATCGCCGGCGCGATCTTTGCGCTGGAGGTGCTGACCATCGGGCGCATGCAATATGAGGCCCTTCTGCCTGCTCTGATGGCGGCCATCGTGGCCGACTGGACCTGTCATGCCTGGGGAATCGGTCATATCCAGTATCATATCGCCTATCTGTCCAATTTCGATATCGGCGGCGCCTTCAATCTCGACGGTTGGCTACTGGCGAAAGTCTCTCTGGCAGGGGTGATATTCGGGTTGGTCGCCCATCTCTTTGCCGAGGCCAGCCACGATCTGTCGGCCCTCTTGAAAAAGGTGATCAGGTACGCGCCGCTAAGGCCCGTCCTCGCAGGGCTGGTCCTGATCGGCCTGACCTATCTTCTTGGAACTCGAGCCTATCTCGGCTTGGGGGTCTGGTCGCCTGATCCGGCGGACCCGACCATTCTCGGCTTCTTCCGCCCTGATCACGTCGATTACTGGAGCTGGTTGTGGAAGGCACTGTTCACGATCATCACACTCTCGGCCGGCTTCAAGGGTGGTGAGGTGACGCCGCTGTTTTTCATCGGTGCAGGGCTTGGCAGTGCGCTCGGCGGGCTTCTCGGCGCCCCGGTCGATTTGATGGCGGGACTTGGCTTCGTCGCCGTCTTTGCTGGCGCAACGAACACGCCACTTGCCTGCATGGTCATGGGGATTGAACTCTTCGGGGCCACCCATGGCGTCTATATCGCCACCGCCTGCTTTCTCGCCTACCTCTTCAGCGGCCATTCGAGCATCTATTTGTCTCAGCGTATCGGCGTCGTCAAATCGGCTGGTTCGGACCTGCCGACCGGTGTTCCGGTGCGCGCGATCCGCACGAAGGGCGGCAGAACGCCCGCGCCTGTGGCAACGCATGCAAATTCCCTCTCCATTCACGCCAATCTGACCGAAAGGCCTATCGTCATGACCCACACCGTCTCCTCACGCGAATTCGGCATGGTGCGCATCTATCTTCGCCCAGGGGAGAAAGTGAAGGCGGCTAAGCGCTGGTTCGGCAGCAAGCCGCTCTATCGTGAACTTGTGATCCAGGCGAAAGCGGCAGGGATCATCAATGCGGTCGCTCATCACACGACGTTCGGATACAGCAACCACGGCAAGATGCAGTCAGAAGGTGTGGAGATCCAGAACCCCAATCTCACCATGTGCGTCGAACTGATCGCGCCGAAGCAGGATCTCGAGACCTTCTGCCGGACGCACGGTGAGTTGCTATGCCGCAAGGTGGTCATCTACAAGCATATCGAGCAGTGGGAAGTCCTGGGTGAAGAGATTGCGGCGCAAGACGCGCTGTCGGGTCGCTTGTCGTCATCCAGCACGTTCTGAGGAAGCGATCATGGGATTTGTCATCGTATTTCTGGGTGCAGGCGTCGGTGGTGCCGTCCGCCATGGTGTGAACCTTATAGTGGCCCATCTGCTCGGACTTGGTTTTCCATGGGCAACCTTATCGATCAATATCATCGGGTCATTGCTGATGGGTATCCTGACGGAGATTTTTGTCATGCGAACCGGGCTGCCGCAGGAACTGCGGTTGTTTCTGACAACCGGCATTCTTGGCGGTTTTACGACCTTCTCAACGTTTTCGCTGGATGCTGTAGGGCTTTGGGAAAGGGGGGAGACTAGCGCCGCCATCCTCTACGCCAGCGCTTCTGTCATCCTGGCATTCATTGCAGTGTTCGCTGGCATGGCGCTGGTGCGTGGTATGGTTGGAGGTCAAACGGCATGAAAAGTATTCTTCTTGGCTGGCCCTTCTGGGCGCTATTGTCGGCTGGCTTTGCGGCAATGACGGCTATCTTCGCAAAAGTCGGGGTCGAAAACGTCAATTCCGATTTCGCGACTTTCATTCGCACGATCGTCATTCTGGCCGCCGCCGGGATGATGGTCTATGTCACCGGAAACTGGCAATCGCCGGATACGGTGTCCGGCCGTAGCTGGAGTTTCCTTGTTCTATCGGGCCTGGCAACCGGCGCGTCGTGGATCTGCTATTTCCGGGCGTTGAAACTCGGTGATGCCGCACGCGTTGCGCCGATCGACAAGCTCAGTGTCGTCTTTGTCGCAATCTTTGCCGTACTCTTTCTGGGGGAGCGTCTGTCGCTCCCCAATTGGCTTGGCGTCTGCCTGATTGCCTGCGGCGCTGTCCTCGTCGCTTACCGCGTCTAGAGCAGATCCGATGTCGAACCCACTTCGCCTCCCGATGTGGCAGGTCTGGTACGCGTGGCACCCGGTTCTGCCCGAGGATGATCGCGTATTCTGGCTGGAGGATGTTTGGAGGCGATGGGATACGACTGCACGGCGATGGCGGTATCTCGTTTCGGAGCCACGAACAAAAAGACGCGGAAGCTGCGTCGCAGGAAATCTGAACCAGGAGGAAAATCATGCACGTTGTCGCACTCATCCCACATCCTAAAACAGCCCTTTCCAGCCTGCTCATCGCCGACGCTGCATCAGCAGTCGAACCGGGATCAACAATCACGGCGCTCCATGTCTGCGTTGATCCCGCCAAGATCGGAGGCAGCGTAGAGGAAGTCGATATGCAGGAAATGCGGATACGCGATGAGGGCACGGCCTTTCAGCGACGGGACCAAGTCAGAAATATCTTCGAGGAGTGGTCGGCAGGGGGTGAACAGTCGCCGGCCGGCGCCAAGGTCGAGTGGGTGGAAGCTGATGGTGGAGAAGAAGACGGTGTCCGCAATCATCTCAGATCGGCCGATCTGGTGACCATCGCCCGCCCGCAATCGATGGACGGCGGCGATGCCCTGCATGCGGCGCTTTTCGATCATCATCGGCTGGTGGTTTTTACGCCGGATACTAACGGCACTCCGGTTTCTTTCGGCCGCTCGATCGCCATTTTCTGGAGGGACGATGACGAAACACGTTCGTGCCTTCAAAAGGCCAGAGCTTGGCTCCGCGCTGCTGATACGGTGATAATTCTCGCAGCGCACGAGAACGACATCCCAGAGGCGGTTGCGTTCTTTCAGACATTGCATGTCAGCGGGACAGGGCGGCTGCAGACCTCCGTTGCGAAAAACGCCGACGATTTTCTGGAAAAGGCCAATAGGGGCGGCGCGGATACGCTTTTGATGGGCGCCTACCGTCATGGCGCATTCCTCGAGACCGTCTTTGGCGGGGCCACGAAGGCAGTGATGGATCACACAAGTGTGCCCGTTTTTCTCAGCCATTAGGCTACATACGACACATCCTCCTGTAGAACTTCGCCCTTGGAATCCGTTCTACAAGCCAAAGGGAGTTCAATATCCTTGAGCGCAGTGAATGAGGAGAAAATTATTTTTGCTGCCGGGTGGAATAACGCGTGATTGCCAGCGTCTCTCTCCTGTCATTTCAACAAGGAGATCACACTATGCGCAAAACAGTTCTGATGGCTCTGCCTCTTGCTTTTCTCATGTCTACTGGTGCAGCCCTTGCCGGCCCGGCCATGGAGATGGCCAAAACCCGTATTGAAGCGATTGCCAAGGGCGATGTCGCGACAATCACCAAGGAATACGGCAAGGATCCTTCCCTTGCCTGGATTGGTGGTCCGCTCGACGGCACTTATGCGTCGGAAAAGGCGATAGCGGAAGTCTGGACCAAATTCTCGACGGCACAGGGCGAACAGACCGCTACAGTCGGTGAACTCTGGGAGGCAGCCAATCCGAAGGGCGCGACCGTTGCAGCGAATGTTGTCTTTGCCGGCAAGAACAAGGTTCCCGTTCTTTACATCATGACCTATCGTGACGGAAAACTTGTCGACGAAATCTGGCAGGTCAACCCGCCTGCAAAGTAAGGCGACGGGTGGCCATGCCGGCTTCGCCGGTGTGGCCACCGATCCGAAGGGCTGATGATGTCGACAATGGCGATGCGACTGGAGGCGGAAATACCGGCATTGCGACGCTATGCCTTCGCGCTTCTGCGTGATCACAACCGTGCCGACGATCTCGTACAGGATTGCCTTGAGCGTGCGATATCACGCTGGTATCTGCGCCGGACTGATGGTGACCTGCGGGCATGGCTGTTTACCATCATGCGAAACCTGCACATCTCGGCTGGACGCCAATCCCAGCGCCGGGGTCCACACCACGACCTCGATACCGTCACGCTCCCCGGATCGCCAGCCGATCAGGATCATGGCATTGCCGTGCGCGATATACTCGAAGCGCTCGATAGGCTTTCCGACGATCAAAAATCGCTTTTGCTTCTGGTTGGCGTCGAGGATCTGTCCTATGAGCAGGCTGCTGCCGTCATTGGTGTGCCGGTAGGAACCGTGATGTCGCGGCTGTCGCGCGCCAGGCAGAAATTCCGATCTATCCTAGACAACAAGACGCCCGTGACCTTGCGAAGGGTAAAATGATGAACACCGGTTCGCCGATCGGCGAAGATGATCTTCAGGCTTACATCGACGGAAAGCTGACGCCTGACCGTCAGGCGCTTGTCGACGCCTATCTTGCTGGTCATCCTGAAGTGAGCGCAAGGGTCACGCAACAGCTTGCGGACCGGGAAGCCTTGCGAGTGCGGCTATCTGAAAAATTCGCAGAGCCCATTCCAGCGCGGCTGCGCATCGCCAACCTTCAGTCCAACGCAGCTTTGCGAAGACGAGGCTGGTATCGCTCCGCCATGACCGCTTGCATCTTCCTGGGTTTAGGCCTGGCCGGTGGCTGGTGGCTAAAGCCTGAAGGCGTGCAAATCAACGCAGCGCGATTGTCCGAGGCGGGTTTTGCCGCGAATGCATCTGACGCCTATCGGACCTTCGTGGTCGAAGTAGCCCATCCGGTCGAAGTTGGAGCGGATGACGAGGCACATCTGGTCACATGGCTGTCGAAGCGATCCGGCCGGGCACTGACGCCACCGAACCTTTCGGCATTCGGGTATAAGCTGCTCGGCGGACGCGTCCTTCCGGGCGGTGGCGCTGCGGCTGCACAACTCATGTACGAGGATGACAAAGGCGAGAGGCTGGCCGTTTATCTACGCGCCGGCCAATCAGCGCAGACAGCGTTCACGTTTGAAGAGAAAAACGGCGTGTCCAGCTTTGTCTGGGTGGATCAGGGGTTCGATTTCGCGGTATCCGCCTCGGTCGATCGGGCAAAGCTTCTTCCGATCGCAACTGCGATTTATCAAGGAATGATTTGAAACCGGGTCAATCTCAATGTCAAAAATGACTGCGGCATTGTACGAACGCCGCAGTCAACTTGTTTCGGGGTTGCCTTTAACAGGCAGCCAAACTGTTAGTTGCTCTGCAAGACCGTAGTTGCTGACGGTTCTGTTCCCTCAACGAGGATAACCTTAGGTGTCTTGGAGGCTTCGCCCGGTTTAACGATGGAGCGGGTCGGACTGGTGGCCGATGCCATCGCGGCACCTTTGGCATCCGTCTTGAACGCCACGATCGGTTCCGGCTGACCTTCGAACAACAGCGCATAAGCCGTGTCCGGCTTCAATTTCGATACGCTGAGATCTACGATATCGATCAGGCCAAGATTGCGCGAGACGACCATGCCGCCGCCTTGCGCATCTGCGGCAGGCTTCAGCATAAGTGTGATGTTCTCCGGCATGTCCTTGCGTGGTTCAAGGTTTTGGCGGCCATCGCCTGTCGGGACCGCATCCGGAACGTAGATCAGCGCTTGTGGGGCCTGGCCTGAGGGGATATGGGCGATCTTCTCATTCTTCTGCGTGTCGATCACGTCCACCGCGTCGCCGTTTTCAAGGCCAACAAAGACGCGGCTGCCGTCGCCAGAACCCCAGACACCGTGCGGCAGGGCGCCGACGGGAATGGTGGCTATCAGCTTGGCCTCGTCGTCTAGCGTGTAGACTTTTACGACGTTCTCGCCGCCGATGGTCACATAAGCCAATGTTCCGGTGGATGTTTTGGCGAACGCCAGATGGTTGGTGATCGGACCGCTATCGATCACGCCCTTGACTTTCAATGTCTTGGTATCAATCCGCGTCACCTTGCCGACATCCTTGTGGGTTAGCCAAGCTTCCTTTCCATCTGGCGTCACCTGAATGAAAGGCGAGAATGGCGAGACCACCGGAATGGATGCAAGCAGCTTTTTCGACGCTACATCGAACACCTGAACGACCGGATTGAAGCTGTTGGCCACAAAGGCGCGCTTGCCGTCTGGCGTAAAGATCGTCATGCCGGGACCGCTTTCGGTCTTGATGCGATCGGTCTCCTTGAATGTCTTCGCATCGATGACCGAAAGGTAATCCTCGCCCCGCACTGTTGCCCAGACGTGTTTGCCATCCGGCGTGAAGAAGGCCTCGTGCGGGTTGCGGCCGATATAGGCGACGCCTTTGATCTTGTTTGTCTCGGTATCGATGAAGGTCACGGAATTGGTCACTGTCGAGACGGCGACGATAGTGCGGTGATCCGGCGAGAAGCCAAGGCCGTGGACGTTGACCTCACCCTTGTAGAGCGGGCTCAAGACATTCGGGCGTGGGTCGCCGAGCTTGATCAGGCCGAGAAGCGTGTTGGTCGATGGATCGATGACAGATACGGTGTTGCTGTTCTGGTCAGCAGCATAGACCCGGTCCTTGGATTCGGGCAGGGCAAAGGCTGGGGTGCTCGCCATCAGGGCGATCAGCAGGGCTGCGGAACGTTTCATTTCGAAGTCTCCGGGTTGGCGGCGACGGAGCCGCGCTGTTGTGTGAGCATCGAATTCATCAACTGAATTTCGTAAGCCTGCTCTGTGATGATCGACTGGGCGAGGTTTCGGATCTGCGGATCTTTGGTGGTGAGCAACACAGCCTTGGCCATGTCGATGGCGCCCTGGTGATGTGGGATCATCTGCGCCAGAAAATCGTGGTCTGGATTGCCTGTTTCAGGTACCGCCATCATGCCGGCATGCATTTTGTCCATGGCGACCTTCATGCTTTTGGAGAACGCAGTGGAAGTGCCGCTATCTTCCATGCTCATTGCCGGATGGTGGTCGTGGGACTGCTCAGCAGATGCACTTCCCACAAAGACAAAACTGGCAACAAGTATGAAACTGTAGACGCGCATGGCGGAATCCTTTTGGCTTGAGTGGATAAGAACGCTGTGGGTCGCCGTTTATTCCATTGCTCATCCGTATTTGTCCTCACGTCGGCGTGAGCGGTTGGCACGCGCGGCACTATGCCGGTCTGCGCTAAGAATTATGGAAGGCGGATCTTGACTCGAAGCGTGCCCAAATACTGCTTGCTCATATGCCGCCAAGAGGATCACGCGCGTTGCATCTAATCTGCATGTGAACGATGTCTGAGGGCGATACCCGCAGCGGATTGCGGTATGGAGAATGAACGGCCGGTTGGAACAGGGCGAAAAAGCAGACATTCTAAGCCGTTCGACGACGGCGCCCAGTCGTCCGTCTTTTCAGAGGAAAACCAGCCTGGTCGATCGTAGGAAAACTTCCCTCAGAGAATTCCGCCACTCTCAGATTTTGGTTTCACTCCAGGCTGGCGGTGGCTTTCATGACTGCTTTAGCGACCTCGTTGAAACTCATTTCAATCCGAACCTGTTGGCCGTTGACGAAAAACGATGGCGTGCCGGCCACGCCGAATTTTTTGTTCGCTTCGGTCGTCGCAGCATTGAGCTTGTCGAGATAGGCCTGATCGGCGACAGCACGATCGAAACCCGCGCGGTTGATGCCCATGCTAGCGGCGATCTCGCGCAATGCATCCTCGGCATTGGCGGCGCCGGCAATCTCATCGAATTTCGTCATGAAGGACGATACCGTCTCGTCGAATTTGTCTCGGCCCCGCGCATTCGCCAGCATGAAGATAACGGCATCCACCGAGTTTCGCACGAAGGGCCGGTACGCGATCTTCAACTTACCCGATGCGACATATGTATCCTGCAGTTTCGGCAGGTCTCGTTCATGGAAGTCGATGCAGTGGCTGCAGGTTGGGGAGGAATAGACGACCAGCGTCACTGGAGCGGTCTTCTCGCCAACGAAGCTGTCTTGGAATACGGCCGGGTTCATCAAATCCTGCAAGGGTTCGGCCTTGGCCGATGTCACGCATCCCAAAGCAATGCCGACGATCACGGCCATCATACGAAACGTCATGTCTTCTCCTGTTCGGTTACGAGAAAAAACACTCCGGCATGAGCAATGCCGGAGTGTTTCGATCATCAGTCGGCCTTGAGGCAGGGCGAGACGAAGAGCGAGCGGTCAAGAGTGCCCTTGATCGTCTTGGCCGCGACCAGCAGCCACATGCAGACAAGCGCAATAACAAGAACCGCGCCAAAGATTGCGATAGACGACATCGGCACCATCGTTGAGAGACGAAGAGTGGCGACGGCAAACACGCCAAGCGGGAAGGTATAGCCCCACCAGCCGATATTGAATGGCAGGCCCTCGCGAAGGTAGCGCAGGGTGATCAGGACAGCAGTCGCCAGCCACCAGATGCCGTAGCCCCACAGGAGGATCGCGCCGAGGAAGCTGGCGCCACCGAAGGCCGGAGCAACGCTCGCCAATCCATTCGCCGACAACACGGCGGGTCCGGTCTGGCTCATGACGAGAAGACCAAGGGCACCGGTTCCGATCGGGCCGAGAGCCAGCCAACTCGAGGCGGCCATGTTGACATGCGGAAGCTTGTGGACCGCCATGCGCAGGAAAAGGATCACGAGCACGCTCATGGCCAGCGGAACCGAGCAGGCCCATAGGACCAGGCTGGTCATCAGCACCGTCAACTGCGTTTGAGCGTCGGCGATGTGGGGCAAAAGCAGGCCACCGCTGACGGCCGCCACCTCGCTCGCCACGATCGGCAGCAGCCAGACCGCCGTCATTTGGTCGATCGAGTGCGATTGGCGCGTAAACATCATGAACGGGATTGCAAGACCGCAGGCCAGCGACAGTGTGACGTCGATCCACCAGAGCGTCGTTGCGATTGCCACCGCCGTGTCGCCGATATGCGGGATGCCGTAGATCAGAAAGCCATTGATGATGGTGGCCAGTCCCATCGGGATGCAGCCAAAAAACATCGACACGACAGAATGCGAGAAGACGCGGCTTGCCTCATGAAAATAGAGCAGCCAGCGTGCCGTGTAGAGCGTTGTGCAGGTGGCAAACAACAGGATATTGAAGAGCCAAAGCGCCTGACCGATCGCGAAAAGCCACGGATGCCCAGGAAATTGTGCGAGAGCGACCGAAAGAATGCCGGTGCCCATCGTGGTCGCGAACCAATTTGGCGTAAAGTTCCGTATGACATAGCCCTGCATGGGAACGTCCTGGGCTGGCGTGACCGGCCTCTTGAAGGCAACAACCTTGTGCATCGAATTTCTCCTGATCGTTGAGGAGAAAATACGGGGGTACATCGATCAGTTCCAACGCATAGTTCTGGATATTTCGATCGCCGTTTTCGATTGATCGAGTTTTGCGGCGGCAGCTTCGAAAACCGCGTGAAGGCGGTCGCGCAGCGTCGGCGAGGTATTGATCAGCGTCGGGCTCGGATGGGGGCAGAGGATCACCTCAATGCCGGCATCCACCAGTACCCCTTCAGCACCGCTCGCCACCGCGCCCGCCAGGATGGCGACACGTAGGTTCGGCAGCAGCGGCAGAAGGCCTGCAAGTCCCATGATGCCCTCGCGCCGCTCGCTGGCCACGATCGAGCCTCGGGTTGCGCGGACCCACGGGACCGTATTCCACAGAACGATGTCTCGGCGCGATATCCCTGCGCCAGTCAGCGCCGTGCGCAGGTTCTTCGCCGTGCCGGTCGGGTTATCGATCGAAACGAAACGCCGGCCGCGTTCGACCGGACTTGGTCCAGGCGTCTCCAAAAGGATCAGCAGTCTTGCGCTGATACCGCCATCGTATGGATCGAAGTTCGGCATATCCCGGTCGGAGTTAAGCTGAAGGTGCTCCCGGAAGGCGTTCAATGGCTGCATATGCGCGCTGTCAAGCGCGGCCAACCGCTCCTCGCGTCGATGCTCGTGCCAGAGCGTATCAGGTCCGCGATAGGTCATCGTGCCTGTTCCGACAACAGGGCTTCGAACGCATCGGCCGCCTTGGAGCGATACCGCTCCTTATGCCGGAGGAGGAAGAATGGGCGCGGAAGCGGAGAAGCATTGGCCTCGACCAGCAGGCCGCTGTTGAGTTCGGTCTGGGCAGCACTTCGCGATGTCAGTGTTGCCCCCATGCCGGCCTCGACTGCGCCGAGCACGGCCTCGTTTCCGGGCAGGACAATTGCAACGTTCAACGCCTGCAGCTTCAATTTCTCTTTCGTCATCATCGTCTCGAAGGCGAGCCGTGTTCCCGATCCGGGCTCGCGAAGAACCCATGTCGCGTCTTCAAAATCGGCCTTTCCGAGCTTTTTGCCTTTGGCCCATGGATGAGTTGGCGACACGACGAGGATCATCTCATCCGTGGCGATCATGCGCGACAACAAGGCCGGTCTGTCGACCGCGCCCTCTACAACGCCGAGCTCAACCCGCCCTGCCTCAACCGCGTCGCCTACCGCCTCGGTATTGCCGATCCTGACGTCGAGACCGAGACCAGGATAGCGTGCGTGGAAAGTCGCAAGCCTGGAGGGCAGCCAATAGGCGCCAACAGTCTGGCTCGCCATAACAGACAATTCCCCGCGCAAAAGTCCGGCAAGGTCGCTTAGCGCAGACTCGGCGGCTTTCGCTTCAGCCAAGACCTGAAGTGCATGCTCGAGAAAGATCGTTCCGGTTTGGTTTAGGACGATAGAACGACCGATCCGGTCGAACAAAGCCACGCCGTGCCGTTCCTCAAGCGCGATGACCGCAGCACTGACGGCCGACTGCGTCATGTTCATCGCTTTGGCAGCCTTGGTGATGTGCTGTTGGCGGGCGACTTCGGCGAAGATGCGCAACTGGTCGAGGGTCATGAAGATAGCAACCTTGAATCTGCTCCGAGTTATAATCGATTTTTCCGAATGTTCGTAGCAAAATTATGCGATGGAACTGATGCAGAATGGCGCTAGTTTTCTCCTACCAGACACGGAGGAAATACCATGCTGAAATCCATCATCACCGGCGCGGCGATTCTTGTCGCCACGACAGCACCAACGCTTGCCGCCGATATCCACGTCTATGGTCCCGGTGGACCACTCCCTGCCATGAAGGAGGCGGCAGCCGCCTTCGAGAAAAGCTCCGACAACAAGGTTATCGTTACCGCCGGCCCGACGCCGCAATGGATCGGCAAGGCTAAAGACAATGCCGACCTGATCTTCAGCGGCTCCGAGACGATGATGTCGGATTTCGTGAAGGCGATGGACGGCCAGATCAAGGACGCTGATGTCGTGCCGCTCTACCTGCGCCCATCCGCTATCCAGGTGCGTCCGGGGAACCCGGAGAAGATCACCGGCCTCGCTGATCTGTTCAAGCCCGGCCACAAAGTGCTTGTCGTCAATGGTGCCGGGCAGAACGGTCTTTGGGAAGACATGGCCGGACGAACCGGCGACATTGAAAAGGTGAAAGCTCTTCGCGCCAATATCAAGACGTTTGCCGCCAACAGTGCCGAAGCCAAAAAAGCCTGGACCGAGGACAAGTCTTACGACGCGTGGATCATTTGGAACATCTGGCAGGTCGCCAATCCAAAACTCGCAGATGTCGTCGAGGTCGAACCGGACTATCGCATCTATCGAGACACCGGGATCGTGCTGACTGAGCGCGGAGGCAAGAATGCCGACGCCAAAGCGTTTTCGCAATTCCTTCAGGGCCCTGAGGCCAAGGCGATCTTTGCCAAGGCCGGCTGGACCACGCCCTCGAAATAACCCTATACCGTCTCAGGAAAGATAACGACAATGCAATCCACTCCCAAAAAGATCGCTGTGACCGGTGCTGCCGGCCAGATCTGCTATTCCCTGCTGTTTCGGCTGGCGAATGGTGACCTTTATGCCAAGTCGCAGCCGATCGAACTTCGACTTCTCGATCTGCCTCAAGCCCAGGACGCCGTACGCGGCGTTGTCATGGAGCTGGAAGACTGCGCCTTTCCGCTGCTGCACAACATCGTCATGACGGATGATCCCCGCCAGGCGTTCGAAGGTGTCGATGCGGCGTTCCTCGTCGGCTCCAGACCGCGATCAAAGGGTATGGAACGGCGGGACCTGCTTGCTGCGAATGCAGAGATCTTCAAGGTGCAGGGCAGGGCGATCAACGAAGTCGCCGGACGCCGGGCCAAAATTTTGGTGGTTGGCAACCCTGCCAACACCAACGCTTCCATCCTGATCGCCAATGCTCCGGACTTTAACCCAAGGCAGGTCAGCTCGATGATCCGGCTTGATCACAACAGGGCGTTGGCCCAACTGGCGCGCAAGGCCGCCTGTGGCGTCGGCGACATCGACAAGCTCGTTGTGTGGGGCAATCACTCGCCGACCATGTTTGCCGACTGGACCTATGCAACGGCTGCCGGAAGGCCCTTATCCGAGACCATCGCCGACGACCATTGGTACAAGGAGGTGCTGATCCCTGAGATCGCAAGGCGTGGCACCGCCATCATAGAGGCGCGCGGCGCGTCGTCCGCGGCATCCGCCGCCAATGCAGCGATCGATCAGATGCGTGATTGGATGCATGGCACGGATGGGCGCTGGACATCGATGGCTGTTATATCGCAGGGGCAGTATGGCATACCGGAGGGTCTGGTGTGTGGCGTACCTGTGATGTGCGAGGACGGTGATTATAGCGTCGTTGAAGGTCTCGATCTGGATGGGTTTCAGAAGAGTAAGCTGGACAAAACGATAGAAGAGCTTGTCGGAGAGCGCGACGCCTTATCCTGATACGGTGGGATGGGAAGGCTGGCACAGAACCTGTGCGGAGATTGCACGCCTGTTCTCCGCAAAATTTCTGAGAATAGGCGCCAGCCTCCGAAGAGGCGAATGCCGCCACGACGATCAGCGAGCTGCAGCTTGACGGGCTGGTTCAATTTTATCTTTCATAATCCGCTTCGACCGCCGAATGGGAAGGACGAAGCCCTCATCCAGATAGGCGTCGTCGGGGATGAAGCGCTCGAACAAGCGTATCCGGCTGGAAACCGACATAGTCGGTAGAACTGCGATCAAATCTTGTCGCCAAGGCCATTTCGGCGGATTGTTCGTCGCCAGGATGTTCGCCACTGTACCGATAGAACGATTGATTATCTGTTCAAAGTATTGCGCTTCAATGGTCACCGGCACCTTGGATGCCCGCCGCAGGTCATAAGCGCAAGAGGTGCAGACATGCTGGCCGACAAGCCGTGGCTGAGCGAAGGCAGTAATTCCGCGGTGGCACGATGGGCAACGGTCGCGTAATCCGCACCCGTGGATAAAGCAGGAGATTCTAGTCGAGTGTCGCCATCGCCTCCGAAAATATGGGGGCTGATCAGAATCGAGGCACGCAGGACAGAATTGCAGCCACGTCGAAGCAGCACGACGGGCTTTGATGACCAGTGGTAGCGGCATGTGTCTGTAATCACATGGCTGCAAGGCCATTGACGACAATCGGTCTCTCGGAATTCCAGATCCCTCCGAGAGCTGGTCCAAGACATCGTCCTGAAGTTTTAAATCGAACCTGGCAGACCACATTCTGTGGCGCAGTCCAAGAACGCGCGCAAAATTTCGCGGTGCTACGCCATTGGCAGAAGCGATCCGATGTAACCAGCTCGACAGGAGTTCGTCGGCGTGTGGTTCTACTTTAACCGGCCACCGTTCATACACAACGTCCCGGTAGCGCTCCTGCGGAATGACCACCATCAGTGACGGCCCAAGCAGGCTCAAAGAAGCGCCTCACGAATGGGCCCATGCCGTCTTTTGGACAGCGGAATGTACCGCAGGTTGTCGATGGAGGATCTGGTGATACGTTGGTCTCCCTCCTGGATTGCTGCAATCGCGGCCTTGGTCAGGATCGCGACGATCTCTCCGATCAGCCCCTCGGAAAGACCAAGAATGTGTCGGGCCTTTCGCTCCGCCGACAGATCCGAGCTGCGTGCGAGGGGCAAGGCGGCCTCGAGACTGTCCAACAATGACAGGTAGGCCTCATCGTACGACCAGCGCGGAATCGGAAAGAGTTCGAACCGACTCGCCATCTCGCTGGTTGCACATATGTAGTCGTAAACCGTGACCTCTCCGACCAGAACCGGCGAGATATCGTATTGCCGACCAATGCGACGCAGAAATGCGAAGACTGCTTCAACGTCACGCGGCCGGCCCCTAAGCGCGTTGTGGAATTCGTCAAAGATTAGGACCTTCGGCCTGAGCGCCGCAAGGAGATGGTCGAGCTGCTCCGCTTTGCGTCCGACAGTCCACACATCGCCGCCCGGCGCGTTGAGCGCGTGGAGAATGCTGGCGTAAAAATGGCCAAGTCCTGCACCTTCCCGGGTCTGGACGATCCAGACCTTCTGGTCTGCGGAGGCCTTCAGGCAATCCACGGCAAATCGTTCGACGATCATCGTCTTGCCATTGGCGTAAGGCCCGACAATCATCAGCCCTTGCGTGCGCAGTGAAGGAGGGCGTGACAACAAATCCGATAGCCGCTGATGGCTTTCGATCGCAGCTTGATGCCCGATCCACCTCGGAGCTCGGATATACGCGATCCGCTCCTCAATGGTGCGGTCGAGATAGGGGCGAACATGTTCGAAGAGGTGATCTTCCATAGCCGACTACCAGTCTTCGACCTGTAGTCGGGCCTTTGGCCGCTCTTGCTGGATCGTTTGTATCGGAACTGATTCCGATGTTTCAGCCATTCGTTTTTCCGCGGGCGCGGCATAAATGCCCCGCGCCGCATTGCGCAGCCGGCGCTTTGAAAGCCCGGCGGTGTTTGCAATCGTGGTCATTTCCCGGCGCAGCGAGACGATCTCGACGCTGGATCGGCCGCTCAAGTCGCGCCTCCGTGCCCTTTCGGCCCGATGCTCCCACAGTGTGATACTGGCGACCACGCCATCTCGCCGCTCCACTGCCCGAAACACTTGTGTTTCGGGGTCGCGAACAAAGATCTGGCTTATATTGCGGGGATCGTATCGCACTTCGAGCTTACTGAGCCGATCTCGTTCCGGCACCAGCCTGCCAATCCAACTCGAAAAGTAGTGCAGCGCGAACAGACTGATCCCTTGAGGCGACAATTGCCTCTGACCGGCCGGCAAGAAGGAGAGCAGCACATGGTGCTGGTCGTCGATGATATGAGGGTGGCCTGACGCACGCTGCTCCCACTCCTTGACGGGAATGTTCAGCGTTTTCGGATTTTGATGGCGATTATGATCCAGGATCGCCAGGACCACGCACCGCTCCAATTCGGAAAATGAGAGGCGGGCACGGTGTTCGGCAGGATATTCGTCACGAGCTGCCACGGAACGTTTCGTGGTGCCCGGTAATGTTGCCAACACACCGTTCAGCTTTCCTAGAAGCCGTTCCACGACGCCGCCGTGGTGAACCCGAGCGCGATCCCGATATCGAATGCGGATCCCGTATTCGTCGCAGCCTCGCTGAAAAGCATGCCCCTTGAACTCCATCGCCGAGTCGGCCACAAGCAGCCGGGGCCTTCCATACATTGGCCAGTCATGGCGAATATCGCGCGATGCGAGCCAGCCATCCTTGGGGCAAATCGCCTGCGCAAGGCAAAGCGCCACCGACAGCACCGAGGGTTTTTCCAGCGATAGGCAAAAGCCCAGGATGGCACGGGTGGCAACGTCGGTCACCAGTGTCAGATACGCCCGCCCGACGAAAACCCCGGCCCCATCGATGACCTCGACGAAATTTACATCCGTCGGCGTGTGGTCGATCTGGCAGACATCCAATGGGTTTGTTGCATGGATGTATCCAGGCCGTGGCTTCAGCCGCAACAAATGTTTCGGATTGGCCGAGCGCTTCCTCGCGATCGTTTCGGCTGAAAACAATTCAGGGATCCTGCGCGCGACAGTGACATACGATGGCTGGGACAGGCCTGCCTCCTCGCAGCGCGCGCGGATTTCGGCGACGACCGGAGCCAATGGCGGCGCTTCGAGGGTGAGCCACTGCTCCTGCAAAGTTCTCGCAACGATAGCTTCGACGTCCGCCGAAATCCGCTTTCGCCGGGGGCCGGATGTGCGCGGCAGGAGCGCGGTCACCGTTCTGTCGGTTCGATATCGGGCCAAGAGATTGTATATTTGTCGGGACGACAGCCTCAATTCCGCAGCAGCGCGGTCAATGGCCGATTTGCGCGAACCGTATCCTTCCAGGATGCGATCCAGTTGGTCCGCGAGCCTGCGCGCAGCCGCCCAATCGGCTTCAGTAGATTCACGGGCAGGTGTCGATCGGCAATATTGAAATGGATTTGGCACATCTGGCCTCATCGAAATCGTTAGCGATAATCGTTCCTACCAATAACGCCTAACTCTAACAGCCTAATGACGATTTCCAGTTTGAAACCTCAAAGTAAAAGCCACACCGGCGTTGCCCTGACCCGTCTTGACGAGCGCATCGCCCGCTCGCCGGTCGGCGCCGGTTTTCTCGAGCGGAAAAATTTCGCCGACGCCTGCGCGTCACTATGGATCGACGGCGAGCTCGTGCACCTCGAAGACCTCGTCCTCCACGACGCTCTTCGAGATACCCGCACCCCAACGCACGAACTCACCATCGCCCGCGACGTGCTGCGCACCCGCCGGCGGATTTCTGGTCAGTCGCCGGACTGGGCGCTGTCCGCGGAAGGTATCCGGGTATTGCGACAAACGTCGGACACCGGTGTGATCGGCGCCGAGGCGGCAGAGCCGTCCAGCGTCATGCGACCTGCGCCTGGCGTCGATCGAGTAGGGGAGGGGGACGATAATGACGAGGCCGAAAATCTGCCCGGCGTCGACTATGCCGCTATCGATGCGGTCCTTGCGCGATCCGAGGCGGCGATCGAGAATGCCAGACGGCCCGGCCGCGCCGGCGGCCAGGAAAAAGATCCGATGGTCTACGACCTCGACTGGGATGAGGACGCCCGGCTCGACGAATGGCGCGGCGTGTTGCGCCAGGCCGAAACCCTGCCGGCGATACTGCGGGCTATTGTCGCCCTCGATGCCTGGAACGAATTGTCCGTGCTGCAACACGCGACCTGGCTTGGCCGGCTGTTTGCCGCGGCGATCCTGCGGCACGCCGGTATCACCACCGGCGCCCATCTCGCCGCCATCAATCTCGGCCTGAAAACCATTCCGGTCGATAGGCGCCGGCATCGCGACCGCGAAACGCGGCTGCTCGCCATTGCCCAGGGTTTGCTGACAGCTGCCGAGATCGGGCTGAAGGAGCACGACCGGCTATCGCTGGCGCGAACACTGATGGACCGAAAACTGGAGGGGCGACGAACGTCATCAAAACTGCCGGAGCTGATTGAGCTGGTGATGGCGAAGCCATTGGTGTCGGCCGGGATGGTCGCCAAAACGCTGGAGGTGACGCCGCAGGCGGCGCGGCGGATCGTTTTGGAGCTCGGCTTGCGCGAGATGACGGGGAGGGGGAGGTTTCGGGCATGGGGCGTGATGTGACCATCAGACAATCGCCCTCACTGATGCTTCGCGCCACAAAAAGCGACCTTCCAAACTTCTGAGCCTAATCGGCAATTAACCTTTAGAACCTTGGCCGATTGACAACCTCTGTATGGTTTGAGGTGACGCAGAAAAAAGATCAGCAGCCCGTCATTGCAAGACTGCTGTCGCAACGAAGCCTATATGCGTTCGCCTAAGTACACGACAAGGATTTGCAATCTCCACAAAGCGCGGTCTTACTAGGGTGAAGACGGAACGCCGTGATCGGCGTTACTTAGGCCGCGTATCTACCGTTCTCGATCTTTTCGGCCTGGCCTAGCGCTGCCAGACTGTCCAGCAGTGGTTCGACAGCGGTCGTCCGTGCACGAAGGAAGCGTCGAGCAATCTGTTCTGGCGTTGCCTCGCCCAACTCTTTCAGCACTTCTCTAACGGCGGCAATTTGCTCAGGCATTGATCCTGGCCATGGAGTTTTTGAAACGATAGCGGCTGACGCCAAATCGAGTTCTTCCTGCTCCTTCACTGCCTGCTGGACGACTCGATTTTGGAATTTCGGCCGAAGCCATCGAACCTGTCCACGGCCCTCTTCCGCCAATCGCTGCTTGTTCAGGGCAACTAATTGCATCAGAGCCTCCTTGTCGGAAATGCCCGTGGGCCAGTCATAAGCTTCCGCTACTGCCAGATCGATGTCGTCATGGATCGTCTTCAAAACCGTTACCAGGGCTTTGTCGTAGATGTCTTTGTCTTTTCCTTTGAACGGCTTGTTCGTGCGGACCTTTTCCAAGACATTGTACATTTGGGTAAGGGTAAGCTTTGGATGCTTTGCCTGCTGAGCTTTGCGGTGGCGATCAAGTTTTTCCCCCAAATCGACGAGCCGCTTTTTCAGTTCCTCCTTCTCGGTGAGATCGGGGAAGGGAAAAGGATCGAAGCAGCGAGATTTCGTGTAGCGCGGATCATTTCCAACACCTAGCCAGCCTCCGGCGGCTACCGCCCATTGTACGTGATAGCGGCTTGATAGGATGGAAAGGGTGTCCCCTCCGTCGAGAGCAATGGCTACGATGGTCTGGTCAGGCAGTACCGTCGTCGGCAGAAAAGTGAACGTTCTGTGCTTTGCAGTCAGGACGGTACCAATGAATCGCGTGATACCCTGCTGCGCATTACGGAGATCGAGATTGTTTCTCCTGTGAAGCCACCACTTCTCCCGCAAATCCTTGTCTCTGTTGGCATCTCTGTGAGGCTTCACCTTGTCGGTGAGCCACTGATAGACTTCCGGTGCGTCACGAAGCAGGTCTTTGTCGGTGAGCTGATGAGCATCGATAACATACCGATCAAGCTTCCCCGCCAGCAGTTCCTTTCCAATGCAGTATTGTCTGAGAAGAGGATTTGGCAGCTTGTTACTTGGATTAATCCTTTCGGCGACTTCAAGGTTCACGACCATTCCGTCACTGTGAGGATAGACGCCCGGGGTGACAAGACCCAAGTTCGCTGCGAGAGCCTTCGCCGACGCAACGTCTGGCCCAATCTGCAGATTCGCAAGAACTTTGCCTTCGATGAGATCGAACGTCACCTGCCGACCCTCCGCTTCTCTACGCTCCTTTTCCTCCGTCGCCACCACAGCGAGAACGCCCTCGCGACGGCCGATGCCTGCGGCGGTCATGGAAATCCTCACCGCAGCTCCCAGCAAGGCATCGACCCATGGGTGATCTGGAACTGCGTAGACGATAGAGAGTGGCTTTTTAAGATCATTCAAATGCGGCTCAAGAACACGCCGATTATACGTCTGACGAAGGCTGTTGGTCGTGATGAAACCGAAGCGACGGGTGCCTTTTCCCTTCTTGGCATCATATGCTCGCGCAGCCAGCGCCGCTTTTTCCCACCAGTACATAACGAAATCAGCGCTGTCGGGAACTTTCGGATAGGCCGCTCGAAGCGCCTCAACATAGCCATCGCCGAGGTCTTCCCGCATTTTCAGCTTCCCGATGAAAGGCGGATTGCCAACGATGTAGTCTGCCTCGGGCCACTTGGGGACCTTTGGCTTCACATAATCATAGACCTGAACTCTGGCGGTGATATCTGGAACTTCTTCACCAGTCACATGATGGAGGACGGTAGTGATGCCATCCCACCTGGTCACGGGGCGGCTATCTTCGTCGACACGCGGGTTGCGACTTTCCCAGTCGAGGACCGCATCTAGGTTCTTGATATTCTTGAAATCGCGGAGCACTGGCTCAGATGGCGCAGCGACACCGTAGGTCTTGAAGTGCCACTGCAGATATCCGATCCACAAGACCAGCTCAGCCACACTGGCCGCCCATGGGTTCAATTCGAGCCCTAAAAACTGATGCGGGTCCACTGTGATCAGGGACTTCGTGTCGCCCAGATCATGAAGCAGAGCGGTTACTTCGCCCTCCAAACGTTTCATCATTTCCAACGCGACATAAAGGAAGTTTCCCGACCCGCACGCTGGGTCCAAAACTCTGATCGCGCAAAGTCGGGCATGAAAATCGCGGAGGAGTTTTAGAGCATCAGGCTGCCTGCCATCTTCGGACAACCGTTGCACCGCAGTCTGAACGTCTCTCCAGTCTTCGCGCAGCGGTTCCACGATAGTCGGGATCACTAGCCTCTCGACGTACGCGCGAGGAGTATAGTGTGCGCCGAGCTTGTGGCGCTGTCGTTTATCTAATGCGCGTTCAAGGAGGGTGCCGAAGATTGCGGGTTCAACTTGCTTCCAATCCGCGTTTGCGGCTTCGATAAGCAGGTCGAGCTGCAGGATGTTCAGAGGCAGTGCCTCAGCCTCCTTGAAGAGGCCACCATTAAACCGCTTAAGGTCCTGCGTGAGGACCTGCGAGAACCCGCCGGTGTTCATGGTTGACCACAAACCTTCCAAGGCGGGCCGTGAATGCTCAGGGTGACCACGCAGCTTTTTCAAAAGTTCCTTGAAACTGTCACGCGGGATCAGTTCCACATCCTCAGCGAACATGGAAAAGAGGCACCTCATGAGGAAGCGGGCGACGCGCTCGCTCTCATGCCCTTGTTCTTCGAAACTCTTCCCGAGTTCAGCCAGGTGTGCGGCGATATCACGGGTGACCTCGGCTGCCTTGAGCGATGGATCAAGACCGAACGGATCAGTCCAGATTTTCTGCAGCAGGGCCTGCGTCTCTTTCTTGGCAAGATCGTCCAGGAAAATCCGATACCGAGTGCCGTCGGGAAACTGATTGTAACCTTGTCCCTGGCGAGTGAAATCAGCATACAGTTCGATGACATGCCCAACATCAACGACCATGATGAATGGTGGCCAACCATCTTCTTTTGACACCGCCCTGGCATAATTGTCCGCCTGGTTGCGTGCCTTCAGCATCGTATCATCCCAGGCCGCCGTTCCCCGAAGGCCGTGTCCGGACCGCTTTTGCTTCCGTTCTGGCGTTCCAGTCGCCAAATCGGCCTTGCGGTTCTTTTTCTGATTTACACCCTGCTTCGTCTCAAGGACGAAGTGCCCGCCTCGGTAGACGTCGATAAAGCCCGTTGAACGCTTTTCGGTATGAGTGAATGTCACCGGTCGCTCGAAGCGGTAGTTATCGTGCGTGTCGTCATCGGTCGCCGGATTAGGACGTTCTACGCCAAGTAGGTCAGTCAACTCGATTACGAATAGCTGGTAGTTGGCATGCTCGCTCCCGCCAGTATCTTTCCAGCGGCTTATAAAGTCGGCGGTCTTCTTGTCGTCCAATTTTTAGCCCATCCCCAAATCAGTCATGATTCTAACGCGTTGGTTGAACCGCCACAATCCGCTTTGCGGAAAAAGCACCGGTCCCAACGAACCGTCAGCATTGCAATGTTCACGTCTTGTCTTGATTCGGTGCGCGCGTCGTTGTTCGCTGATGACCACTATAGACACCCTTGGCGGCGCCCGTGATGCGGGCTGGAGTTTTAACGTTATCCGTCGGCATGAGACGATGGGTACCCACAAGTCGTCGCGAACTGCGGCTGGAAATTCGAACTTTTCACCACCGTGCTCCTGGCGATACCGGAACGGCGCCTGTAGCCGATCTGCGCGTTCATCTTCTGGATCTATAGAGGTGGCTGTGACGAGGTGCGCGTTGATTTCGGCCCTAACTCGAGTTCTCTAAGCGCCTCGAATTTTTTCCCTTTGGTAAGATACCAGTCGATATAATCTGCAGCCTCTTCCAAGGTGCAACACATGATCTCTATATGGTCTTCGACCAGCTTGTTGCGTGCTTGTTCAGGCGACCAGCTCTTCCACTTGGCGAGTCGTTTGGCACTATCGAGATAATAGCGGCAATCGGCCTCGAACCTGTGATACCGGCCGATCGCATCTTCCAATCCTCTGTTCTCATAGGCCCGCTCTATAAGGTGATCGAAATCGACGTCGTGCATGGTGTTAGGGGTAACCGCCACGATCGCCGAGCGAATGTCAGGCAAAGTTACTGAGTATTCTCCCAATACATCGTCGCGACGCTGCATTTCAGCAACAACATTCCTGCAGTCCTGACATATAAATGCTGGAGCATGGTCAAGGATGTAAAAGTTCTCGCCTTCCTCCTCTTGTCTAAGGTCGTATATCGGCGTGTCGAGCTCCCAGTCTCGGATGACGTGAATACGAGCTGTCCATTTCCCTGAGTTAGATTTTCGGCATATCGCTCGTTTCGAGCGCAAACAGCAACTGCAGGTCCAATCATCTCCGAAGCGGCCCCAGTGCTTTTGATCTGCATTCTGAAGATTGATGGCTTCATACTCTTGGTCGGTGGGAGGTTTCCCTGGTGCGCGAGGCTTCGGATTTGCAGATCGCCCAACAGCATCTCTGGCCGTCGATCGGGCGACTGCCTTATAGGCAACACCGCTGAGCTGCGCGCCAGAAAAATCCTCACTAAGCACCCGCCAGAGAATAGCGCTGCTGTCGATGAGGAACTCGGGGGCTGGTTGGCCGCCATGTTGCCGGCGATTCCTTCCGTTCGCAAACCTGCTGGCCATGCGGCGAGCGAAATCTATGCGATCTTCGACATCAGCTTTGACAGTGTCCCAAATTTCTTTGGCCTTTCCGAGATCGAACTCATGGATCTTGTTGTCGCGAACGGAAATGAACTGCGCAATTTCAGCAGGAGAGAAAGAAAAGTCGCGAAACACGTCGGGACCGAGGTCCTTCTTCACTCGCCCCTCGACCAGATTACAATCAATGCATAAAGGCGTCCTCCCAAATCGGATTACCAACTCGAGCATAGCGTCCTTGAAAAAGTCGATCTGTCTGTTGGTTTGTCCGTCGTCAGTTCGCGGGTTTCGCTCGGTAAACTCCCGCTCTGCCCAATCGCCAACATGATCGTGGTGGAGCTCGACCTGACACAGAAGAACCCCAGAGGAATTCAGACGAGCAATCTGAGGCTTGCTTCGCTCGCAACAGGGACAACTCCAACCCTGCCATAAACCAGCCCAACCCCGATTGAGGTTGAGCTTGTTTGTGCCAAAGCGCGCAAGAAGGCTCTTTGTCTGCTGGCTCCACCTACCATCGCGCATCCGGAGGAAATTCGCGAGCTCATCATCAGACATTTCGTCGATGTCAGGAACCGTGAAAGAGATCATCTCGGATGCCATGCGCGCTTCCTCATTAGGCGACTCGCAAAACTTGTCTGCCTGCGAACATTGAGAGAACAAACCGGATTTTCGTGTTTCACACAAGTCGGCGGTTGATTTGCGCCGACGGTTTCAACGTCTTGCTCCGAGAAGAGCATGTCGTATGCGGGAAGGAGGGGCTGAAGGGGCTATAAAATTCGAGAATTCTGATCCATAGATGCAACCGGTGATGTTGGAGGGTCGGATGCGAATCAAGCGCGTTGAAATTGAGAATTTCCGTCTTTTGAGGAGTGTCACCGTTGGATTTGAGGCAGGTACGACGCTCATCGTTGGGCGCAACAACAGCGGAAAGACTTCAATTGCGGAACTCTTCCGGCGGATGTTGTCTGAAAAGGCTATAGGATTCAGATTGGAGGACTTTTCGCTTGGTAGCCACGAAGATTTCTGGCGCTCTGGCGAAGCCTTCAGTGATAACCAGCCTGGAGAGGAATGCCTTGCTCTCCTGCCCATGATCAAGGTCGCGCTTGATATTAGTTATGATGTAGCAAGCCCTGATCTCGGACCTATTGGTGATTGCATCATAGATCTAAACCCAGAATGCACCCATGCTCGACTCGTCCTCATGTACGCTCCGCGACCAACCGCGGTAGCCGCGCTTTTCGCCGACCTAATTACGCCCGGGGGTATCGGAGATATCGAGCGGGCGGTATTCTTTCGTGAGATAGCAAACCGGCTACCGTTTGCTTATGCGGCAACGCTTGAAGCCGTGGATCCCAACGATTCGGAAAACTGCAAGTCGCTCGATCTAAAACTGTTAAGCACGATCGTCCGTGGCGGATTTATCAACGCACAGCGCGGACTGGATGACGACACTTTCCGGGAAAAGGACGTTCTTGGAAAAGTGGTTGAAGTGCTTTTCCAGTCAGCGTTGACAGATCCAGTTGATGCCGGGAAGCGTTCAACGGCAGAACAGTTGAAGATAGCGGTCGAGCAGATACAGGGCGATCTGCACACTGGGTTCAATGCAAATTTGACTTCACTTCTTCCGACGTTTGATCTGTTTGGCTACCCTGGACTAGCTGATCCGGGGCTGGTTACCGAGACAAGCTTCGATGTTGAGAAGCTGCTCAGCAATCACACCAAGGTCCGTTATACCGGGGTGAACGGCACGACGCTGCCAGAAACCTATAATGGCCTTGGCGTCCGCAACCTTGTCTACATGTTGTTGCAGCTACTTAGATTCTTTCGTGAGTATCAGGCGACGCCGACCGCGGCCGGTGTTCATCTTGTTTTCATAGAAGAACCAGAAGCACATTTGCATCCACAGATGCAGGAAGTATTCATTCGCCAGCTTGATCACATCGCGCAAACGTTCGTCTCCGAGCTCAACGAAGGTAGGCCGTGGCCGGTTCAGTTCGTGGTCACGACCCACTCTCCCCATATGGCAAACGAAGCTCGCTTTGAGTCAATGCGGTACTTTCTTTCGAGGACCGACGAGCATGGGTTGCGCAGCTCAGCCATAAAAGATCTCAGAGATGGAATGGGTGATGCACCCGAAATTGATCGGAACTTCCTGCATCAATATCTAACGCTGACGCGTTGCGACTTGTTCTTCGCTGACAAGGCAATTCTCATCGAGGGGACTGCCGAGAGATTACTCTTACCGACGATGATCATCAAAACGGACGCTGCTGCCGAAGGCGAGGCTAAGCTCGCCAGCCAGTATTTGACAACAATGGAGGTCGGGGGCGCCTACGCGCACCGCTTTTTCGACCTTTTAAGTTTCCTTGAATTAAGGACACTCGTCATCACAGATATCGATTCGGTTAGCCCAAATGGTTTGGGGAAACGGGTGTCAGTGCCGGTCGCAGACGGACAGTTTACGAGTAACGGGTGCATCAAGGCATGGTTTGCCGACGATGTCTCACCTGCGGAGTTGGTTGGCAAAACGCCTGATCAAAAAACGGTCGGTATCCGCCGTATTGCGTTTCAAATTCCAGAAGAAGATCTCGGGCCGTGTGGCCGGAGCTTCGAAGATGCGTTCATTCTTGCAAACCCGCAAAAGTTTGTTTTGGGTCCTGGCGATCAGGCCGCGCTCGCGTATGCATTGGCAGCGGAACAGAAGAAGTCAACGTTCGCGCTCGATCATGCAATCGTTGATACCGAATGGAATGTGCCTCGCTATATCAGGGAAGGATTGCGCTGGCTTGCTCAGGGACCCAATGCCCCGGTGGTGGTTCCAGCCGAGCTCGCTGCTGAGATTATTGAGGGCGTAGCGGAGGCCGCGGTATCTCACGATGCAGGCGAAGCCAATGGTTGAGGTCGACGAGAGCCCGGCCGATGCGGCCGGAAGATTGGCACTTGAAAGCATGTATGCCTGCCTTGACGAGGGGAGAAGCTTTCGTCTTGAGGCCGGCGCCGGTGCTGGGAAAACTTACTCGCTCGACAAAGCTCTACGGCGTCTAATCGAAAAATCGGGGAGTGACCTACTGCGGAAGCGCCAACAAATCGGATGCATAACCTACACGAATGTCGCCAAGGGCGAGATAGCCGCTCGGGTCAAAGCTCATCCGGCTGTTCGCCCCGAAACAATACATGGTTTCTGTTGGTCGATCCTACAGGATTTCCAGGGCACGCTTCGCCAGATGGTGCCACTACTGCCAGGCTGGGGAGAACGTTTGGAGCCGCACGAAGGGATTCAAGCGCGGCGTGTTCATTATGAACTCGGCTTCGCGACGGTCAGAGACAATCTTGTGTCGCTCCGCCATGAAGATGTCCTTCTACTGATGATTGAGGCGATGAAGCTGGAAAAGTTTCGGGCTCTCCTGACTGCCCGTTTTCCAATTCTTTTCATCGACGAGTACCAGGATACGGATGCGAGGTTCGTGGATGCTTTGAAGGAATGGTTTCTAGATACCGGCAACGGACCGATCATCGGTCTGTTCGGCGATCATTGGCAGAAGATTTACGGTGACGGTTCCGGTGCTGTCGAACATGCTGCGCTCCACGTGATCGATAAGAACGCAAATTTCCGTTCGGTCGATGCCATAGTTCAAGTTTTGAACCGAATGCGCCCAGCGCTCGTGCAACAAGTGAGCAATCCGGATGCTCCAGGTGAAGCGCGTGTCTTTCACACGAATAATTGGACCGGGGTGCGTCGCACTGGTCAAGGCGGAGGCCATTGGACGGGAGACACGACCGCAGAGGCTGCCAAGGCCTACTTTGAGCTGATCAAGAGTCAACTTGCCGGAGAGGGGTGGGATTTTTCCACCGACAAGACGAAAATACTCATGCTCAGTCATAGCGTTCTCGCGCGTGAGCAGGGATATGCAGGCATTCCTCCGATCTATGGCCAGTTCAATGAGCCGTGGCTGAAGAAGGAAGACGCCCACATCAAGTTTCTATGCGACTCTTTCGAGCCAGCTTGCGCTGCATTCTCTGCTCACCGATATGGAGAGATGTTCGACATGTTCGGCGCTGGGATGCCAAATATCCGGCGACACGACGACAAACTAGCATGGAACACCTCAATGAATGCCTTGATCGCGCTCAGGGCCAATGGAAGCGTCGGGGACGTCATCGACTTTATTGCTGCTCAGCCGCATATGCGATTGCCTGAGCCCGTGAAAACGCGGGAAGACAAGTTAGCCGAAGTTGGTGTGGAGCCTGTTGACGGCGAGCCGCGAACCGTAACGCAGCTACGCAAGCTGCGAACCGTTCCTTACGTCGAAGTCATGGCGCTCGACCGCTTCATTGACGGCCATACCCCATTCGCGACAAAGCACGGCGTTAAAGGGGCCGAATTCGAGAATGTCCTAGTGGTCATCGGTCGAGGCTGGAACAAATACAATTTCGTGCAGATGCTTGAGTGGTTCGATAATGGGCCGCCCGCGGACAAGGTCGAGTTTTTCGAAAGTAATCGCAACCTCCTCTATGTGGCGTGCTCCCGCCCAAAGGTTCGACTTGCCTTGCTTTTCACGCAGCTCGTCAGCGAAGCTGCCCTTGCCAAGTTGAACAGCCTTTTCGGTCAAGCAAATGTCCATGCTCTTCCCTCGGAGCCAGCCCAAATTGTCTGATGATCAACGTGAAATTCCAAGCCCCCCGAGTGACGCAGCTAGACTGTTTCAGGATGCCATCGCTGAACTTGGATGGGATGCTGACCCTGTAGCGATTGCAGAGCAGGTTCGCAGGTTGAATATCGGCCTACCGGCTGAAGACGAATTTGCGGTATTATGCGCGTGGTTGGGGAAATGCGACCTTATACATAAGCTCGATCAGGCTCAGGGGCCGTCGTCGTCGCGAGACCGGTTCCAAGTGCCCGACTTCTTGGCTTCATTTTCAACAGCTACTACGCCGGTACTTGTTGAAGTGAAGTCTAAGGCTTCGAAAACGCTCTCTTTTCGATCTGATTATTATGAGAGATTGTCAAACTATGCAGGCCTAGTAGGGCTGCCGATTCTTGTTGCCTGGAAATTTCACAGTTTGTGGACGGTCTTCGAGCTGAGACAGATGCGAAAAGCTGTTTCGAACTACAATATTAGGTTCGAAGAGGCGATGACGCAAAGCCTCCTCTGCTCGCTCGTCGGCGATGTCGGATACCGGATCGGCAGTGGTGCAGGTATGCACTTGCATTTCATGAAGGAAAATCTCCTCGACATTCACGCCAATGAAGAAGAGCGCTCGTCAACATGGATGGTTCGCTTCGACTCGATAACCTTCACAGACTACCTTGGAGGTAACGCACTGAGTTTGTCTGATGAGGTCCAGGAGCTATTCAAAACTTGGGATTTGTCCGAGCGCGATGCCGATTCAGACACTCATGTAACGAAGAGCTTTGTTGCAAGCGATCGCGACGGAATGCAATTCGCTCACACGGCACTTGTCCGTCTCCTCGATTGGGAAACTGCGGAGGGCGAAAGTGCGAACTGGCGCGGCTTAGCGCGTCAGGAGAAGATCTTGCGGTCGATTTCCGACTTCCGCTCGGTGCTTAAGAAAGCTCTGGAAGAGAGAATCGTTGATACGATCATAGATATCCGGCCGAAGGAAATGCCTGCCTTCTTAAAGACGCAGAGCTAGCCGCGATAAAAGGCTTGAGGTGGCAATAATGCGCGATCGGTCAGTTAGCCCAGTTTCCGCAATCAACCGGCTTATACGCATCGATTGGCCAAAAGCCTTGATATCCGGAGATTAGTCCGTCTGCTGGAACGCTAAGACCAGCTATGACGGCTGTTTGACCGAGGCACCGACTTAGGTGCCCGCGCAGAAGCTCCAAGCCGTCGAAGTAGGCTTGGCGGATGTCGGCCTGAAATTTTGGGTCGTCTGATCGATTAGGTTGCGTAAGCCGTTGTTCGAACGTAAGGAACTGACGAATTCCCACCAGCATCAACTCTATGAGTTTGTAGAGCGGACCGTCGCGGACGTCTAAAACCTCGATCTGCATGTTCACAAACTCTGCCCGCATTTCCTGCAGCGAGCGTAGGGCATCGTTAATGCAGCCGTCACAACACTCTTGTGCGCTAAGGACGCGACGATCGCTCGCACGGATGACGAGCTGGCCCGCGACGCGTGTTTCGATCGTCCTGGGTAAAACGCGCACATTCATAAACGGCAGCGTCAGCAGAACAGACGATTTATGTCCGGTAGATGATTTAAGAAAACCACGAAGGACATCCTCGATTTCGAACTGGAATGGTATGGCGCCGCTTCGCATTACGTGCACAATCCTTCTCAAGCATACAGATTCATCGATGAGTCCTTCGAGGCGCTAGATTTCTCTTACTCACCATAGTTTCCGCTAGGCAACGCAGACTTTTGTACCATGAAAAAGCAGCAGTCGATCGAGATTTTGAGCCGTCAACGAGAAGCCAGTAAGGCGTTGAATGGGGTGAGCGCGTCCGGTCCCGAATTCACCAAATGGCACCGCGATACAGAGATTGCGATAGAACGCATTTTTGGGCCGCAAAGCCGAAATTTGGCGGATTTTAGAGATGTGAACTATTCATTAGGTTTTTTTACGTCGTCTACGCCGGATTCCGAGTTCGACAAAGCCTATAGAGATGGTCTTAAAAACGCTGCGGCTGTCTTGAGTTCGATGATCGACGAAGTTCAAGAGTATGGTCCTGACGAGGATGGGCCGGAGGAAGAGCCCGACAAACTGAACCTGATTGAAAAGCTCTGTTTGCGATTTCATGCAGCTGCACGGCAGCTTCAGCAAAGACATAGCGAGCGTGCCACGCTGACAATCGAAGACGAATATGACGTCCAGGATCTCTTACATGCAATCCTTCGCCTTCATTTCGATGATATTCGCGCCGAGGAATGGACGCCGAGCTACGCTGGCGGTTCTTCCCGGGTAGATTTCTTGCTGAAAAAGGAATCTATAGTTGTCGAAGTGAAGAAGACACCGGCCTCGATGAAGGCCAAAGAACTTGGCGAGCAACTTATCATTGATCGTGCTCGTTACGAGGTGCATCCCGACTGCAAAACCCTTGTCTGCTTTGTCTACGATCCAGAAGGCCGGGTCGGTAATCCTGTAGGCATGGAACGCGACCTGGAGAACCACGGGGGCAAGCTGAGGGTTCGTGTCATCGTTGCCCCGAAAAGCATAGGCGCGCTTAATGCGGGACACTATCAGACCTGCGCGGATCGCGGAGGCGAGCTTGCCGTAGACTTCGAAGTGCCACTTTTGCAAGGTCCAATCTGGTTTCCCCGGTTTCATCGCCGTGGTGTTCGCGGGCATCGTTGTCTTGTCGAGCGTTCTGAGCTGCGAAAGCATGCAGCCGTGGAAGAAAGTCCGATCTTGTCTCACGGATGTGTTAGTGGGTGAAAAAGGTGGAGAAGTATTGATCACGTCATTTGAAGTCACCCGGCGCGTCGCGGAGAATGCATCAGCTCAACAAATACATCTGCAGACGACGCCGCGAGTGCCACGCTTTTACAGCTCCTCCGTGAAATCCTTAGGGAAACGCTTGCATAAACAAGGTCTCAGCTGCAAAACGTGATGGGCAGCATTTTCGATCTGATGACCAGCCTTAGGGCACGGAACATCCATAATCGAAAGACGTGGGGGGTACCTTATGGAGACAACGAAGCCTAACCAAGGTCTTTTGTTCGATGACCGGTTTCTGGACAAGTACGCCGGCCCGATCATTTCTGATCCCGCAGTCGCAATCGTGGAACTTGTGGCAAACGCGTGGGATGCCTACGCCACGCGCGTCGAGATCGTCTGGCCCAAGCGGACAGAGAACATACCTTTTTCGATAACGGACAATGGAAAGGGGATGTCGCCGGCGCAGTTTGAGCGGCGTTGGAAAACCCTCGATTACAACCGCCTTCTCGAGGAAGGAAACAAGTCTTCGCCGCCTGCTGAGCTATCTAGCTCCCCTCCGCGCAGTCCCTACGGGCGAAACGGAAAAGGGCGTCACGCTGCTTTTAAGTTTTCTGACCCTTATCGCGTGCGCACATGGCGTGATGGCGAGGAGACTGTATACGAGGTCCGCCGCGGCACCACACAGCCATTCGACGTAAAGATAGTCAGTTCACGTACAGGCGTTGAAGGCCACGGGACAGAGATAAAAGCAACCACGTCCGACGGGGTTGCCATGGATGCAGATGCAGCGCGGGAAATCATCGGTACTCGCTTCCTTGCAGACCCAAACTTCGTTGTCTCATTGGACGGCACACTTGTTACATTCGACGACGTCCCCACGCACAGCATTCAGAAAGTCGATGTCGATGTCCCGGGATATGGAAGTGTCCAGATCGTCATGATCGATAGCCAAAAGGCCGACCGCACTACAAGGCAGCATGGCATCGCTTGGCGTGTGAATACGCGCCTTGTGGGAGTGCCAGGCTGGATAGGTTTCGATCATGAGCGGATACTCGATGGTCGCAGTACCGAGGCGAAGCGCTTTCAGTTCATCGTTTCTGCCGATCTCCTTGAAAACTCTGTTCAACCTGACTGGACAGGCTTTATTTCCAGTGATCCTGCCTGGCAAGCAACCCGTGATGCGGTTCACGCTCAGATAAAGAAATATCTCTCAGCATTTTCTGCTGATCGCCGTCGTGAAGCCAAGGAGACTGTGAAAGAGAACCTTCTGAAAACGGTGCGACAGTTGCCGCCCGTGGGGCGGGAACGTTGGAACAAGTTTGTCGACGAAGTGATCGATAGCTGCCCCTCCATTTCAACCGATGAAGTTGGGAAGGTAGCAGGTATTCTCGCCAATCTCGAATTGAGCACATCGAAATACGGCTTGGTCGAAAAGCTCCATGAGCTCAAGCCTGGGGACCTAGATGCTCTCTATCAACTTCTTGACGATTGGACGCTCACGCTCGCTAAGGATGCCTTGGACGAGATTCAGACAAGACTGAAGCTGATTGAAGATCTCGATAACAAGCTTCGTGATGAAACCATGGATGAAGTGGGAGACCTTCAACCATTGTTCGAACGATCGTTGTGGGTATTCGGCCCCGAGTTCGAGAGCCTCGAGTTCACCAGCAACAGGGGAATGACTGAGGTTATCAGGAAGATTTTCGGATCTGATAAGACTGGAAGCAGACAACGGCCCGACTTTGTTATGTTGCCGGACGGAAGCGTGGGGCTTTATAGCCGTGACGCACACGACCTCGGCCATGAGGTCGACGGGGTCTCCCGTCTCGTGGTCGCCGAAATCAAGAAGCCGGGCGTCTCCATTGGCTCGGAACAGAAGGATCAAGCCTGGCGGTACGTGAAGGAGTTGAAAAACAAGGGGCTGTTGACCGAGGCAGCGACCATCACTTGCTATGTGTTGGGATCCAGGATCGACAAAGACGAAAGCGCCCACCGCACTGAGTGGGACGGTCGGGTGACAATCATCCCGATGTCGTACAACACGTTCATACGTCGAGCGGAGAAGCGAATGCTTGGCCTGCGCGAAAAGCTCAAAGAAGCGCCTTTCTTGCGCGACATCGACGAGACTTTTCTTGAGCCACCTCAGGAGCAGCAGACCGAGATGCTCGTCAGTTGATGCAGTCTTTGGAGGTCCCTGGATGATTTTCACATCGAGATGCTTAAGGCTCGGAATTTCCGGTGGTTTTCAGAAGTCGAATGGCGGGTCTTAAGTTCAATTCCCATCAAGACCGTAAGTTGTTGTTGCGTCCATTAGCCGACAATTGGTCGCTCAACGCCATCAGCTGATACGGAACTCAGGCTTTGTCCCTCCAGGGACGGTGCATACTTCATCTCTGGAGGAACTGGTTGGCCCTAAGACCCCGGTGTAGCTCAGGTCCTTCCGTCGCCGCCCGTCGTAAGGCTGGCGTCAGATCTGTGCCATGCCTCCGTCGACAACGAGCTCTACACCCGTCGTGAAACTGCTCTCGTCGCTCGCGAGGAAAAGGGCGGCCGCTGCCACCTCTTCAGGCCTGCCCATGCGGCCAAGAGGGATCATGCCGGACAGTGCATCTCGCACCTCTTGCGAGGCGCTTGCCATCATCGCGGTGTCAGTCGGTCCAGGGCTGACGACGTTGACGCGTACGCCTCTAGGAGCAAGTTCGTTGGCCCAGGTACGCGTAAAGGAACGGACTGCTGCTTTGGTCGCTCCATACACGCCATAGCCCTTCGTGCCGATGTCGCCCGCGATTGAGCCGATGAGTACAATGGTTCCGCCGGATTGCATGAGGTCAACCGCACCCTGCGCTGCGAATACGAGGGATCGGACGTTCAGCCCAAATGCCCGATCGAAATGGTCATCCGAAATCTCTTCAAGCGGTGCATATTCGGACAGGCCCGCGTTCACGACAAACACGTCGATGCGGCCTTCTTTCGACCGGATATGCTCGATGACGCGCTTAAGATCGGTCTTTTCGTTGGCGTCCGCTTGAATGACCCGGATGCTCCCCGAGCCCTCCGACTCTGAAATGTTCTCCCCACCCTTGCGGCTGGTCGCGTAGACCCGTGCGCCCTCGCTGGCAAATCTCTGCGAAATGGCTCCGCCGATGCCACCGACGCCCCCGATAACGAGTGCGATCTTGTTTGCTAATCTGTTCATGCTAACTCCATCAATAATGATGTGATTAGATATAATGTCTATACCTACGGTCAATTACGCACTATGAGTAAAGCAGATATCGAGGAGTATACCTATGTCATTGGATGACGGAGGCATGTCCACCAAAGCCAGCATGCCTCGCCGGCCCAAGCCTGTCTCCGTTGAGGCTTTGTTGGACGTCGAGAAGGCGCGGCCGGTGCTGGAGCAGATCGCCAACAAGTGGTCTGTGCTGATCCTGACTGTATTATGCACCAGACCGTCACGGTTCAACGAGATCATGCGGCGCCTTGACGGAATCACGCACAAAGCGCTTTCCGAAGCGTTGAAAAGACTGGAGCGCAACGGGCTCATCCGCCGTGAAGTTCTGACGACGACGACGCCGGTCGGCGTCGAATATACCATTACCGTGCTCGGCCGCTCGCTTCAGCAGCCCTTTGAGGCGCTGTACGCCTGGTCCATGACCTACGGCCCGGAGCTTGAGCGCGCACAGGTTGAATACGATCGCCAGCGAGACTAACTCGCTGACGATCGTGCTGCGTTCTGCTATTGGGTCTACACCCGAACTATCAGCTTGCCGAAGTTGCGGCCCTCAAGAAGACCTATGAATGCTGTTGGGGCATGTTCAAGCCCGTCCACGATGTCCTCTCGATACTTCAACCTGCCGTCAGCGATCCAACCAGCGGCTTCGTCTAAGAATGTCGGTTGCTGCTCAATGAACTCTACGTTCATGAAACCTCGAACTGTGATGCTCTTCTGCTGAATGACCTTCATGGAAGAAGGAAGCCGGTCACTGGATGGCGGTCCCAGGGCCTCGTCATTGTAGTGGGAGATCATTCCGCAGAGTGGTACACGGGCGAAATTGTTGAGGAGTGGCATGACTCCATCCCAGACGGCGCCGCCGACGTTTTCGAAATAGACATCGATCCCGTCCGGGCAGGCCTCGGCGAGCTGTCGCGCGAAGTTTGGATCACGATGATCGATCGCGGCGTCAAAGCCCAGTTCGTTTTTGACGAACGCACATTTCTCAGCACCCCCGGCTATCCCGATGGCGCGCGCGCCGTCGATTCTAGCGAGCTGGCCAACGACTGAGCCAACCGCTCCGCTTGCTGCGGCGACGACAACAGTCTCTCCGGGCTTCGGGCGCCCAATGTTGCGCAGGCCTGCATAGGCTGAGAAGCCGGTCATGCCCAGGACGCCAAGTCCGGTCGAGATCGGAGCGGCATGCGGATCGATTCTCCGCAAATCGCTTCCGTCGGAGATGGCATGGGTCTGCCAGCCCGAGTAGGCAACAACGATGTCGCCTTCCTTCCAATCCCGGTTGCGGGACTGTTTGATCCTGGAGACCGTGGCGCCAACCATCACGTCGCCGATCGCGATCGGATCAGCATAGGACTTGGCGTCGCTCATGCGTCCCCGCATGTAAGGGTCGAGCGAAAGGTAGATGGCTTCGAGCAGAACGTGATCATTGGGCACCTCGGGCATAGGCGCTTCTTCAAGACGAAAGTTGGCAGGCTTGGGCGGTCCCTCCGGCCTTAATGCAAGTACAATCCGCCTGTTGGTCTGTGACATGGGTGGATTCCTCAAAGTGTGTCGTGATGGACTGCCGCGTTTCTTTCGGCGCGGCTGTCGCGATTGCGATTCAGTTTGCGAAAAGTTGCTTCAGGAAGCTCATGGTGTCAGGCTGCGCGGCACGGATGACGGTGAAGTGGTCCGTGTGCGGATACTCGTTGTATGTCACAGGTGTTCCGTCTGCATTCAATCGCGCGACCAGCGCCCGCGTCGTGTTCACGAAGACGAAAGCATCGTCGGGACCCAGCGAGATGAAGGTCGGCTTTTTGAGGCGGAAGTTCGGGTTGGCAGCCGGGTCGTTCGCAGTAAGAAACGCTGCCATCTTTGGATCGCTCGCCCAATCTTGTCTGAAGCCATCGAAGGTCGCACCTTTTGCGGCAATCGCTTTAGACAGCCCACCGATGGCAGGAACTGAGCAACGAGTCGTGAATTCCTTCAACTGCGCTTCAAGATCGGGGCCCATCACGGATGAAGCCTTGAACGAAGGATCAATCACCTTCAATCCAGTCGTCATGAGGGCGACGTTGAAATTCTGGAGAAGGCGATAGTCGCTTGCCTTGTCTGGGTTCGCTACGGCTCGCTGGCCTAGCTCTTTGACGAAAGCATCGATCGAGGTGTAGGGCGCTATTGCCACCGTTCCCTTGTATTCGAACTGCGGGGCTTCATCGGCATAGGCTTCGACGCCGAGGACCGCATGACCGCCGTCGGAATGCCCTATCGCTACATATTCGTTCGAGAGGTTGGGGTTAACTTTGTGAGCAGCGACAACGCCGCTGATCAGCGAACGTGCCAGGCTGCCGGCATGGAAATAGGGGTAGGGGACCGTTGCCACCTTACCGAGCCCTTCCAGGTCAGGAGCGACGACCGCATAACCGGCGTTAACAAGCGTCGCGATTTCGAACAAATAATCGCTGTTGAAGCCATCCTTTGTAAGGCCACCATCAAGCTCCTCTGTCAGGCTGGGTGCGCACAGCTTATTGCCAGGTGTCGTCGTCCCATGTGCCCAGGCAATCACTGGCCATCCACCTTGTGGTGACTGACCGTCCGGCACAAACAGGAGGGTCGATGCCGTTGTGAGGTCTCCGGACACTGACTGCATGGTGTGGACGATGAGCTCTGCGTGTCCCTTGATCTGTGGTGAAATGTTGTGCGGTTTATGGGAGATCACCGCTCCGGACGTTGCCGGTTCTTCCACAGCCAGGGCGGGGGCGGTGTAACCCGCAGTCATCACGCTGGAGCTAAAGATCGTCATGACGAGCGCGTGCGTGGCCGCCCGTCTCAATATCGAGGCATTCATAAGACACTCCAATTGTTCCATTCAGAATACGCCTCGCGCAGGGGTGCTATGCGCAGCCGATGCTTGCGAGGGCGATTAAGAGACCCGATCGGCCGTGTCTGCAGAAACGAGTGCAATCGCTAGCTGAAGATATACGCAGGATATCTACGGTCAATTACGCACTTTACGTAAACAAGGTTTCGGAAAGTATATCGACTTCATCGCATCGATGACGCGATGGCCGCCTCACCACTTGGTAAGCTGTTGGCACAGTTGCGAGTTCATGACCCGCGGCGGTCGGCTGCTGGAGCTTCGCTAGCCAGCTTTTCAAAAGGTCATACATGCTTACGTGGCAGCAATTGCGCGAGAATAAGCCCCGGGCGGCATCCCCACATGCCGGCTAAAGGCGACATTGAAAGCGCTCGTCGAGCCATAGCCGACGCGTTCAGCGATTTCCGCCATTGCGACCTCGTCGCGAAGAAGCTCTTTCGCCAAAGCCATCCGCCAACGTGTTGCGTATTCCATCGGCGCGACGCCTACCTCCTTGCGGAAGCGATCAAAGAAGGTCGAACGAGACATTGCAGCCTCTTGGGCAAGCGTCTCCACCGTCATGCTGCGCCCTGGATCTGCGTGTATCCGGCGTAATGTAGGCGCCAGCAATGGATCGGCCATGCCACGCAGGAGACCCGGCGGTGCCTTAGCGCTTGCGGCCGATCGTATTGCATCGATGAATAACACTTCGAGCAACCGATTGAGCACCATCTCACGCGCGGCACGGTCGGCCCTTGTCTCCTCGTTGATCATCCGAACGAGAGCCATCAGTCGCTCTTCACCATGAACATTGATGACCTCCGGCAGCAGCGATACGAGGAGGGCCTTGTCATCCGAGCCGAACTGACAATGGCCAACCAGTGCCTTGATCTCCGCCGGCCCTTCCGGGTCGCCCAGATGAAAGACACCGGGGCTGGTCTCCAAGCGCTGGGCAAGTGCGCCCCGTGGCGGCGGCTCCATGCTGCTCATCGTGAACGAGAAGATCTTCGGAACCAGGACAAAATCGCCCGCAGCCAGCACCATGGCCTCACGACCGGCGATCGTCATCAGGCAACGGCCCTCGACCACCGCGCAGTAGAAGGGGCTTCCAAGCTCCGTGCGCTCAACCAGCCACCGACCGCCGCCCGTCACCAGCTTTGAGATCGACGGGCTCGGCTTCAACAAAGAAACAACTTCAGCAACCGGATCGGTCATGAATTCGGACTTTCGCTAAACATACTTGGACGTGCGACTATAGCAGGTCCGGGCAATTAGGTCCATCTTTAGCCCAATCAAATGACAGGAGATGGAACATGCCAAAGATCCTCATCACCGGTTGCTCGTCCGGTTTCGGCCTTGTCACCGCACAGAAATTCTTGGACGCCGGGTGGGACGTCGTCGCAACCATGCGCACACCGCGAAACGACCTTCTTCCTTCGAACGACGGGCTCGAAGTCCTGCCGCTAGATGTTACCAGCGCGGACAGCATTGCTGAGGCGGTCGAAGCTGCCGGCACGATCGATGCTCTGGTCAACAACGCCGGCGTGGGCATGCTCAATGTGCTCGAAGGCTCGGAGATGTCGAAGGTTCGCGAACTGTTCGAGACGAATGTCTTCGGCGCAATGGCGATGACAAAAGCTGTTTTTCCGCAGATGAGGGTCCGGCGCTCAGGCGTCATCGTCAATGTCAGCTCCGCCGTCACGATAAGGCCGTTGCCCGCTCTCTCGGTCTACAGCGCCAGCAAGGCGGCACTCAATGCCTTCACGGAGAGCCTCGCGCTCGAGGCGGCGCTGTTCGGAGTCCGCGCTAAACTCGTCCTACCTGGCTCCGCACCGACGACCGGCTTCGGCAAGAATGCTGTCTCGCGCATGGGCATGGAAATTCCCGAGCCATATACCGCCTTCGTCGACGATTACATGACGAAGCTGCGTTCGGGCACAGAGGTCACCACCGCGGATGCGGTCGCAGAGGCCGTCTGGCGGTCTGTGACGGAGATCGACGCGCCGATGAAGATTCTCGCCGGCGCCGACGCGGAAACCTCCTTCCACGAAGCGGGTCATTTGCTCACCTGAATATCACCCTTCGAAACCCTCCTTTGAAGGTCCAGAGCCATGAACAATCTGATCAATCTCGCCAAGCATATTCCGACGCCTGAAGCTACTCTCACTGTCGCCTACACGCCGATCCGACTTCTAATGCCCGGCCGCCAGCCCTTGGAGCTGCGGCTGACCGCGCCCGCGAGCGGCGACAAGCTGCCGATCGTGCTGCTGTCGCATGGCTACGGCCCTTCAAACTATATCCCCTCTAAGGATGGCTACGCTCCCCTCGTGCAGTTTTGGGCGGAAAGAGGGTTCGTCGTCATCCAGCCGACGCATGCAAGTTCGCGGGTCGGCGGCCTACCGTCCGATGAACCGGGCGCGCCGTTCTTCTGGCGTGAGCGGGTGGAGGAGATGAAGGCTATCCTGGACCAACTGCCGGAGATCGAGAGACAGGCTCGTGGCGTGGCCGGCCGGATGGATTATTCACGCATCGGCGCGGTCGGGCATTCCTTCGGCGGCCACACGGTCGGGCTCCTGCTCGGGGCCCAGCTGGATGGCGAGGACCTCTCCGATCCTCGCATTGCTGCTGGCGTTCTTCTGACAACACCGGGACGCGGCGAGGACATGACTCCAGAGAGTGCTGCACGGTTTCCGTTCTTCGACGTCGACTTCTCGACGTTGACGACACCAAGCTTGGTTGTCTGTGGTGATATGGACAAACCGCATTTCACCACCCGTGGCCCTGAGTGGCACGCGGATGCGTTTCACGATGCGCCGGGCGCTAAAGCAATGCTGACCATGCATGGCGTTGGTCACGGCCTAGGCGGGATCGCCGCACTAGACGCAAAAGAAACAGAGACTGAATCCCCAGACGTGCTGGAGGCGACGCGGCGCCTGACGCTTGCCTGGCTTCAGACGGCTGTTAACGCAGACGGTGGGGCGTGGGAAAGAGCAACTTTCGCGGTTGTCCAGGATGCGGCAACGCTCGCCACTGTCTCGGAGAAGCATCTTTGACAGGGGCTCGGCTTCTGGAGCAGTCTACCGCGCGATGCCTCGTTAGCTTGACTGCACAGCACACTAAACATGCTTGTTCGTGACCCCGAAAAAGGCGAGGACTGAGCGTTCTAAGTCGCAGCACCCTCTAGAAAATCTTGTCCGATTCACCAAAAATAGCGGGGTCATGGGTCCGGCTCCGTTCAACTGCCTAGCTTAGGCTTTGGAGGGCAGTGCACCCGAATGAGGTGCGAGACCACCTTGTTTGAAAGAGTCCAAAATGCATCCATTACATGAAAAGCATCGCGACCAACCTCCTTGATCGATGTCCGATTGAGGAGGTTGGTCTGAAACGACTACGCGTCGCTATCTGAACGGACAGCGTACTGCGCATACGCATCGAGCAAAATCTGCACGTATTCGGTGGTGCTTGAGGTCTGCTCGCCCAAAGCTGGCCAATGAAAAGGTATCTTCGACCACATAGTCTCCAACTCAATCTCGATACCGAGCTGTGCTGCAACCTTGATCGCCTGAGTTGGCTCCTTATGATCCGGCCACAAATCCTCTTCGAGCGAGATCCACACGTCGTTGTCTTCATCGACGGTGATTTCGGCCAGGAGCGCCCCCAATCGTTCGCTAACGTTCCTCGCGTCATCTAACAATGCGCTTCTCATGAGAAGAACGATGTTGCGTTCGCTCAGCTCAAGTTTTGGACGGTCATCGACTACCTGGAAGTCGGGCCTGCTGCTGTCGGATTTTGCTTCTGCACCGATCGGCGGGAGCGACTTGCCTTCATCTTCGCACCAGAAAGCAGTATCGAAAATGTCGACTGGGGAAGCGCCACATGCGGGGCAATGCCACAGATTTTCAGCTATCTGAACTCCAGAAATCTTACCATCACAATGCAAGCAAAACCAAGTGTCGGAATCGCGGTCCCAAAGTGGATGGCGAGATTGGCCGTCCGCATCTGGCTTCGTTGACCTCCTTGGCCAGTCGGTCGAGATCTCGCTGCGAACTTGCGCCATCCGATCATTTGCCAGACTGAGTGCTTCTTCGAGGAAATCTGGGTCGAACAGGGGGCACTGGTCGTCTGCTTCAGCACTCGTCCGCACTGTGGGGCGAGCACTCGGGTTCTCTCGAACCGTAATGCTCCAGCCGTCTCCAGCGATGATGACGTCATCGAGGGCCAGTTGCAGGCGATAGGCATGACCCCTTATCTGGCCTTGTTCTGCTTGTTTAAGATACTCCCAGCGACGCGCACTGGCCTCGGCACTTCCAGTCTTGAAATCCGCCGGTGAAACGTGACACGCGACCATCGCTTCGGTGCTCGACACCTGTTCAGGGCTTGGTACCCACCCACTCTTGTTGACGGAGACTAACTGGGTCCAATTGGCGTAGCCGAGGTGGACGGCAATGGAGTTGAACGCCTCATGTAACGCTACCCTGGTGGCTCGGGCGTGACGTTTCGCAAGGAATTTAAGGCGGCTGATTTCTGCGGCTTCGGTCATATTCAGTTCCTGAAATGATCCGACCATGTGCCCGCTAATGGCCAGACCGTGCCTTTCTGGCACAGTGTGACAATTCAGAGATGAAACGCTGACATAGCTTTGCGTGGCGGGCACACCGGCCCGCGTGTAGGGCCGTCCCATGTATGGCAAGCGGCCTGCCTTCGGTCAAGTGAAGACCATCGCAGACCAGCCAGAGAGACATCTTTTTAACGCCGTCAGGATCTGCTTGGACCAATCGAAGGCCCGAATATGTCAGAGCCAAGAATGTGTCGGTGACCGGGATGACAGAATGACCGTTTGCCTTCGTGACCCCTGCGTGCCAGTGCATCTCGCGTTGGCAATTTAACGCGCGGGCTGATGCAAAGCTAGCTTCGGCAATATCGTGTAACGTGTGCAATTGCCTGAGGTACTCGCGTGCCGTTAAGGGAACCTCAAGTCTGCCTAGGCATAGTCGAGCTCCATTAACGCGTTGAGCCATGACACTCGAAATTTCTCCCCTCGACATATTGCGGAGCGACCGTTGGCGTTCCGTACTGATGACGACCTATTCGCTGAGCTTGTCGTTCCTGGAAGCAGTGCCTCTTCAGGCGCTCGGCGACCATCGGCGCGACGTCACGATCCTGGCTGATATCGAGGGCTACCGTGCCTCGTTGTCGGAAACTGGCGCGTCGAGCGCTGGGGTTGGTTACGACGTCATTCCAATCTCCGTCCTCGGTAGCGGAGTATTTCATCCAAAGATCACAATGCTCGCATCGCACGAGGGCGAACTGCGGGCTCTCATCGGATCGGGTAACCTCACGATGGGCGGCTGGGGGTTCAACACTGAAGTCGCCGAATACCTTAACCCCGAAACCGACCCGGAAGCGTTCACCGATCTGGCAGATTTTCTGCTTTCCCTTGGTGACGCCTTCGGGCAGGGCCGACTTCGATCCGACCCTTCCGCATTGCCGCCGCTCCATGAATTTGCCGACCTCTGCCTCGCCGCCGGCGATCATAAGAGCGGTGGGCCTACCCGTGTGCTTCATTCAGTCAACCGGGCGCTTGCACCTCAACTCGTCGATATGGCAAAGGAACTCGGTGGCGCAAGAACGCTCACTGTCCTGTCTCCCTATTTCGGTGACCCAAAAGCAGTTGTCGATCTCGCGCACAACCTCGGTTGCAAGACCGTCAATGTGTTCGTTCCGCCGAAAATGCCATTCTGGTTTGATTTCGATAGAGCCAAAACCCTGGGATTGGTGGCGCAGCCCGTTACCAGCGAGTCGTTCTCGGGCGAGAAGCTGTTGCACGCCAAGGCCTTCGACATCGAATGTGCCAGGGGGCGGCTGACGATTGCCGGCAGCGCCAACGCGACGGTAAACGGCCTGGGGCTTGGCAGCGTCGAGGTGGTTGTCGCAAGGGTATCGAACGGTGCGCCATGGCTCGGTTGGAGCCCTGCGGGATATCCGAAGGGCCTCGTCGGGGAAGGTGGTCAGGAGCCGTACCATACCGGGTCTCCATGCCTGATCGCGCGTCTGGATGGCGGCGGGATTAATGGCCGCGTCCTCGACGTCACCGCTCCGGAAGGAACCTGGAACGCCTCCTTTTATGCGCCTGGCCGATTCGAGCCCGTTGGCTCGGTCGAGCTGGCGGCTGATGGAAGATTTATGATCGAGCGAGCGAGGGTGGAAGCGGCCGTCTCGTCAGTACAGTTGGTACTGGTCCGAGGCGAAGAGACCGTGCGCGGTTGGCTGGTAATGACCGATATAATTGCTGCGGTTCGCGAGCGCGGCGCTATTGCGGAAGCCATGGCGCGTGCCGCTAGCGGCGCCGAAAACCCGCGTGACAACGATATCATTGCAGGCTTCTTCACCAAGCATCCAGAGGCCTTCTTGGGCGTTCACGAACCGATGGCGTCCGGGAGCGGTTCTCCTAAGGCTGACAAGGAAGAGACCACACAGTTGGTCCCGGCTGGAGAGCTCGGGCTTGGCGATGCCCTTAAGCCTGAAAACAACCGCGCTACGTCAGGCTTGGGCCAGTCGGCGTTCCAGAAGCTCATCGCGCGGTTCCGTCAAAGGATCACGGACGCGCCCCGGCGGGGGCAGGGGCACGGCCACGAAAACGATGCGGGGGAGGGCGGCGATGACGGACGCGAGGGAAGTGTCTGGTCGAATGCGGACCTATTAGCCGGGGCGATCGGCTCCTTCATGCGCAAGATCAACGAAACACCTGATGGACCAACCAAACGAGAGGACATCCTCTCTGTCCTCGATTTCGTTCTCTATGGCGCTGACCATGTCGAGGAACCCGAACAGTTCCTGAAGGGCCAGTTGCCCGCCTGGCGAAATCTGGCAAGACGCGCTGGACCAGCACGTAGCGGATTGGATACGCTCGACCGCTGTTATGCCGTTGCAACGGTGGGTCTTGGTATTCACGATGTGAATAAGAGCGCCGATATACACAAAGCGTTGGAGATCTGGTTTCGTGGCGGATTGACCGAGGACCACCGTCAACTTCTCGAAAAGCCACCGACCGGCCATCGTGAAAGTCAGCTTGCCCCTGAGGTCGGCGCCATTGAGTGGAAGCTGGCTATCACCGGGATTTTTTCCGCGCCGACCTCTTGGCAGCGCAATAGAGCCCTGCTCGCTGCGCTCGACGGGAAGAGCTCGATGCCCGATCTTTCTTCTGCCGCAAGTGCTGAGGAGATCGCTGCCTTCGGCAGGATCTGCCAGGGCCTCCGGCGCCGGGACACGGTAGTCGTTCGCAGTGACTGGACGAATTGCCCATCCTGCCACATGAAGCTTGCGGCGGTTGAAGCGGGTCGCCTGCGCAAGGGTGGCATCGCCAGCTGCCGAGGGCTGAAGTGCATCGCGATCATCGTCGACATCCAGCCGGAGGAAACTTGAGTGAACCAGCTGCTCCAGGATATTGACCTCGATTTCGCGACGGCGCCGGGACCGCGGCTGGTCACCAAGCTTGCCCTGAAGGACGGGGGCGTGGATCCGTTAGGTTTGCGCCAAATCAATCTCGATCTGATGGATCGGGCGATCCCGGGGATTAACAATACGACCGTGTTCATCCGTCCCTACGCCTTCATGGCCTGGGCATGGTGGAAGACCAACGACCTCCTGTCGAACGGCGGCAGGAAGGATATCGATTCCGCGGCGGCGAAAGACTTCGTCATGCGCCTCGAGGTCATCTACGCTTGGTCGCACATGCTGGCCGGCGGACGTGACCTGCCTGGGATGGCGGTGTTGAGGAGCTGCATGCCGATGGAGGGTGGGGGCCCCTTCACCTTCAAGGGCGCGACTTGGGAAAGTGTGAAGAAGAAGCGCCAAGCCTCCACCTCTATCATGGACGCAATTCAGTACGGTCCCTCGATCAAGGCGCTCGGATTTCTCGAGCAGATCTCGGTCACCGGGGTTTTCCGACCGACCGAACAGGTCATGCCTGCTGTTCGCGCGATTGATGCAATCGTGTCCAGGTCTGCAGTGCGCCACATGGTAGATCCCAGTGCGGACACCTTCCTCCCAGAGGAGGTGCAGCCGCTCAACGACGAACTTCCGCCGTCGGAGCCGTCGAGCGAGGAACGCGAGGTCTTCCGCAGCCTGTTCGAACCGGGCCGAGAAACAGGCAGGACAGATTTCACCAGGCGCAATGACACGCTGGCGCTTGTCCTTGAAGCCATCGAAGCGACACCGGAGGGTTTGACGGTGCCGGAGCTGCGTACGGTCCTGGCATCAGGCGTGCTACCCGGCGGACGCGCACTTGTCCTGGCCGGTTCGAACGATACCGGACTTCAGGCGACGTGGCTGCTGATGTCCTCCCTGCAGGTACGTCAGTTGCAGCGGCTGGCGCTGGAAAGCATGCTTGTGTGGATTGAGGTAATGATCAAGTCAAACGGCGGATCGGCATCGACGGATGCCCTTGTTGCCATGGCACTCCGCCAAGCCGAGGGTTTCGATAAGGACTTGGCCGGCCCGAGCGTCGGCAACCTGCTCACCGCGCTGTCGCAGCGTTGCGAGAGCCACGGCTGGCCCGCCGCAGCCGCCAAGGGTGACACGGATCTGGTCGCATTGAGTGAAAAGCTGACGATCGCGCAGCGTGGCGCCCCGGGCAGCTACGAGACCATTCCAGGCCTGGCCCTGACTGCTCTTGGCTACGTACAGGCCATGTATGCGGCGCTGAAGCGAGAAGGCGCCGATGATGGCAGGCTCGGCGAATTGGGAGGGCGATCGGATCGCTTCCCGATATCGCTCCAGTATCGGCGGCTCCTGTCCCTGGCCGAAGCGACGGTCGAAACCCTCTGGCGCGAATTGATCGAGACCTGGGTGATTGGCCAGCATGTCAGATGGTCGGTGGCGAGAAACGGTGATGGCACGCAGCGCCTGCGGCTTGCGCTCGGCGACAGCGGGTGGCTCAGGGTCCACAAGAGGTTGAGCGGTCCATTCGGGCCGACGCCCGACCGCCTGCTGTCCGCCCTGTCGCTCGCCGCGCAGGGCGGCATGATCGTTCGTGACGACACGAACGTGGAGCCGCGGTTTATGGCAGGCAGCTGCTGATCCGCCGTCGCCGGCCGGATGCTTAGCCAGCGGCATCGACCTCGATTGCTGCCGCGACCCGCGCTGTGAGCTCGGCGGAGATTTCCGAATAGAGATCGACGTCCTGGCCTTCGGCGGAGATCGAAATCGCCAAGGAATAGCGGCCCTTGTCGGTCATCCGTTTCTGTCCGGTATGAGACTTCCACCAGCCGCTGACGGGATAGACTGCGATATGGTCGTGGCTTGCCAGGTCGACGGCATGCCCGCGCCAGAGATCGCAATGCAGCGACCCGGCCTGTACTGCCTTTGGCCCCAGAAGCCAGTGGCTTGCCTCGGCGGCCTGCCTTTCCTTCTCCGCCGGCTGGTGTCCGTTCTCGATATCTGGTGCCTGATCTTCCGGTCGACTAAGGCGCAGGCGGAACTCGTCATCAGTCTCCAGCCGTTTCTTGAGCTCGAAACGAAGACCGTAGGAGCGATAGGTGTCCGGCCGCGTCGCGGCGCGACCGGACAGGTTTGGCTCGATGAAGTAGGAAAGGGTGACCTTCATCATCACGACGGTATTTTCGAGGCCCTGCAGTGCAGCGCGCGGCCAGGGCAACTCATAGAAATGCATTTCGTTGAAGACTGCGGTTCCGCCCTGTCCGACGGCGAAAGGCTGGATTTCTGCTTGCGCCAGGAGGGTGGTATCATTGCGAGCTGAAGCAACCGCCCGGGACAGGTTCGGAACCCCGAATCCAACGTTGCGCATAATGCGCTGCTTGTCGCCCTTGCTGCCAGTCCTCCAGTGCGCCCCGGTCCCGATCAGCTTCCGTCGAATTGGTGTTGGCCATTCAGCCGACTGCACGACAAGCGCTCGATACGTTTCGGGCCATAGATTGGGCAAAGCTGCCTTCAGGCGGCCGACAAAATTGCCGGCGATGCCAGTCGCAGCACTCGTCGCCCAGAACGGGACGAGCGGCTCGCCGGCGACATCCGAGCCGGTTCCAAGCAATGAAACCGCGGGGTGCCAGTCGCAATAACCTGCCTGGTCGACCATCATATTGCCGGCCTCGAACAGCACCTCCGGCTTGATCGGCGTCAGGTCGCCCAGCATGTCCTGCGACCCGGTGCTGAAGGGGCTCCTGTCATTGGCGGCCGCAAGCGGAGTGAGGTTTGGTGTATGCTCTGCCTTGGCCGTGAAACCGCCAATCGTCAACGCGTTCCAGCTCTGGGCGGGATCCTCGATGGTATGGTGCTGCTCGACCTGCGCCCGCAGGCCGCCAATGACATTGCCGCTGGCGACCAGCAGCAGCCGCTTCTCACGGTCTTTCGCGAGGATCTGGCTGTCCTGCTCGCCAGGCATCGATCCTGCGCTGATCTGGTCCAGCGCGCCGCTCCAAGATGAGGGGGCGTCGGGCGAGAAGAGACTGGTCGAGGATGCCACGCAGAAGCTGCGCGCCACGTTGGGCCGCTCGATTTCCGCGGTTGCGACCGCGGACTGGGTGACGATGCCATAAGCGGAAGGCCGGTTGGCCGGAAAGCCGTTGGGCGGCAGGAACTTGACCGACTCTACATGGTGCGTGAGCAGCACCTGCTGGTCGTCGTTCATGCGCCAGAAGAGATCGCCATGCAGGACCATCCCCGCCATTGGCGTACCGTGCCCGCCGTGGGGGTGATGATCATCCGTCCCCCATGCCGCGTCAATCGACCATGCGCCCCCCATCCCCAGCGCAAGCAGTGGATGCGCCGCGGCCACCCCGGAATCGAGCACGCAGACGGACGGGGCCTCTTGCGGCGGTGCTTCGATCCTACCTGCCAGGTCGGCAACCCAGTCCTGTTGGACCAGGCCCGTCCCGCCGACTTCCAGGAACGGCTCGATCGTCCCTTCCGCCTTTCGGACTTCCCAGATGGCGCCTGGGATTCGTCCGAGGAACGACACGACCTGGCCAGCCGAACCATGCACGAACACGACCTCGGCGTCGGGAAACGACAGACGCTCATTGTGCACGTCAAGACCCGATGCTCCGGCTCCTGCAATTACGGCATTCGTCCGTGCTCCGGGCTTCTGTTCGGCCGGCTCCCTCACCCAGAGCTCCCACCATCGGCTCTCGGGGGCTTCGAAGTCGATCGTACCCGAAAACAGGCTGCGAGCCTCCGCAGTGCGGACGGTCTCGATTGGTTCAAACTTAGGGACGTCGGGACGCTTGCGGTTGCCGAGATCTTCTGCGCCATAGGCGCTGATGCGGCCAAGAAGATAGTTCCTTGCGTCGTCGGGGACGAAGAGGACGGAGCGCTCGGTGCGATCCTGCTGTCTCTCGGATCGTAGTACCACGATGTCCTGTGCGGGGTAGTCTAGTGCCGGGGTCTTCGTCGCTCCCTGCCTGGGCGACCCGGGGACCATTGTTTCCAGCTCGACGATTGTCCCGCGCTTCTGGTCCGCGATCACGAGCCGCTGGTCGTTGCCGGCCGCCGGTAGCGCTCCGAGTGCGGCCGTCAACTGAGCTGTCAGGGATTGCGCATGGGCGTGATAATCATCGCGACGCGGCTTGCGATCCTGGGGGCGGTTAGGAAACTCGTATTGTGCCTCGACACGAAACGGCTCGAAACGGATATGCGCCAGCTCGTGCGCTGAATAGTCGTCACCGTTCGCCATCAATCCCCCATTTGATCAGCGTTGAGCGTTCAAGCGTCCCTTGAGTGCCTGGCGATCGTCCAGCGCTCCACGCAAGGCGGCCGGTGACAATGTCTTCGCGCCTTCGAGGATGGCATCCTTGACGATGGTGTCGGCGGCCCGGACGAGTTCGGCCTGGCTGAGGCCCTTTGTCGCCGGTTCCACGTCAGACCACGTCTTGTCGGTTAGCTTCAACGGGCGGAGCCGCCGCGATAGCAGCGTGCGGGCGGCGTCACCGCTCGGCACGTCGTATTCGACGATCTCGTCAAAACGGCGCGCGAGAGCGCCGTCCAGGATCTCGGGATGATTGGTGGCAGCAACCACGACGCTGTCGGTCGCGTTCGGCTCTTCCATGAAAGTCAGGATAGAGTTCAGGACGCGGCGGATTTCGCCAACATCGTTGCTATCTCCGCGGACCGAGCCGACGGCGTCGAACTCGTCGAAGAGGTAGACGCCGCGCGTCCTGGCAATCTGGTCGAACAGCAAGCGCAGCCGGCTTGCGGTCTCTCCGAAGAACCGGCTGAAGAGCGAATCTAGGCGAACCGTGAACAACGGGAGATGAAGCTCTGCCGCCAAGGCCGCCGCTGTCATTGTCTTCCCGGTACCCGGCGGCCCCACGAGCAGGATATGCGAGGCGGGAACCTGACCGTGGTCGCGCAGCAATGCACGCTCGGACTGCTGCCGCACGACCCGGTCGAGGCGAGCGCGGATCCGGTCCGCTAGCACCATGCCATCGAGCCCGGTCTTCGGGTAGGCGCTCTGGACGAACTCCAGCAGCTCGCCACGTGGCCGCGCCATTGGCACAACGGATTGCGTCTTGGGCGCGTCACTGACGCGGTCTCGCAAACGTTGGACGATCCGCTTCAGCTTTTCGGCCTCGGCCGCGTTTCCGCTGCGTGCCTCCTGGGCCGCTACCTGCAGCGCGATCGACAGGAATTGGTCTTCGTCGCCGGCAACATGGGAGTTCAGGAGTGCGATAAACTGCTTTGCCGACATCTGCACCTCCCGTGATATTGTTGACGGCTACTGCGTTCATCAGTGCACGTCAGATTGAGAATGAATATACCTTAGATAAGGTTTCCAAGCTATTTTCGCCGAAGCGCGGAAACCAATGCGAATTCGCGACTGCGTATACAAAACCAGGTGCCGAGGCAATGCGGCGATTGCCAATGTGAACGCGCCTTGTGGGAGCGGAACACCAAGTCGGATTTGAAACGCCCCACAGCCGCCGCCCGCCGGCTTAGGCTGACAGATTCCATGAAACCCTTATTAAGGATATTCAAAGTGATAGGCGCTGGAGCTACGCGCTGTCGGTTCGAGTCCGTTCAAGGCGTCGGGCTCAACGATGTCTGCAATCGGCCTGAGCAGTCATTCCGTCTGAGCAAGAGAGCGCCTGGCAACATCCATGATTGTCGATGTCAACTTAGTAAGACGATCCGCTGCCAACCGGTTGACGTGCCAATATAAGGGAATATCGAGAGAAGTATCTGGTATCAGCTCAACGAGGCGACCAGCTGATAAGTGGTCCTTGGCAAGATAGACAGGGTTCATCCCCCACGCCATGCCCATCAGCGTAGCGTCAAGAAAGCTCTGGGTCGATGGCAACCAATGGGTCGGCAAATGGACGTCAGCACCTACTGTGCGGCGAACCCATTCCAATTGAAGTCGATCTTTTTGGCTGAACGTCAGCGTCGGCGCATTGGCCAACGCCTCCGGTGTGACGCCGTCTGCGAAGTGTCTGGCAATGAACTGCGGACTAGCGGTCGCGTGATATCGAAGTGCGCCAAGCGGAAAACGCCGACAGCCCGATATAGGCCTTTCCAAACTTGATACAGCGGCGATGACTTTTCCCTGCTGAAGCCAATCTCCAGTGTAATCTTCATCATCGACTGAGATGTTCAAAAGGTAGCTCGACGATTTCGAGAACTCCGACATCGCTTCTAAAAACCATGTCCCGAGACTGTCGGCATTGGTGGCGATCCTTATGGTGACGCGGTGTCGAAGGTCGTCCGTGTCAGCCCGCGAAGGCAGCCCCTCGAACAGGTCGTGCTCCAGCATGCCGACGTTTTCCATATGACGACAGAGCTGTTCGCCTTTTGCTGTCGCCACGCAGGGCGAGCCGCGCACTACAAGCGCTGCACCGACCCGCTCCTCTAGCTGCTTGATGCGTTGCGATACAGCCGAGGGCGTAACGTTCATCGCAGCGGCTGCTTTTTCGAAGCTGCCGGATTGAACGACAGCCAGCAGAACACGAAGCGCGGAGTAGTCGATCATTAGATTCACTTAACCGAGGTTAGGGGGTTTAAGTAGCCTAACCCGTCTCGAGGGTCTATCCCCGCTTGGACCTCATGATCAATCGAGCGACTTAGTATGGATTTTTCGACCTATTTCACCGGAATGACGGTAGGGCTGAGCCTGATCGTCGCGATCGGTGCGCAGAATGCATTTGTATTGCGGCAGGGACTTCGAAACGAATTCGTCTTCGCGATATGCCTGGCCTGTGCCCTATCCGATGCTATCCTCATCATCGTCGGCGTCACCAGTCTGCAGCAGATCGTGGAATTTCTGCCGTGGCTCGATCCTGTCATGCGGTATGGCGGCGCTGCCTTCCTAATCTGGTACGGTGCCAAAAGCTTCATCTCGGCGTTGCGGGGCTCTAGCGCGTTGGAAGTTACTGATGGACTTTCAGCTAGCTTCGCAAAGACGATGGCGATGTGCCTGGCTCTCACCTGGCTCAATCCACACGTCTACCTCGATACGGTCGTGCTGCTCGGAACAGTTTCGACACGGTTTCCCGAACACCGATTTGAGTTCGCCGCTGGGGCGGTGACAGGGTCGTTCCTGTTCTTCTTTTCCCTTGGATACGGCGCGAGATGGTTGAGACCGCTCTTTTCCCGACCGTTGTCGTGGCGAATCCTCGAAGCCGTCATCGGATGCGTCATGTGGCTGATCGCGTTCAAGCTGCTAAGTCGCGTCTGATTTCAAGCAAAGGAACCATCATCGGCGGTTACGCTTTGCTGTTCTCGACCGCGCCGATGATCCGTATCTACCGTCGCGCCCGTCGCTGGATCGAGGGCACCCTCGCAGTCCTGTATGGAGCGGCAAGCATGGAAGCTCCTGCTTTCGCGCTCATAACGAAGGAAACCTGATGACCCTGTTTCAAGGCCTGTCGGCATTCCCCATCACTCCAACTGACCAGGGTGGCGTTGTCGATGCGTCAGCATTGGCGATCATTCTGAACCGTATCAAGGAAGCGGGTGCGAATTCCATCGGACTGCTCGGCAGCACCGGGGGGTACGCGTTCTTGTCTCGTGATCAGCGACGTCGCGCCGTGGAAACCGCGCTGGCGACGGTCGGCGGGAAGATACCCGTCATCGTCGGTGTCGGTGCTCTTCGGACGGATGAAGCTCAGGCGTTGGCAAGGG
>Ga0213835_100179_pt1 | contig 75551 bp, 57 predicted proteins | sample SWPATP01_FD_160576 | JGI IMG/M metagenome (GOLD analysis project Ga0213835, IMG submission 160576) | Coastal seawater microbial communities from Marineland, Florida, United States - SWPA TP0 #1 | ecosystem: Environmental > Aquatic > Marine > Coastal | place: USA: Florida | collected 2016-08-05 | reverse complement strand
TCAGCATCAGTGATCCGTTGACAGGTCTTTCGGCGGTCAGTCCGGCAAACATTGCCACGCTTGCCCCAGGTGCCACGGAGATATTTACTGCGACCTATACGATCACGCAAGCAGATATTGACAACGGTTCGGTGACCAATACGGCGACGGTGAATGCAGAGGATACGAACGGTGGTCCTGTGAGCGATACGGACAGTGAGACGGTCACAGCGATCCAGAGTCCTTCCATCAGCCTGAGCAAGACAGCTGATCCGCTTACCTACAGTGCTGTTGGCGAAGTGGTCACCTATACCTTCACGGTGGAGAACACGGGCAATGTGACGTTGAGTGATGTCAGCATCAGTGATCCGTTGACAGGTCTTTCGGCGGTCAGTCCGGCAAACATTGCCACGCTTGCCCCAGGTGCCACGGAGATATTTACTGCGACCTATACGATCACGCAAGCAGATATTGACAACGGATCGGTGACCAATACGGCGACGGTGAATGCAGAGGACACGAACGGTGGTCCTGTGAGCGACACGGACAGTGAGACAGTCACAGCGATCCAGAGTCCTTCCATCAGCCTGAGCAAGACAGCTGATCCGCTTACCTACAGTGCTGTTGGCGAAGTGGTCACCTATACCTTCACGGTGGAGAACACGGGCAATGTAACGTTGAGTGATGTCAGCATCAGTGATCCGTTGACGGGTCTTTCGGCGGTCAGTCCGGCAAACATTGCCACGCTTGCCCCAGGTGCCACGGAGATATTTACTGCGACCTATACGATCACGCAAGCAGATATTGACAACGGATCGGTGACCAATACGGCGACGGTGAATGCAGAGGACACGAACGGTGGTCCTGTGAGCGACACGGACAGTGAGACAGTCACAGCGATCCAGAGTCCTTCCATCAGCCTGAGCAAGACAGCTGATCCGCTTACCTACAGTGCGGTAGGCGAAGTGGTCACCTATACCTTCACGGTGGAGAACACGGGCAATGTAACGTTGAGTGATGTCAGCATAAGTGATCCGTTGACAGGTCTTTCGGCGGTCAGTCCGGCAAACATTGCCACACTTGCCCCAGGGGCCACGGAGACCTTTACGGCCACTTATACCATTACGCAAACTGATATTGACAACGGATCGGTGACCAATACGGCGACGGTGAATGCAGAGGACACGAACGGTGGTCCTGTGAGCGATACGGACAGTGAGACGGTCACAGCGATCCAGAGTCCTTCCATCAGTCTGAGCAAGACAGCTGATCCGCTTACCTACAGTGCGGTAGGCGAAGTGGTCACCTATACCTTCACGGTGGAGAACACGGGCAATGTAACGTTGAGTGATGTCAGCATCAGTGATCCGTTGACAGGTCTTTCGGCGGTCAGTCCGGCAAACATTGCCACGCTTGCCCCAGGTGCAACGGAGACCTTTACGGCCACTTATACCATTACGCAGACGGATTTAAATAATGGTTCATTGACTAACTCGGCAACTGTTAACGCTATTGATCCAAATGGCAATGCTATTATAGGAAGTGATTCAGAAGTGATTAATGCTGAATTTAACCTTCTTATCGCCAATGACGATACAGCAGGTCCTATCAACGGCCTGACAGGAGGCGAAGCGGGCATCAACGTGCTGGACAATGATACTTTGAACGGAAATCCTGTTGACACTGCGGACGTGACCATCACACCTAATACTGAGGGCCCATTGACTGTAAATGCGGACGGTACGGTAACTGTTTCTCCGAATACCCCTGCAGGAACATATACTGTTGAATATACCATATGTGAAAACCTTAATGCTGCCAACTGTGCTACTGGAACGATAACTGTAGAAGTTTCCGCTGCAGTGCTTGTGGCCAATGGAGATACTGCCGGACCTATCAATGGCCTGACAGGCGGGGATGCGGGGATCAACGTACTGGACAACGATACATTGAACGGAAATCCTGTGGATCCTTCGGCGGTGACGATCACCCCGAATACGGAAGGCCCATTGACTGTAAATGTGGACGGTACGGTAACTGTTTCTCCGAATACCCCTGCGGGAACCTATACGGTGGCTTATACGGTATGTGAGAACCTAAATCCTGCCAACTGTTCCACCGCTACGGTTACGGTAGAAATAGCCGCTGGGGATTTAATTGCAAACGACATTGATTTCGGTTCGTTTACTACTGATTTTGAAGGTTTATTGGGGAATGCTTTAGCAAATGATTTGCTAAATGGTCAGCCATTAGACCCTAATCTTGTTGATTTCGAAATCATTGATTTTGATGGACTTGAAGGAGTATTTGTGAATCCAAATGGTGAACTGGCCATTTTACCTTTCTTCAATACTCCTGGTAATTATGTGTTGACCTACAGGATATGCAAAATCCTGAATCCTGATAATTGTAGTACTGCCAATATCTTTATTCAGATAGAGGAAAGTAGAGTCGATTTGATAGTGACTAAATCTTCTCAGGAAATTCAGATTTTCGAAGGAGACGAGTTTGATTACATCATTGAATTATTCAATAACAGTGATGTGACAGCATTTAATGTCGTGTTGACTGATGATTTACCATCCGGAGTGACATTTATGTCCACTACAGTTATTGACAATCCAGATGGATTAGACGTTAATGTCAGGATTGGTTCAGGTGAAGTTATTTATGAAATTCCTGTAATGCCTGGTAGAGCAATTATAAATATTAGGCTAAGGGTTAGGGCTAATCCACTGTCAGGTCAGGAAGAATTAACCTTAAGGAATGTAGTTTCAGTGTTGTCAGATCAAATTGAAATGGTGCCTGAAAACAATTTTGATGAAGATATTAATACAGTAAATGCTTTCTTTATTCCGAATGTAATTACTCCAAATAATGATGGTAAAAATGATGTATTCATAATAAGGGGGATCAATAAGTTTGTAAGCAATAAGATTGTTATATTTAACAGATGGGGAGATCATGTATTTGAAGCTCAGAATTACCAGAACAATTGGAATGCAGAAGGTCTTATTGATGGCACCTATTTCTACGTGTTTACTGCAACAGATAGTGAAGGTAGAGAACACCAGTTTAAAGGATGGATACATGTTACACGCAGAATATTTGACTAAATGAAAAAGTCTATAAAAGTCATAATTTATCTGATTGGGGTATGCTTATTAGTACATCCATTGGAAGCACAGCAGTTGCCTCAGTTTAGTCAATACTTGTTCAATACCTTGCACGTAAATCCTGCTTATGCCGGATACAAGGTAGATGGGTATATTCATAGTACTTTTAGAGATCAATGGTCGGGGTTTCCAGGTGCGCCGAGGACAATGACTTTGATGGCTGATTTTAGTGCTAATGAAGGAACTATGGGGTTTGGTGCTTCCATCCTTAATGACAGGATTGGCGCCACGGATTTTACTTCTGCCATGTTGACTTATGCTTACAGGGTTTTGGTAGGTTATGAATCTTTTTTAAGTTTAGGATTAAGTGCAGGGTTTTCACAGTATTCCATTGATCCAAGTCGGTTGAATCCTTTTGATGATGGCGATCTCTTGATTCCTGACAGTAGAGTAAACTTAATGGCACCAAATATTAATGCAGGTCTTTTTTTTCATAATGAAGTTTTTTTTGCTGGATTAAGTGCATATAATTTGGCAGGAAGGAATTTATTACGAAGAGAAGATTTATCTTTAGGGTTCCATGATTTTCAATATTTCCTGATTACAGGATTTATTGCGCCATTGACATACGAAATTGATATAAAACCATCAATTTTGGTAAAATATGTAAATGGAGCGCCGGTAAATTATGATCTCAACGCTATGTTTCTTTTTAAGGAAACTCTATGGTTGGGAGCCTCTTTCAGATCTAACTGGGGAGAATGGAGTGGAAGTTTGCAGGATGATCTGACAAAAAGGAATGCTATTGCCTTGATTATGGAGCTATTTGTTAGCGATTCCTTTAGGGTGGGGTATTCTTATGATCATAACATCAACGTATTGGAGAATCTCAGAAATGGTTCTCATGAGATTTCATTGGGTTATTATTTATTTCAGAAAAAGAAAGTATTCAGAAATTCAAGGTGGCTGTAATCGTATGAATAAAGTTTTACCCTTTCTATTAATATTGGTTTTATCGGTTCCCTTGGATGGTTTTGCGCAAAGAAGGCTTTTGAGGTTTGCTGATAAGCAGTACAATCTTGAAAATTTTAGATTTGCTGGACAGGAGTATATAAGGGCTTTTAACAAAAAGAATAGTTATTATGCTGCCAAAAAAGCAGCAGAATCTTTTTCAATTATTCAGGATTTTGAACTTTCTCACGAGTGGTGGGGTAAGACAATTAGTTTTAGTGAAAGCACAAAAGATGACTTCCGAAGTTATGTGACTTCTTGGATTCAGTTGAATAACAGTTTGGATTATGATCAGCTTATTGTAGATAGAGGATATCAACTAGAGGATTTCCCGGAATTTTTTATTTTGAAAAATCTTAATCTTAAAGAAAGTAATATTGATCTTGCTTTGCTCGAGAATATCAACAGTGAAGGCTCAGATTTTGGTTTGACCCAAGATGCAAAAAATAGAAATTACTTTTCAAGTGACAGGGGCCCACTTATTCTTTCAGAAAAGAAAGCGATCAGATTGGATGCTAAAAATCTGGAATACAGTGATGAAAAATATAACTTCAATGACAGGCAGTATCTTTCTATTTATAAGGAAGATACTACTGGTATTATTGAGAGATTAAAACCCATCATTCCCGAAACTTATCATTTCTCAGATCCATTTTTTGTAGAAGATTTGGGACTCTTATTTTACTCCGTAGTAAAGGGTCAAAAACTTAGAGGTGCAAGAAATAGGGAACTCAGACTCTTTCCTGAATTATATTTTAGTAAACTTAATGATGAGGGTATTTTGGAAGACTATAAAGAGTTTCCATTAAATGATCCTAAAAAGCATGGCATCATAACACCGTTTTTAGATATTGAATCCAAAAGGCTTTATTTTTCTTCCAACATGGAAGGAGGGTACGGTGGGTATGACCTTTATTATGTAACCATTGATGATAATCTGAATTTCGGCCCCCCAGTAAATCTTGGACCTGAGATTAATTCAGACGGAAACGAGAGGGATCCTTTTATTTTTGAAGGTAAATTGTACTTTGCCTCAGACGGACTACCTGGTTTAGGAGGCTTTGACATATTTATAGCCGAAAATTCGGGGGATAATTTTGTGAACCCTGAAAACCTTGGAGTACCCTTCAATTCGGTCAGGGATGATTTTTCATATGTCCAATTGGATAGAAATAGAAGATATTTATCCTCAAATAGACCTGGAGGTTTAGGGATGGATGATATTTATAAAATTATTGATCTTCAGAAGCAGTTTATTGCAAAGATTTTGGATTGTGATGGAAGTCAGATAGACAAAGATTTTGATGTTGAGATTTTAGAAAACCAAGACTATTCAAATATTGATTTTGAGATTGATGAACGCGGCACAATCAGTTCTAGTTTAGATTTGGAAAAAATTTATACCATAAGGGTATCAAAGAAAGGTTATTTTCCTTTAGAGGATAGAGATATAAGCACGGTAAGTCTTATTGACGATGTTTTGGAACGGGAATATTTTATGTCTCAGATTCCTTATAAAAAGACTGTATTTGCAGATTTGATTTATTATGATCTTGATGAATCTTATCTTACAAAAGATGCCGAGGAGTTATTGAATGAGGTTGTGGAACTGATGCGAGAGTTTGAGTTTGTAGACCTTATTGTATCATCTCACACAGACTCAAGAGCATCAAATTTATATAATGAATACTTAAGTAAAAGGAGATTTGAAGAGGTGAAAAATTACCTTATCGAATTTGGGATCGATTCTGCAAGGGTAAAAGGCGAATGGTTCGGTGAAACAGTTCTTACTAATGATTGTGGAGATGGAGTACCATGTCCGGAATTTATGCATCAGCTAAACAGAAGAAGTGAGCTTGTTTTGGAAGCTTTTTCAGATGAAGGCATGAATTATATTTTGCCCAAGTCTTTGAGAGATATGGACCCTTGTGAAATTGAAGATTATTTTAATAAGATTAGAAAAGGGATGTTCCGCCCTACCATAGTTTATTTTGATTTTGACAAGACAGAGATCAAATCGGAATATTATAAAGACTTGGAAAGAATTACCATGTTGATGAGGAAGTTTGAGGATCTTAGGTTAATGATAGAAGGTCATACAGACCAAAGAGGAGGAGATGCTTACAATATGGATTTGGCACAAAGAAGGGCCGAGGTTGTAAAAAGATATTTACTTGAAAAAGGCATTACAGAAGAAAGGCTTAATTACTTTTGGTATGGTAAAAACAGACCTATAAATGACTGCGATATCATTCCCTGTGATAATAATATGCATAGACTTAATAGAAGAACTGAACTCCATTTCCTTGATGATGTAGCGAATTAGCCATGAATATTTTTTGAAATATTTTTATTTCTGATTGACTTGAACTTCTTAAATAATAAATGTGTAATTAAATTATTACTAAATAAATTATGGAGAAGAAAATACAGTTTAAAACCAATGTAAAATGCGGTGCCTGTGTGGCTGCCATCACCCCTGAGATGGAAAAAGTTGCCTCCAATGCTTGGCAAGTAGATTTAAGCCATCCGGACAGAATACTGACGGTAGATGGAGAAGTACCTATTGAAACCGTTCAAAAGGCATTGGAAAAAGCAGGGTATAAAGGGGAAAGTATAGAAGCTTAATTTAATCCTCTTTGTTTAAGACTTATTTATGATCAATTACCAGCGATTTTTATTGGATAACGGCCTTGAAGTTTTGGTCCATGAAGACCATACCACGAAGATGGCCGTACTCAATATCCTCTACAAAGTAGGCTCGAGGAATGAAATCCCTGGTAAAACAGGTCTGGCCCATTATTTTGAGCACCTCATGTTTGGTAGTTCCAAAAACGTCCCTGTTTTTGATACAGCGCTCGAAAGGGTTGGGGGTTCCTGCAATGCCTTTACCAATACAGACATCACCAATTATTACATCACGCTTCCTGCAGTCAATATTGAAACTGCATTTTGGTTGGAATCAGACCGGATGCTTCAGTTGAATTTGAGTGAAAAGACCATTGAAACCCAAAGGAAAGTGGTCATCGAAGAATTCAAACAGCGTTACCTGAATCAACCTTACGGAGATGTGTTTCACCATATCCGGAGTTTGGCCTATGACACCCACCCGTATCAATGGCCTACCATCGGAAAGGATATTGAGGATATTGTCAATTACACCAAAGAAGATGTAGCCGAGTTTTATTTTACCCATTACAGACCGGATAATGCCATTATGGTGGTGGCAGGAGATGTCACCTTGGATCAAGTAAAAACCTTGGCGGAGAAATGGTTTGGGGATATTCCAAGTAGCCAAATGTCCAAAAAGGCCATTCCTCAGGAATTGCCCCAAAAGTCCAAAAAAGTGATGACAGTTGAAGCGGAGGTGCCTACAGATGCCCTTTATAAAGTCTATCATATGCCCGGAAAATTGCAGGAAGGCTATTTACAGGCAGATTTGATCACGGATATTCTAGGATTTGGGCGTTCTTCTATCTTAGAACAGAAACTGGTGAAAAACGGGAGTATATTTGCTTCCATTGGGGCGTATATTTTTGGAACCGTTGACCCAGGACTCTTGGTGTTTTCCGGAAAGATGGAAAAAGGACAATCAACAGAGTTGGCAGAAAAAGCCCTGGATCAAGTGGTACAGGAGTTCCTGGTATCCGTTATTCCAGAGGACACCCTTACGAAGGTCAAAAACCAGGCGGAAGCCATGAAAACATATGAGTCAGTTCAATTGTTGAACAGGGCGATGAGTTTGGCCTATTATGCGCATTTGGGGGATCCTGAATTGTATCAAACCAGCTATGAGAAGAAAACACAGATTCCGGCTGAGAGCATTTTAGATTGGGGAAAAGAGATTCTCAAAGAGGAGAATGCTTCAACAGTTTATTATAAGGCTGTTGCTAAATAGGGCTTGCTGAAAAAGTCTCAGGTATGCCAGCTTCAAAGCGGGCGAATGAAGATGTATGCTTATACTTCGAATGAGCCCAATGAAGAAGATGGTATGCCTGAGGCTAGCCTGAAAATTTCGAATTTTGAAATTTTCAAGTGCACGCAAATCAAACTGGATCATTTAATAAGTTTGCACCTGCTTAAAAAGACAACGCTTAATAAATTGGGTATTCATCAAAATTTAAAGAAATTGTTCTCCAATTGGCGTTTTTCAGCACGCCCTAAATAATTTTGAATAAAAAAGAAATAGGTTTGCAATAGATATTGGGATATTTATGGATAGGGAGAAATTAAGTCTTATGTCTTGCATCTTGACTCTTGTATCTAATTTCAAACCGTAAAGAATATTATTAAAGCGCTATGAATAACTTCAGAATTGGTTTTGGCTATGATGTGCATCAGTTGCATGAGGGTTTGGATTTTTGGTTGGGCGGTATCAAGCTGGAGCATGAGAAAGGGGCCTTGGGCCATTCCGATGCAGATGTATTGATCCATGTCATCTGTGATGCCCTATTAGGCGCAGCCAATATGCGGGACATTGGATATCATTTTTCAGACAAAGATCCCAAATACAAAGGCATAGACAGCAAAATCCTTTTGCGGGAAGTGATGAAGCTGATACGGGAAGGAGGATATGAGGTAGGTAATATTGATTCTACTGTCTGCTTGCAGTTGCCAAAAGTCAACCCCCATATCCCTGCGATAAAAGCTTGTCTTTCTGAAGTAATGGGGGTAGAAGAGGGTGCGATATCCATCAAGGCTACAACGACAGAAAAACTAGGTTTTGTTGGTAGAGAAGAAGGTGTGTCAGCCTATTGTGTGGCATTGATTTATAAAAAGTAAAATGGCAAGAGAGGTAAAAATCATAACAACTGAGGATGGTTCCCATTCCTTATTTGTTCCCGAACTTAACGAGACCTACCATTCTTTTCACGGGGCTTATAGAGAGTCTGTGCATGTATTTATGTTGTATGGACTGGAAGCCTGGTATGTGCGAAATCCAGCCCAGTTTCCGATCAGGATTTTTGAGGTAGGTTTCGGTACAGGGCTGAATGCCTGGCTGAGTTTGGTTTGGGCAGAACAATATAAAGTACCTGTATTATACCACAGCATTGAGCCATTTCCCCTTGAAAAAGAGGTTTATTCCAAGTTGAATTATACAGAGGTAGATACCTCCATTTATCATTATGCACCGTATTTTCAAATGTTGCACGAAGCCCCTTGGAATGAAGGCAGTATCTTATCCGAATATTTCAATATGAAAAAGGATAAGACCACTTTGGAAGAAGCGGTATTGTACCCTGCCGATGTGGTGTTTTTTGATGCATTTGCCCCGAGCAAACAACCCGAATTATGGACAAAAGAGATGCTGTCCAAGGTGGTGGAGACCATGAATCCAAGTGCAGTTTTTGTAACCTATTGTGCACAGGGGCAATTGAAAAGAAACTTAAAGGAACTTGGCCTCGAAGTAGAATCCTTGCCTGGGCCTCCCGGAAAAAAAGAAATGACCCGGGCCTGGAGACTCGATTGATTATCTGGACTCAAGGTGCTTTCGTTCCTTTTTGCTCATTTCTTTGCTAATTAGGAATTCAGGATGGGAGATTATCAGGTTATCCACGGTATCACTACTGGAGATTTCCTTTTCTCCATCAAAAAGTTTAACCGGAATTAAGTCCTGTTTGATTTCCCTATTTACTTTATTCAATCTATTTTGTGCCATCCGTACATGTAGGCCATTGCTATATTTTTCACCCGAAGAGGAAGCAAGGGCTTGGCCTGGATACACCATGTCACCAATTTTGACTTTTTCGGAACCCGATTGCAGTACCATGAGTCTGGTAAATGTACCATCTTCATGATAGATTTCAATAAAATTATCCGAAGCATCAAAAGAAAGATTATTGCCTTTTTGCTGGGTATCCATTTTCATGTCACTTACAATTCCTTTTCTGGGCGCACAAATGATAGTGGGCTCCTCAAAATAAAAAGCTGTTCCTACATAGTTTTGGTTATCTGACTTTTTGTTGTAAACATTTTCAACATGTGTCATGGGCTGCATACGGACTTTCTGCCCTTCCTGTACTGGAATAAGGTAAACAGGCTCCTCTTTACTTTTGTCCAAGTAACTGCCTTTATAAAGTGTGGTGGAGTAATTAAAAGAGGTGCCTTGGTTGGCATTGGTTTTCTTTAACCTAGCCACTACACTATGACCGGGGTTGGCCACAGCAAAAACTGTTCTTCCTCCTGAAGAACTCAGATTCATAAGCGTTGTAAAATCCAGCACTAAAGTATAAGGAATTACTTCAGGGTTGTTAGCGTATATGGTGACATTACCATCTTTGTCCTGCTCAGACTCTAATTTGACTTGAGCAAAAACAGTGATACACCCCAAGAAAAAGAGAAAGAAAAGAGAAAAGCGCATTGTTTAGTTTTTTGCCTCAATAAAATGATTTTTGTTGAAAAACTAAAATTACGGGTTGATTAAATTAAAAAATGATATTATCCATTGATGATGGAGATTTTACTCATTCAAACTATTCCTCCAGGCATAGGCTAGCATCGGCAATTGTTGGTAGCTGGCAACCCCCGCCTTTACGCCTTGGGTGCGAAGGAAAAGGTCATTGGATTTGCGGCTGATTTCCAGATTAAAGGGCTTGATTTTTTCATTGGCCTCCTGAATGGAAATCAGGTCATTTCGGATTCCTCTAGGTAAAGTTTTTAAAAAATCTCCATAATGCTCTCTTGACATCCGGTAAAGGTCGTTCATTTGGTACCGCAATAAGCGAAGCTGTCCGGAATATTGAAGCAGGGGATCATCAGAATTAGAGCAAATCACCCAAGCGATAAAGTTGGCTTCCCCTTCATCGGTCACCCCGTAGCTATGGGCCATTTCATGGGCAATGGTAAAGGGCTTTTCTAAAGGATGTAAAGTAGGATCAATATAGCTTTCTCCTGTATAAGGAAAGTAAATACCCAAGATGCCCATGCGGCGCATAAAACCTGCCGGACAAAACTGCTTGGTACGCGGTTCACCTGTGAAGTTCAGGCCTAAAAGGTATAAGTTTTCCCGCATATTGGCTCGGACCATCTTTTCCAATTCTGGATAGGGAATGATGGTTTCTATAGCTACGGTGTCCTCTTCAATATTATAACGCAACTGGTTGAGGATATTCCTGGTCAATTCCAGTTCAGCTTGGACCTGTTCCATGGTAAGAGGCAATGGCTTCATGCCAATTTGCTCGAAAATGGGCACCCGTTGATAATTGAAACCCCACAAAACCAGGAAGAAAAAAACCAATACCCCTAAGCCATTGAACAATGAACGGATACTAAAGCCTACTTTCTCCTTCCATCCTTCTTTTTGCAGGAAATGATAAATGAAAAGGGAAATGACCAAAATGACTGTCCCGACAAAAATATAAACGGTAGGAAAAGGCAGTCTGGAAATACTAAGGTCAATCAGATTTCTGATGCCAGGGAAAATGGTTCTGGAATAAAGTTCTTCTGTTTTTTCAGGGTATTTCACAGCCAAGTACCTGACCAAAATACTCAAAACGCCAAGCGAAGCCCAGGTCCAATTTCCTCTCAACACGGTTAAATGGGTTAAAAAACCAGAAAGAAAGTCCTGTATGCTTTCCTTCTGGTGATGATGGTTAATTATTAAACGCCTTCAGCCTGTACTTCCTTCACTTCGGGGAGCATTCTGGTCAATAGGTTTTGAATGCCCGCTTTTAAAGTAACTGTACTGGAAGGACATCCGGAGCAACTTCCCTGTAACAAGACTTTGACAATCCCATCATGAAAACTATGGAAGACAATGGCTCCTCCATCCTGCTCAACGGCGGGACGGATATATTCGTCTAAAATCCCTTTAATTTTTTTGACAGTCTCAGAGTCGCTTTCATCAAATAGGGGATCCTTGTCAAATACAACGTTAACTGCAGCTTTGCCCGTTTCCAAATACTGCTTGATGTGGTTTCGAATGAAATCCTGAATTTCGGGCCACTCTACTTCTTCTTTTTTGGTTACAGTGACAAAGTTGGAGGTGATAAACACCCGCTCTACTGCTGCAAAATTGAATAATTCTTTGGCCAATGGAGAATTTTCTGTGCTTTCGGGGCTAGGATAATCGAAGCTGATGCCATCGTCGGTCAACATGAAGTTTACCACAAATTTCAAAGAATTTGGGTTAGGGTTAGCCTCCATGTAAATATGTACAGGTCTCTTTTGTGCTTGAAGCATAATCATCAGGTTTGGTTTTTTATTATACCACGAAATGGGTAGAATAGTTCCTCTATTCCTGCCATTTTCCTTTTCGCAGTTGGAAAAGGTAAGATAGGGTGATTTCTAGGGTGGTGGTATTCATATCGAATATTCGATCCTGGGATTCAGGTCTTCCAAATTCATAGGATAATCTTACATCTCCAGCCAAGGTGCTTTTTCCAAAAAGTTTGGAAAGCCCTGCACCCAAGTTCAGTCCATACATTAGACGGTTAGGATTATCACCCGGTTGGCCATAGGTGGGCATAAAGGTTTCATCTCCTTCAAATTCCCGTCTCACATCCTTAGCTTGCATGAGATAGCCAAAGTGAGGCCCCAATTTAATGTGAAATCTGCCCTTGTTACCAAAATAAAAATTGGAAAGTACAGGCATTTTCAGGTATTCCCAATCACTTTGGTTGACTTGCTGGAGTTCGTTTTCTTGGGTGTAGCCCAAAGTAATGTGCTGGAATTCCAATTGTAATCCGGCGTTCTTTTGTGCGAAATGTTCAACAACAAATGCAAAAGTACTGTGTCTGACGCCGGAAGTATTGATGGGAGGCCTGCCCAATCGGTATCGGTACGTAATTTCTGAGCTGCTCACTCCTCCTCTTATACCAACACTGGTTTGGGCCAGTACCTTGCCCTCAAAAAGAAGACAAAAGCCCAAGAGAGCAAAGGTGAAAGGAATAGCTTTAATTCGCATGCGGCAAAATTACAGATACTTTTGGGATTCATCTGCTACTCGGCAGCAAATAAGTAGCCCGAATGGGTTGACCGTCAATACTGAGTCCCTCAACTTCTATGATTTTCGGACCTTCACTGTCATTACTGAAAAACTCAAAGGAAAATTCTCCCTTTTCCGCATCTGTTACCACATAAGGATTCCAATATAAGGTCACCCTTTGGTCCATTTCCAATTCCTCATCGGTGTTTTCATAATCAAAGGGCACAAAATTACTGGGACTACCGAAGCCATCGATAATTATACTGACCAAACCTGGTGTGCCACTTAAAAGGGATGACTGGCTAAAACCTTGTTTGGTATATACAGCGATGATTCCATTTCTTCCCAAATCTCCCATCATGGAACTTGTTCTGCTGACCACCTCAATCCTGTCAATGTCATTGGGGTTGATCGCAGCAATATTGTCTGCAGCACGGACACCGGGATTAGAAGGCATTACTGCTCCATTGATCATGACCAAGGGTTCCATGGAAAGGTTGGCAGAAGTTCCGCCTCCCCGTATCCTTATTTCCAAGTTGGTATTCATGGACATCCCTGGTACCTGAGCCCTCAAGCTCATCAACAGGTCGGTGATGCTGCCATTGCGGTTGAGTTTATCTCCCGGTACCACATGATCTGCCCGACCATAAATGGTCCTTGTAGTCCCATCTTCTCTCTCCTTTTCCACGGTGACCTGATCCAGGGCAATCAGCCTTTCCTCCCGCTCATAGCCAATGAAAATAGGTTCATTGACTTCGGAGATTGTTGGTAGCCGGATATGATCAGGTACATAAAAAGGAGGATTCAATTTTTCAACCAATTCAAAATCACCGAAGGCTTTGCCTCTTTTGTCGGTTGCGATGAATGCAAATTCCATGGGGCCGTAAAACTCCATTTCCTCCAGAGTAAACATCCCCTCTTTGTCCGACTCCAGTTCCAGCATGCCTTCAAAATTGTTGAAATAAACTGTAAATGGACTTGCTGTTGGTTTTCCTTTTTCAGAAAGAAATCTACCTGTTACATTCCATGACCTTTCTAAGCCATAAGTAAATTTTTCAGTAGTGATATTGGAAGGGATTTCCTTGATTTCCAAAACTTCCTGAATGGCGGTTTTTCCCACCAAATCAGGAGAAAAGTGTCCATCCCTCACGGCTATCGATAGGTTTGAGGCCAATGGCCTTCCGGTTTGGTCCTTCAATTCCACCTGAACAGCCACTTTTTCTCTTTTTCCTAAATTGTTTTTGGAAGGAGTAAAGCTGATTTGCATGCCACTGTCCTTGTTTGCTGAACTTTCAGGTCCACTGCTGATTCTGTCAAAAGGACTGATGACGGGTAATGGCTGAATATAGTAAGCATCTGGTCCATAATTTCGGTTCCATTGCGTGTAAGCCCTTAAGTAATAATTTTTTTGGCTAAGGCTGTCTGGAAGGTTTAGGTCCCCAATGGCCTGGCCATTTTCTATTTTGAATTTTTTCTGAATGACTATGTCCCTATCGGCCGATACCAGTTCCACATAAAGGATATTGCTTAATGCACGCTTCATTTCAGGGCCGGCATAATTCAGGTAAGCTTTGAACAACACCTGATCTCCAGTGTAATAAAAGGAGCGGTCTGTATGCAGGTACACCCTTTCTTGCATGCTGTGGGCATCTTGGGCCAACTGTGCATTCCCTCTGTCTGCCAGATTAGGTTCGTAATCCAGCGGTAAAAGGCTGGATATTTTTCTTTTGTCCATGTCCCCGGAAAAAACCACATCCTTTTGATTGATAATCATTCCATTGGAATTGACCTGCACATAGTTGCCCTTGACCTCCAGCCAAGAAATGGGATATGGGGCGTCTTTATAGGTGTTTACTGTGCTGTAACCTTTTTCATAATGGATTTCAATTCGGCCTTTCATAAAGATCCTGTATTCACCGGGTCTTCTTCCAGGTTGAATCAGGTTTTCTGGTTTGTAAGGGATAACAGATTTACCCAGTTCATTGGCAAAAACATCAGATCGAAGGTTTCTGCTTTCCGAACCACCCACTTTGTCCCCATACAAAAAGAAACCTTCCTTATTATGCTGGTTGACGATCATGGCCCTGAACATATTGGCAGGGGATTTCAAATAGGTGTCCAGCCTTCTTCTTTCCCATTCTGCCTTGGTTTTCTCATCTGGCGCTTCTAAATCCGTAAACCTCGTGGCTCCTGAAATGATATAGAAGCTGGGCGTAAATTGAAAAGCCTTCAGATCAAAAGTAACCAAATACCCAAGGGCCCGATTTTCAATTTCTATGGGTTGGTAAGCAGTGGCCCTGAAATCATTGTTTTTATTGTCTTCAGGAAAATCGATGGCCCAAGGGTTTAAGATTTCGCATTGGGCTGCCATGTCGTCATTGCCTAAAAAGTATAATTTGAACTTTCTCAATTCCCTTTCCCAAGCCCTGTCTCTGGATGCTTTGATTTCCACATCAGTCAGGTCCTGTACTAAGGGTACCAGACTGATATTAAATGTCAGTTTGCCTCCTGGATGGATGGTGGCAGATTTTTGCTGGGCCTGATACCCAATAAAGGAAAAACCCACTTCGAACTCACCTTCAGGAACGTTTTCCAATGTATAATTTCCATCAAAATCTGTCGTGGTGGCTATTGTAGAATTGCTGATGAAAACATTACAAAAGGGAAGAGGTTCCCCTGTTTCACTGTCTGTCACCGTACCGGAAACGGTACCTGTTTGTGCTAGGCCCATCAAAGAGCAGCAAATAAAAAAGATTATTAATGCGAAAGTCTTCATATTTCTACTAATAATTAAGTGGAAATATAGGGATTTTCATGGTTTCCAAGCAATTATTTAATTGGATTTTTAATCTCAAATATAAAGACCGGAGCTTTTTCCGGTCTTATGTTATTTCTTTTTTTCCTTCTCTCCCTTGATATCATCAATATCTTCCCGATCCTTCAATTTTTTATCTTCAACGTTTTTATTGAGGAATTCATTGAGTTTGTCAATGGAAAAGGTACTGGAAATCTCCCCAAAAGAATCAATGTTCATTTTGAAACCTTCCAGGTCTTTATGGACTTTGGGACTTTCCTCTTTTTTTGATTTTTTGGCCATTTCCTTATATAGTTTATGATTGAACTGAAAGATGCTCCAAGGCATAAGCGATGCGCTGGCTAAGTTCCTCCTTTCCGATAATGCTGAATACAGCCATCAGGTCAGGGCCTGCGCCAACTCCGGTAACGGCTAATCTTACGGCCTGCATTACCTTACCCAATTTAATAGCGTTGTCTTCTGCGGCACTTTCCAAGAGGGTTTTGGCTGTCTCAGGGTCAAAGTTTCCGGAGAAAGACTTTAACTTTTCCTTATAGGCATTTAAGACTGTAACTGCTTCTTGGTTCCATTTTTTGGCAGCGATAGTTTCATCAAAGGTTTTGGGGGCGATCAACATGAACTTCCCATCTTTCCAAATGTCGGAAGGGAAGGTTACCCTTTCTTTCATGATATGAGCGATTTGGGCAGCTTTTTCAGCTTCAATTTGAATTCCCTCTTTTTCTAGATCTGCAATCAAATAGTCCCCCAATTCCCCATCCGTTTTTGCCCTGAGGTACTGTTCATTGTACCATTTGGCTTTATTGATGTCAAATTTTGTGCCTGACTTACCAATCCTTTCTAAAGAAAACGCTTCTACCAGTTCGTCCAAGTTGAACATCTCCCTACTGTCCCCCGGATTCCAGCCTAAGAAAGCCAAGAAGTTGATCAAGGCTTCTTTTAAGTATCCCTGCTCTCTGAAGCCCATGGCTTTTTCTCCTGTGTTCGGATCTGTCCAATCCATAGGGAATATGGGGAAACCTTGCTTATCGGCGTCCCTTTTGGAGAGCTTTCCATTACCGTCAGGCTTTAATAGCAAAGGCAGGTGGGCAAACTGCGGCATGGTATCTTCCCAACCAAAGTACTTATATAACAATACGTGTAATGGTGCAGATGGTAACCATTCTTCACCACGGATCACATGGGTAATGCCCATCAAATGGTCATCGACGATATTGGCCAGGTGATAAGTAGGCATGCCATCTGACTTCATCAAAACCTTATCATCCAAGGTGGAGGAGTGTACCATCACCCATCCACGGATCAAATCATTCAATCTCACCTCTTCCTTTCTGGGGATTTTGACGCGGATCACGTAAGGTTCACCGGAAGCCAGTCTCGCCTTGACCTCATCTTCAGGCAAGGTAAGGGAGTTTTTCATCTGAGTTCTTGTGATGGAGTTGTATTGCGGTGAAACCACCCTTGCGGCGGTCAATCTCTCCCTCATGGCATCCAACTCTTCAGCTGTGTCAAAGGCATAATAGGCATGACCTTTTTCTACCAGGTCCAAGGCATATTGCATGTACATGGGTTTACGCTCGGACTGTCGGTATGGACCACAGTCACCCGGGTTCCATGGACTTTCTTCGGGACCTATGCCCAACCAGTCCAAAGCCTCTATGATATATTCTTCCGCTCCCGGCACAAAGCGTGTCTGATCGGTATCTTCAATTCTCAATAAAAATTTGCCATTGGTTTTTCTGGCAAAAAGGTAATTGTACAGGGCGGTTCTCACCCCTCCGATATGCAGTGCCCCGGTAGGTGAGGGAGCAAAACGTACACGTACTTCTTTGTTCATGTTGGTTTTTTCTTCTGTAATCCAACCGTTTTAGCTTTGAAATGGTTGGAAGTATTGCTGAAAATCAGGGTGCAAAGATAATAAATTTCGGGCAGAATTCTCTCTCTTGAGCTGATTGCTTCCGTAATTCAGAAAGCCCTGTTTAGAAATCCATAAACTCGTAATCGAAGCGTCCCAAACTTACCTGAATCGTGTTACCTGCCGCATTTTCTGCCCTAAACCCAAATGTTCCAAACACGATTTTTTCATTGGGAAGCAGCTTTACAGTGATCTGCCCAGGGACAGCATCGATACCCAAATAAACATTTTCTTCCAGAAAATCATTGGCATCAACTATTTTAACCTTGATTTTAGGGTCTGTAAGTCTAAACGCTTTTCCAAAACCCTGGGTCATGGATGTCCAGTCTTGAGCATCTAATTGATCCAATCGAATTTTAATCTTATTATTTTGATTGAAATCCCTAGTCCGTATGGAGAACTCCAAAACTAAGCTGTCCGAACCAAATATTAAAATTTGTGGAGGTTGGGATCCACGGCCTAATTTAGCTGGGGTGGGATTGTTGATAAAAAACTCACCATTAAGAATAGCACCTGCTTCATTCCTCCCCAGTCCTCCATAAAACGGAAGTCTAGGTTCTATGGGGTCTGGAATAAAATCATCACATGCCACACAAAAAGCAAACATAAAAATTCCCAAAATTCTAATTCCTTTTTTTCTCATCTTGAATGGAAAATTGAATACCAAATAAAACTGTTGTGCTGAAAAAGTCTGAAAATTCCCCCTTAATGCTGGCATCAAGGGGGTTAAAATCCACATAGTTCAATAGAGGGCTGATGCCAAAAACACCTCTGATGTAAAAGGACACAGATCGATGATTAAGTAAATCTATTCCCAAAAAGACCGCTCTTTCAGATTGTCTAAATACCTCGGAACTCCCAACTGTATTGCCATCAAAAAAGTAATTGAATTCCAAGCCTGAATGTAGCCCGGTGGTTTTGGCTATTTGATACCGTAGCATAGGGGCAAATCCCATGGCGTTGAATCGGACTTGCCGGTGTCCATCATTCAAAATTTGTCTATATCCTTTGTTGTTCAAAAGCAAATCTGCCCTGATGGAAAAATTGGGTATTTTTTCGATAGGGTGCCAAGAATAGTTCAATCCTAAATGAAAATTCAGTTGAGGCCCGGTGTCGATCCGCGGCGTTTGCTGTCTCAAGTTACTGTAATTGGTTCCGGCCATCAGTCCAAACTGGGCAAATACCACATTGGATTTAAATAGTATACAAGCAAAAAACAGAAGAATCATTCTTTTGACCATGACCATTAGGTAAAAGTGTTTACCAAACTAATTAGTATTTCGAATAAAAAAAAGCCTCTGATTCTTATTTACCTAAAAACATAATAAAAAAAGGGAACCCGTAAGGATTCCCTTTTTGCATAAGATGCGTTTGATCTTATTTGCTGTGTCTGATTCTTTCCTTGATTTTGGCAGACTTTCCTTGACGGCCTCTCAAGTAGAACAATCTCGCTCTTCTCACTTTACCTTCTCTCAACAATTCGATTTTTTCGATAGATGGAGAAAGGATAGGGAAAATTCTTTCCACACCCACACCATTGGATACTTTTCTTACAGTGAAGGTTTCGCCGTTGGTATTAGGGTTTTTTCTTTGGATGACTGTTCCTTGGAATTGCTGGATACGCTCTTTGTTACCTTCTACGATTCTTACGTGTACGTTGATGGTATCTCCAGCTTTGAAAGAAGGGAATTTGGCTCTCACCTCGTTGTATTCCGCTTCTACTAATTTAAGTAGTTCGCTCATAGCTTTATCTTTTATTTGCTTGTAGCAAAGCGCCACTTCGCAGTATTTGTTAAACTCTATTCAATCTTGCTTTCTTGTTATCGCCTTAGAAATCTTTCCCTTCCAGTAGGTCAGGTCTTCTTTCTTTGGTACGGCGAACCGATGCGTCAAATCTCCAGATTTCTATTTTTGCCTGATGGCCGGACAGTAATACTTCAGGAACTTTCATCCCCTCATATTCAGCAGGCCTGGTGTACACCGGCGGTGCCAATAGTCCATCTTGGAAGGAGTCTGTCAGGGCGGAAGTCTCGTCATTCAGTACCCCTGGGATCAGCCGGATTACTGCATCTGCCACAACGGCTGCTGCCAGTTCTCCTCCGGACAACACGAAGTCGCCGACACTGATTTCCCGGGTGATGAATTTTTCTCTGACGCGTTCATCCACACCTTTATAATGTCCGCACAGAATGATGAGGTTACCTTTCAGGGAGAGTTCATTGGCCATTTTTTGGTTGAAGGTCTCTCCGTCAGGGGTCATGTAAATGACTTCATCATAATCCCTTTCGCTTTTCAGTGCATCAATGCACTTGGCGATAGGTTCTATCATCATGACCATGCCCGCACCGCCTCCAAAAGCATAATCATCGACCTGCTTTTGTTTGCCGCTGGCATAATCCCTTAAGTTGTGTATCCTGACCATGGCCAAACCTTTGTCTTCTGCTCTTTTTAGAATAGAATGTGAAAAAGGTCCCTCCAATAAGCCCGGTACCACCGTGATGATATCTATGCGCATCAGTCTTCCAAGTATATGTCAAGCAATCCATCGGGCAAGTGGCAGTAAACTTTTTTAGCTGCCTTGTCGACTTTGAGGAGGATTTGGTCCTGAATGGGTATCAGTACCTCTTTACCTTTATGGTCAACACCCAATAAATCCTGGGCTTCTAGGTCATAAATGACTTTGACTTCCCCGATCTTTCCGAGTTTTTCGTCCAAAACCTCGAAACCGATCAATTCATGGAAATAGTATTGGTCCTCTTCGAGCTGTGCCAGTTGGTTGAGTGGGAGAAATAAAGCCGAACCGACCAATTTTTCTGCATCCTCCACCGAATCATGGTCCTCAAACTTAGCCAGCACTTTATTGCTATGGGAGACAACGAAGTGTTCCAGGAAATAAGGAACCAATCTGGATTTTTGCTCAATGAAGACACTCTTTAGGTCTTCGTAATCTTCCGGATAATCCACATCCAGTACGATACCCACTTCTCCATGAAGTCCATGAACTTTGGCTATATAGCCCAATTGAAAACAATTGTCTTTGTTCATGGGAAAGGGAATAATTAAGCTTGGGTTTCTTCTCCTTCAGCGGATGCTTCAGGTGATTCGCTTTCTGTCGCTGCAGGGGCTTCTGCTGCGGCAGCTGCTGCTTTCGCTTCTTCTTCCCTTGCTTTGATAGCGTCGATACGGGCCTGGTTTTTAGCTGCCTCAGCTTCCAATGCCTTTTGACGGGCATCTTCTTTTGCTTTGGTCAATTTATCAACCTTACCGCCGATAGCTGCATCTTTAGAGGATTTCCAAGCTTCGAATTTCTCATCAGCCTGCTCTTGGGTGATCGCACCTTTCAACACACCGATCTGAAGGTGTTTTTTCAACAAGACACCTCTGTAAGAAAGCATTGCCTTTACCGTATCGGTAGGCTGTGCACCGTTCAACAACCATTTGAGAGCACGCTCATTGTTGATGTTGATGGATGCTGGGTCAGTGTTGGGGTTATAAGTTCCCAACTTCTCGATAAAGCGTCCATCACGTGGAGCTCTAGCATCAGCGACTACTACGTCATAGATGGCCATTTTCTTTCTGCCTCTACGCGCTAATCTGATTTTTACTGCCATATAATTTTGATATTTAGTGAATTGATGGATCCCGTCCATCTTAATTTTTGGACTGCAAAGATAGCGCTTAATTATCGAAATGCACAAATGCCTTGGAATTTATTTGCTTGGATGGGGAAGAATGATTTAAATTGCAACGCAAATAAGAGCCAAGAAACAAGAGACAAGAGGCAAGACTCGAAACTCGAAACTCGAAACAGTCTTGATTCTAGCTTCTAGCAGTCTCAACATGGCCCCGTAGTTCAATGGATAGAATAGTTGTTTCCTAAACAATAGATACAAGTTCGATTCTTGTCGGGGCTACTTAACTGGTAATCAATGGTTTAAAAGGGGTATTTTACCCCTTTTTGATTTATCTCCCCAACTTTGCGGTAAACATTGGAGTAAATTCCAAAAATAACAATTAAAAAAAGTCGGCACCGTCCTTTTTTTGTTTTACTTTTTACTTTTCCCGATTTCTTTTTCCAGCGGATCCCTGACCGTTCCCTGGGCAGGCATGATCCTGGCAAACCTTGGACTGAAAGATACGGTGTTGTAAAAACCCATCAATCATGTATGGGAATTTATCTGAAATTAAATTAATTTAAGAGGATATATAGTCTTTCAATGAACGTAAGATACCTCTTTTTCCTCAGTTTTGCATGCTTAATATTTTCCTGCAGCCCTGAACTTCCCCAAGAAGTGCAGGTAGCCTATAGGGAGTTGCCTGAATCCCTTGATTTCAACATTCATGTCAAGCCTATTTTGTCTGACAAATGTTTTTCCTGTCACGGACCTGACCTGGCAGCACAAAAAGCTGGATTGAGCCTGCACTCTCCTGAAATGGCTTTTGCCTCTCTTAAAGATTCTCCGGGCAAGGTTGCCATCAAGCCAGGTAGCCTTCGTAAAAGTGAACTTTTTCACCGCATCATTTCCGAAGATCCGGAATACCGTATGCCCTCCCAGGAATCCAACCTGACCTTGAGCCCAAGGGAAAAAGCCATCCTGATCAAATGGATAGAAGATGGGGCGGTATACAAAAAACACTGGGCCTTTATTCCTCCCCCAAAAAAAGAACTCCCGAAAGTAAAGGATAAGTCCTGGACCAAAAATCCCATCGACCTATTTGTGCTAAGGAAACTGGAACAGGAAGAAATCAAGCCTTCCCCTGAAGCAGACAAGGAAACCCTTCTGAGAAGGTTAAGTCTGGATTTGACAGGATTGCCTCCAAGTTTGGCTGAAATAGACGCTTTCCTAAATGACCCTTCTGAAAACGCCTATGAAAAACAGGTAGAAAGGTTGCTGAATTCCGATCATTACGGAGAAAAAATGGCTATGCAATGGATGGACATAGCAAGATTTGCAGATACCCACGGTTACACAGTAGACAGGTTTCGGGATGCTTCCCCCTATCGGGACTGGGTAATACAGGCATTCAACCAAAATTTGTCTTATGACCGGTTTATTACCTATCAATTGGCAGGGGACCTGCTCCCCAATCCGGGAAAGGATCAGTTGATCGCTACAGCCTTCAATCGCATCCATCCGCAAAATATGGAAGGGGGAATTGTAGAGGAAGAGTTTCGTGTGGAATATGTTGTAGATCGAACCAGTACTATGGGTCAGGCCTTTATGGCTTTGACATTAGGTTGTGCCCGCTGCCATGATCATAAGTACGATCCAATAACCCAGAAAAATTTCTTTGAGCTCAGCAGTTTTTTCAATCAGGTGGATGAAGCTGGACAGATTTCTTGGGATGATGCCATGCCTGTTCCAACCATGCTTATGACCGATGATGATAAGGATAAAATGCTAGCCTATCTGCTCGAACAAAAAGATAGTGCAGAGGCAGAACTGGCCCAAGTGGAGGAACGGGAAGAAGTTGCTTTTCAAACTTGGCTAGCGTCCAATGCTATTCAAAATATTGCAAGGCTGGAATATCCTGCGAGTAGGGTGGCCTATTATTCATTTGACCAAAAATCCATTCAAAATAAGCTCTACCCCTTCCAAAAAGGAAGTATGGAAAGCAGCGAGGTAAAAAATCAAACGCCCACCTATGTAGAAGGGCGTAGGGGTAAAGGCATAAAATTAAATGGGGATTCATGGCTGGACCTTGGAGGTTCCGGTGTGTTTTCAAGGAGTGAACCTTTTTCAGTAAGTATTTGGATTTTTGTACCAAAGGATTTGACCGATGGAGCGATTTTCCACAAAGGTTCTGGAGCAGTGCTTTACAACTGGAGGGGCTATCATCTCAGTCTCAAAAACAACCGCCTGGAATTGCTGATGGCCCATACCGCCCCCTTTAATGCGATTACCAAAATTACTGAATCGGATATCCCCCGTGACCAATGGATCAATCTGGTCATGACCTATGATGGTTCTTCCAAAGCCAATGGCCTTAAAGTATTTCTGAATGGGAAGGAAATGGCTACGTTAACTACCCATGACAATTTGTACAAAGACATCCTTTTCAAAGGGGGGCAACCTGGTCTGCAAGTGGGAGCAGTATGGAGAGGCAAAGGACTAAAAGGTGCTTTGGTGGATGAGATTTCGGTTTTTGACAAAGAACTTTCAACTTTAGAAGTATTTCAGATTGCCAAACCGGAGGAGTACCGGGCGATCCTTTCCCGGTCTGTAGACCAATTTAACGTCCATGAAAAAAAGGCCCTTAAAAAACTTTATTTAAACCATTATTCTTTGCCTTTCAGGGAAAAACTTCAGGATGTTATTACCAAAAGAAAGGTTTATGCAGATTCCATAGAACAGATACCTGAGATGATGATCATGCAAGATATGGCGGTCAAGCGACCGACTTATATTTTGACCAGGGGAGAATATAACCTTCATGGGGAGGAAGTTTTTCCCAACACGCCGGAAAGCGTTCTTCCCATGCCGAAACATCTCCCAAAAAACCGTTTGGGCTTGGCCCAGTGGCTTACTGATCCGGGAAACCCCCTTACTGCAAGGGTGGCAGTAAACCGCTTTTGGCAAAATTTCTTTGGCAGAGGCCTGGTGGCAACTTCTGAAGATTTTGGGAATCAGGGAGAATTGCCTTCACATCCGGAATTACTGGATTGGTTGGCATTGGAATTCCAGCATTCAGGTTGGGATGTGAAAGCAATGCAGCGACTTATAGTAACTTCGGCAACTTACAGGCAGGAATCGAAAATAAGACCCGAATTGGAGGAAATGGATCCGGACAACTACCTCCTTGCAAGGGGGCCTTCTGTAAGATTATTGGCTGAAATGATACGGGATAATGCGCTTTTTGCCGCTGGATTGCTGGATCCTACCATCGGGGGGAAAAGTGTGTTTCCTTATCAGCCGGAAGGACTTTGGACCGTAAATGGAGCTAAATATGTACAGGATACCGGTAAAAATCTTTACCGCAGGAGTATGTATACCATCTGGAAACGTTCGGTTCATCATCCTGCCTTAGCCATTTTAGATGCGCCGGACCACAGTGTTTCCGTGAGTAAGCGGCAAGAAACCAATACCCCGCTTCAGGCTTTGGTGTTGATGAATGATCCGACTTATGTAGAGGCTTCCAAGGTTTTGGGAGAGCAGATGCTGGCTTATTCCGAAATCTCCAAGTCCATAGAAAATACTTTCCGTAAACTGACAGGAAGAAAGCCCCATCCATTGGAGCTTGAAATTCTGTTGGAGTTAAGGGAAAATGAATACAAAAAATTCACCTCAGATCAAAGAAAGCTGAAGGGTTGGCTGGCTTCCGGGGAATATCAGATCCGATCCGACCTTGATCCCCGTCAGGTAGCTGCCAATGCTGTAACCGCCAGTGCCATTATCAATTCAGATGCTTTCCTAACCAAAAGATAAGATGAGTCACCACCACGATGCCCCGCTAAGATCTTCGAACAGGGATCTTCAGGAGATTGAAAAGAAAATGGACAGAAGAAGGTTTCTGACCAAAACTTCTTTAGGAATTGGTTCCCTGGCTTTGGGTTCACTTATGGGAATGGAAAAGATTTTTGCTGGAAATCCCCAGACAGTTCCTTTGCTTTCAGATTCAGCCCATGGCCTGGCAGGATTACCCCATTTTATGCCCAAGGCCAAACGGGTGATTTACCTGTTCCAGAGTGGTGGACCTTCCCAGTTGGATTTGTTCGATTACAAACCCAAGCTAATTGACCTTCACGGGCAGGAACTCCCCGATTCGGTTCGGGACGGGCAGCGTCTCACAGGGATGAGCGCAGATCAAAGTTCTTTTCCTTTGACTGCATCAGCATTCAAATTTGATCAGTATGGGCAGAGTAGGACTTGGGTCAGTGAACTCATGCCCCATACTGCTGAGATGGTTGATGAACTTTGTTTCATCAAAAGCATGCAAACAGGGCAGATCAACCATGATCCTGCCATTACATTTTTTCAGACGGGTCATCAGCTTCCGGGACGTCCATCCATGGGAGCATGGCTGAGTTATGGACTGGGTTCGGATAACCAAAACCTACCTGCTTTTATCGTATTGGTTTCCAAAAATGCCGTGCAGGACCAACCCTTGTACGCAAGGCTTTGGGGCAATGGATTTCTTCCTTCCCAATACCAGGGAATCCAGTTTCGGTCCGGAAAAGACCCTGTGCTTTACCTGGGCAATCCTGAGAATTATGATGGACCGGACCGACGGGAAATGTTGGATTATCTCAAATCACTCAATGAAGTGCAATTTGATACCTACGGGGATCCTGAAATCAGTGCCCGTATCGCCCAATACGAAATGGCCTTCCGCATGCAGACCTCAGTTCCTGAGGTGACGGATATGTCCAAGGAGCCTGATTGGGTGTATGAAATGTACGGGGAAGACAGCCGCGATCCCGGCACCTATGCCGCCAATTGCCTCTTGGCCAGAAAGCTTATTGAGAAGGATGTTAAATTTGTGCAGCTTTATCATCAGGGTTGGGATCAGCACGGGAATTTACCTGAAGGAATTAAGAATCAGTGCAAAAAAACGGATCAGGCGACCGCAGCACTGATAAAAGACCTGAAACAAAGGGGCTTATTGGAGGATACTTTGGTCATTTGGGGCGGCGAATTCGGAAGAACGGTTTACAGTCAGGGAACCCTGTCACCGGATAATTATGGCAGGGACCATCATCCCAGGTGCTTTACCAAATGGATGTGCGGAGCAGGAGTAAAGCCAGGTTTTACCTACGGGGAAACAGATGATTTTGGATATAATGTCATTAAAGATCCTGTTCATGTTCACGATCTTCAAGCCACGATTTTGCATTTATTTGGAATTGACCACGAAAAACTCGTTTATAAGCATCAGGGCCGGAGATTCAGGTTAACGGATGTGGAAGGTCATGTAGTAAGGGGAATTTTAAGTTAGGTTGTAGAAGTCATGACACAGGATCTGATTACTTTCATTGGCCGCTTCCATCCCGTTTGGGTCCATTTACCCATCGGGTTTTTGGTCATGGCAGCTTTATTCAAGATTTATGTGGTGTTGTGGAGCAGGCAACATTTACGGGAAGCCGTTAGTTTTTCATTGCTTTTGGGAGCAATCAGTGCCTTTATTGCATCAATTTTTGGGTTTTTACTTTCCCAATCCGGTGGCTACGAGGGAAATATTCTGGAGATTCATCGAACAGCAGGCTGGATAACGGTCTCTCTTGCATTATTGGCATGGTGGGTGAACAAAAACGAACATAGATTCTCCAAATTATTTAACTATTCGGTTATGGCCTTTCTACTGCTTACCCTTTTTGTTACAGGACATTTTGGAGGCAGCCTGACCCATGGGGAAGATTATCTGACCGCCTTTGCTCCTTTTAGGGGAGAGAAGGAAGATGATATAGGCCGGATTTTGTATCAGGTAGAAGATGCAGAGGTTTTTAACGATCTGATTCAGCCTATTTTTAAAAATAAGTGCCAAAGCTGCCACCGATCAGGAAAAGCAAAGGGAGAACTGAATTTAGCCTCTTATGATGCTTTACTTAAAGGTGGAGAAAATGGTCCTGTCATTATTCCAGGGGATGTAGAAAACAGTGAACTGATCCGAAGGGTGTCATTACCCGCCAACCACCAAGACTTTATGCCTGCTGAAGGAAAAAAGCCACTGACAAAAGAGGAAATCCAGATTATTGTTTGGTGGATAGATAAAGGCAAAGTGGATCCGAAAATCTCTTTGGCTGAAGCAGGTGATGATATGGTAAACTGGGCAAAATCAAGACTGAACTTACGGGGAATGGAGCAAGTAGAATCCTTTAGCATTGATTTAGCCCAAATTAATGATCTTCAGAATATGGGATTCAGGATAAGGCTGCTATCCTACGAAACTGGCGCTTTGGATGTGGTATTTCCGAATGAATCTGTTAATGGAAATATCTCTGAACTTATTCAATTACTTTTTCCTATCAAAGACAGAATTTATTGGCTTACTTTGGCAGAAACTGGAATCCAAGATCCAGATCTTTCTGTTATTGCTCAATTTTCCAATTTACAGCGGCTTCGAATAGAGAATAATCCTATTTCTGATTTAGGTATATCAGCTTTAAAGAACCTTTCCAAACTAGAAGTTTTAAACCTGAACGGCACCCAGGTGAGTGGCAGAGGAATGGGGCAAATTGCGGAAATTAGGTCTTTGAAATCGCTTTACCTTTGGAATACAGCAGTAAGTACCCAGGATGAATGGGTGATAAAAATGAAAGCAGATAATGTAAAGGTGGTAATTGGCGCATGAAATCCTTACACATGGACAAGAAGTACCTTGTAATTTTACATAAAATCTACTCACAATTGAGTATTTTATCGGATTTGATAAAGTAAATACTTACAAAAATTCTACCCTCCATATTTAGGGTTAAATTAAATATATCAGTGATTACTATACTTTCATTCAATTATTTTCCCTCTTCTTGTACCAGATAGTGAAATAATAACAGAAAAAGTGTAATCCCCGTCAACGCAAAAGCTGTGCCCTGTGCATTCCATGTTTCTGATTGCCACATCAGAAACCATTCGCTGGCTATGGTGACGAAGAAAACAAACCATTGCACAAAACTCATTACATAGCCTGTGCTGACCCATCTTTTTCCCTGTTCAAACTTGAGGCTGTCTTTTTCGGAATGGCTAAACATCAGCACAGCTCCCCTGCCCAATACAAAGGCCGTCCCCAACTCCCAAATGATGATTAACCCATAAAAAAGCGGTACGGCCCAATCCCAGGGAATTGCCCTCCATTGGTTGGCCGGGTTTGAAAAAACATCCTCCATACTCAGTACCCCCTTTACAAAAGCCTGATTAGAGGCATAATCGGAGAGGTTGTTGAAGGCAAGCAGAAAAAAGTATAAGGAAAAAAATGCTGCAAAGAGGCTTTTTATCTGCTTTGGATTCATAACTGGTATTTTTCTATTAGTGCTTTAATTTCCAGATTTCCCACAGCCCTCAGCAACTTTTGAAAAACTGCTTTCGCTCCAGCCTCTTCTCTATTTCCTTGGCAGTTTTGGTGATGGAAAGTCCGCCTAAATTGGTGCACCTAAGGGTGTTGGGTATACTTTTTCCTACTTCATACATGGTTTCAATTACCTCATCCAAAGGGATCAGGTGGTCATAATCCGCCAGGGCCATATTGGCACAGGACAAAGCATTGGAGGCGGCCATGACATTTCTGTTGAGACAGGGGGCTTCGACCCTGTTACCAATGGGATCACAGATCATGCCCAATGAGCTCTGCAAAGCCATAGAGGCTGCGGAAAGGCTTTGATGTAAATTGCCTCCTGCCAGACCCACGATTGCTGCTGCCGCCATGCAGGATCCAGAACCGCATTCTGCCTGACAACCGCCGACCTCAGCGGCAAAGGTGGAATGTGCCGCAATGAAAACGCCGATCAAACCTGCCACCATCAATGCTTTCACTGCCTCTTCCTCGGGTAAATCCAAAGCATCGGCAACGCCCAAAACTGCACCCGGCATGGCCCCGCAAGAGCCCGCCGTGGGAGCGGCCACAATCACCCCCATCGAACTCTTTACCTCCATGATGGCCGATACATACATGATGATCCTGTTCAGCACAGAGGCATCTACCATTTTTTTGTTTTCCATCCTTTCTTTAAAGGTGACAGACTGGGGCCCGAGAATCCTGTCCTCAAATTGGGTGCCCTTCAATCCTGTCTCCACAGCGTTGCGCATAATGCCGTAGATATGCCTCATTTTGGATAAGACCACTTCTTCAGTAATGTTTCCCCTGATGCTTTCATACCTGACTGCCAGCTCCCATAAACTCAGATTTTTATCCTCATTGTACGCCAGCATTTCCTCGCAGGTGATAAAAGGGACTTTTTGGTCCTTGGCTGTCAGCACAGGTAATACCGGTCGGATTTCTTTTACCGTGGAGACTTCATCTATGGCTTCTATGTCCTGAATGATGGTTTTTCCCAAATATGCCTGGGACCGGACCAAACAGTAGCTTTGATCTCCCTTTTTAAACTCAATGCTGTCAATCTCGGGAACCTGTTCAAAGTAATGGGTAACCCTTTCCGGATTGGAAGTATAAATCAAAGTAAGGTAAGCATCCCCTGCATGGGACAGGGGCGCCCCATCAATTTCAATCACTTCAATCATGCCGCCTCCAGTGGAAATGGCAATTACCTGATGCTGTTCCCTTGGGCTCTGCAGCGTGATTTGGTAGGTGTTGGGGTGTTCGGCCTGGATGTCTTTGATATTAATATTTACCCGAATTCCTGCAATCCCTATATGCTGCTCTGAGTTTACCAGGCGTTCATCATCGGCTTCCCAATCCAGGAATCCCCCAAATAATCCCATGTCAGACCCCTGATCTTTGTGGGTAGTGGCTAAGGAGCCATTGGGATCAAAATCAATCTCTATGTGTGAAATGATGCCGCCCATCAGGTCATGACATATCCTGCCAATTCTCAGGGAGGCAGCACAGTGGGAACTTGATGGCCCTCTCATTACAGGTCCAAGCACATCATTGAAGATACTGGGATAGCTCATGGTTATCAGCATTTGGTTAGCTTTAAATATAGTGATTTTGCCTTATTTTATTATCTTTAAACCCATTGGTCCTGAAAATTTTAGCTATGAAAAAGACAATTGCCTTAGGGTTTATTCTCCATTTCCTTTCCATTGTGGTGGTATTGGGTCAAAATGCGCTGACTTTGGAAGATATTTTTCAAAATGGGACCTATGATCAGAAAAGGTTCGGTCCTATCCGTTGGATGAAAGATGCTGAAGGCTATTCCAGTATTGAAAGAAATTCGCAGTTAGTAGGGGATGATATTGTAAGGTATGAGGCCAAAAATGGTAACCGTACTATTCTCGTTGGGGCCAATGAGTTGATCCCTGCAGGAGCGAACAAGCCATTGACCGTCGCGGACTATCAATGGTCTGAAGACAATAGCAAATTATTGATTTTCACCAATACCCAAAAAGTATGGCGTTACCATACCCGTGGGGATTATTGGGTGTTGGACCTTCAATCCAAACAATTAAATCAGGTAGGGAAGGGACTCAAAACTTCTTCCCTGATGTTTGCCAAGTTTTCCCCCGATGCCTCCAGGGTGGCATATGTGAGTGAGAACAACATTTATGTGGAGGACCTGCAGTCTTTTACCATTACCCAAATTACCCATGACGGGAGTGAGGAAATCATCAACGGTACTTTTGATTGGGTATATGAAGAGGAACTGGATTGCAGGGATGGATTCAGGTGGAGCCCGGATGGAGAGCATGTCGCCTATTGGCGGTCCGACACCAAAGGGGTGGGGACCTTTTACCTGATCAATAATATTGACTCCATTTATTCTCAGCCTATTCCTATGCCCTATCCAAAAGTGGGAGAAACCCTTTCTTCTGTGAAAATTGGCGTGGTGTCAAGTAAAGGAGGGGATACACGCTGGTTTGATTTTCCGGGAGATCCAAGAAACAATTACCTGGCAAGAATGGATTTTATTCCACATTCTCAAGAAGTGATGGTGCAGCAACTCAATCGGCCGCAGAACAGAAATACAGTCTGGATAGGAAACATTCATTCCATGGAAATTTCCACCATCCTGGTGGATGAGGATGAAGCTTTTCTGGATATCCATGACAATATTCTGTGGTTGGAAAATGAAAAATTCTTTACCTGGACCAGTGAAAGGGATGGCTGGATGCATCTTTATAAAGTCTCCAGGGATGGGAAAACCATGGATTTGATCACTGAGGGGGATTTTGATGTAGAACGCATCAGCCATATTGATCCCCAAACCGGCTATGTCTATTATATCGCCTCTCCGGAAAATTTTACGCAAAGATACCTTTACCGAAGTCCTTTGATGCAGAGAGGAAAGGCGGAGCGCATTACGCCACTTGACCAACCCGGGCAACATGCCTATCAGCTTTCCCCCAATTCGGGATATGCGATTCATACTTTTCAAAATACGGTTACCCCACCAAAAATATCTTTGATCAGCTTGCCAAAGCATGAATCCATCAGGGTGTTGGAAGCCAATGAAATCCTGAACAATAAATACCAGGCATTGGAGCTTACCCATAAAGAATTCATTAAAATTGACATTGGGGACGCTGTCTTGGATGCCTGGATGTTGAAACCCAAAGTATTTGATCCTTCCAAAAGATATCCCTTGTTGTTTTATGTCTATGGAGAGCCCGCTGGGTCCACGGTACAGGATGCCTGGATGGGGGGAGATTTATGGCACCATTATATGGCAGAATTGGGGTATGTGGTGGTCAGCATTGACAACAGGGGCACCAAGACCCCTAGGGGCAGGGAATGGAGAAAATCAATCTATGGACAGATCGGAATCCTGGCATCTCAGGACCAAAAGCTAGCCACAGAGCAACTTTTGAAGACCTACTATTTCCTTGATGCGGAGAGGATTGGAATCTGGGGATGGAGCGGTGGAGGTCAGATGACCTTGAATGCCTTGTTTAGGTATCCTGAATTGTACAAAGCGGGACTGGCTTTGGCATTTGTGTCAGACCAGCGTTTGTATGATGCTACTTACCAAGAACGCTATATGGGATTATTGGAGGATAATCCCCGTGGTTACCATGATGGTTCACCCATCAACTTTGCCCAAAACCTTGAAGGTAAATTGATGATCATTCATGGGACAGCTGATGATAATGTGCATTACCAAAGCTTTGAAATGCTGGTGGACCGATTGATCAAATACAACAAGCAGTTTGACATGATGTCCTACCCCATGCGTGCCCATGGCATCAATGAAAGGGAAAATACATCCCTGCATCTTCGGAAAACCATGGAGCGATTTTGGTTGAACAATTTACCTCCGGGAGGGAAATAAGCTCGGGTTAAAAGAAATTAGCTTTTGGCCTGTGGATTCCCTCAAATCATTTTTTTAGTTTTATTTTTTTACGTAAATTACGTTACGTAACTTACGTAACGTAAAACATGAAATATGAGAGTCCCGAATAACCCTTTTATCCTTAGTGGGTATCATAGTCCTAAGTACTTTTGCAACAGAAAGAATGAATTGTTGTGGTTGGAAGAGCAGTTTTCAAATGAGCGAAATATAGTATTGTATGCCCATAGAAGAATGGGGAAAACGGCGCTTATTAAACACTTTTTCTATCATCTAGAAAAAAGTAAAACTGCCTCGACGGTGTTTGTAGACCTGCTTGGGACAAGTAGTATGCCTGAAGCTAATAAGAAAATTGCGACAGCCATTGTTCAGAAGTTTGGTGATTTCAAAGGAGGGATTGGACAAAAAATGCTGGCAATGATAAGTTCTTTAGGTGCTACAATCGGCTTGGACCCATTAAGTGGTACTCCTCAAGTGTCTTTTGGTTTGGTAAAGCCTACTGAAGTTGAAAAATCAATGGAGGCCATTGGAAGTTTTCTAAAGGAAATTAAAAAACCTGTGCTTATTGCGATTGATGAATTCCAGCAGATCACCCATTATCCTGAAGAAAATTCAGAGGCTGTATTTCGTGCATGGACCCAAGAATTCCCAATGATCAGATTTATTTTTAGTGGTAGCCATAGGCAAATGATGCAGACTATGTTTACAGACCAGAATCGTCCTTTTTATAATAGCGCTCAAATGCTTGCCTTGGATACTATAGAAAGATCCGATTACATAAAGTTTATCAAAGATTTTTTTGCTCAAGCCAAACTTAAAATCAAAAAGGAAACTCTTGAAATTATTTTTGAATGGACACGTATGCAGACTTATTATGTTCAACTTGTGTGTAATAAGCTTTATGGTAGGGGCCAATCAGTTACCAAAGAACTTTTGATGGAAGTGCAACAAGAAATGTTAAATCAGGAAGCGCCTTTGATTGCAACATATCAACAGTTATTGACGGATTTCCAATGGCGTACTTTAAAGGCTATCGCTATTCAAGAAATGGTAGGCTCACCAACATCTCAAGAATTTTTAACCAAATTCAGCCTTGGTGCAGCTAGTTCCGTCAGTTCAGCAATGCAGATGTTGTTAAAAAAAGGATTTGTAGTACAAGAGAATAATCAGTATACGCTACATGATACCCTTCTTTTACGGTGGTTACAACAACTTTAAACCTGAATAAGTATTTAATTTTTGAGCAGCCTTAAGTCCCACAAAAAGTCTGATAACCTTTATCTACCTCGACCGGCACTTCCTGGAATTTTTCATAGCCTGGCTTATCGCTGTAAGGGTCCTGTAGCACAGCCAACAGTTCCTGAAATGGCTGCATGTTGCCCTCATTACTTGCTGCCTCCAAGGCTTCTTCTACCAAATGGTTGCGGGGGATAAAGGCAGGGTTATTTAGATCCATCAATTCCTGGGCTTTTGATCTGCTGCCTGAAATCCTTTCCTGCCACAATTGAAGCCAAGCCTTGAAATCCGCCTCTTGGTAGATGCTGTCCTGAGGGAAGGCATTTCTTCTCAGGTAAAGGAAAGTATTGGTAAAATCCGCTTTGTGATTTTTCATCCAGTGCAAAAGGTCGTCCACCAAAGCTTTGTCCGAGGCTTTCACTTCGGCTATGCCCAATTTTTTGCCCATCATCTCCAACCATTGGGTCTCATAAGCTTTTGGGAATTCGTTGATGGATGCTTGGGCCAGTTTCACCGCTTCTTCGGTCTTGGTAGCAATTTCAGGAAGGAGGGCCGATCCGAGGCAGCCCAAATTCCAATGGGCAATGAAAGGCTGGTTGCCATAGGCATAGCGTCCCTGGGTATCGATGGAGCTAAATACCGTCATCGGATCGTAAGCATTCATGAAAGCACAGGGGCCATAGTCAATGGTTTCACCCGGAATGCTCATATTGTCCGTATTCATCACCCCATGGATAAAGCCTACACGCATCCATTGAAGGATCAGTTGCAACTGCTTGTCCATGACAGCTTCAAAGAAGGCCAAGGCCGGGTTCTCTGCTTCATCCAGTTCCGGATAATGTCTGGCAATGCTGTATTGGAGCAGGTCTTTGAGGTATTTTCCTTCATGAAAATTCCTAGCATACTCGAAAGTTCCTACCCGGATATGGCTTGAAGCCACCCGGGTCAAAATGGCGCCGTGTCTTACTTTTTCCCTGTAAACCGGTTCCCCTGTAATCACCACGGCCAAAGACCTTGAGGTAGGGATGCCCAAAAAATACATGGCCTCGGAAATCAGGTATTCCCGCAACATGGCGCTGAAATGTGCTCTTCCGTCTCCACCCCTGGAATAGGGTGTCCTGCCGGAACCTTTCAGCTGGATGTCGTATCTTTCTCCTTTTGGGGTAATCTGCTCTCCCAATAAGATGGCCCGTCCATCTCCCAACATGGTGAATTGGCCAAATTGATGGCCGGCATAAGCCTGTGCCAAGGGTTGGGCGTCATGGGGAATTTGGTTGCCCGAAAACAATGCGCCCAAAGTAGCTGCATCATATTCTTCCAGTGCTATCCCCAGTTCCTCTGCCAAACTATGGTTTAACAATACCAATTGCGGTGCTTTTACAGGAATGGGGTGAATGGCGCTAAACAGTGCCTCAGGCAACTGTTGGTAGGTATGTTCCAGGTTCCAGTTAATTTCCATGCTTCATATCTCCGTTCTTGTGGGCTTAACAACATAGATTGGATTTTGATTCCTGTTGTGAATGATTAAAAATTAGGGAAATCAAATTTATTTGAAATATAATAGGGTCGATAAAATTTAATGTTTTTTAAAAAGTTGGGAAAGAGGCAAATGAAAAGCCTGAAAGGCTGATATGTGCCAACCCAGACTGATGCTTGCGGAAGTCTGGGGTCAAAAGAATATGTAGCCCAGAGGCCTGTAGGGCCGATCTATTCCATCAAAATGTATCTCTTGGTGGATTTGAACTAGATTATTGAAATTAAATCCAAAAAACGATAATGAATGTTGATATTTTGTGTATAAATCAATAATTCCAGTGGAAAAATTGTGTATAAATAAATCGTTAAAATATTGGTTTTCAGTATTTTGTTAGCGAAATTTGATAACATCAAGTAAGAGATAAAAGAGTGAAGGTAAAACTTCAGATTACTTTGACAAACTGGATTAGATCAGGAAGTAGGGAGGTTTAGAAACCAAGCTACAACAGGTAATGCTGAAATTCCGGAATCTGTAAAAGCATGTAAATGCATTGCGGCCATCTGATGGACCGTTATACCAGGAAAAAGTAATTTCAAATCGGGTAACTGAAATGACTCATAATAACTGTAGCTTGACATAGTTTGGCAGACTACGGTTTACCAGGTTATGAAGCGGGAAGTATTCGAAAGAAAACTTCCCGCTTTTGTTTTTTTATATCCTCTAGACAGGCAAAAATAGATATGATTTACTCAAGTTTATTCAGAAGCAAGAAGTATTCGGTAAATATCCTTTTGTTTTGGTTTGAATTACAAAAACATCCCCACTTAAAGGAAATTCCTTCAACTGAGCTTCATTTAAGTTTTCTCTGGCCGTTGTCACCAATAAGGTGTCCAAGTTTTCTCCACCAAAAGCGCAAGAAGTGACATGTGGAACAGGCAAAGAGACTTTTTCCATCAATTTTCCGGTAAGCGGATCCCATCGGTAGATCCCCGAACCTCCATAATGGGCAATCCACAGTTTTCCTTCTACGTCGATACACATCCCGTCAGGCGTTCCTAAAGAATTGGGAATATCAATGGCGATTCGGTCAAATTGAATGTTGCCACTTTCCAAATCAAAATGATAGGCATTGACCTTTTGTGTGGGGCTGTCAATATAGTAGAGTGTTTTGTTGTCCTGGGTCCAGGCAATTCCATTGGAGATGGTAATCTGGTCTAAATGCTTTTGTATTTTGAGATCTGCATCCAGGCTGTAGAATGCTCCTGCACCTTTATCAAATGTTTTGCTCATTGATCCGACCCATAACCTTCCCTTGGCATCACACTTTCCGTCATTCAGGCGGTTGCCCGGTATGTCCTCAATAGAAGCGATCCATTCCAGGTTTTCAGTTTTGAGGTTAAAGCGTGCGATTTTTTGGTCCAAAGCCAAAATCAGGTGATCGGCTTTTCCTTCCACCACCAAAGTGATGCGCTGCTCAAATTTCCAGGTGTTAACTTTTCCGCTGTCCATGGGATATTCAAACAGCTTCCCATTTTCTATATCCACCCAGAAAAAACTGTTTCTTATTGCATGCCAATAGGGCCCTTCTCCCAAAAAACATTGCGATGCGTACAAATGAACTGCTTCCATAATTATCAATTTTAATCGGGCCAATATTGTGCCATTTTTTTTCTTAAAAATGCCACACTTCTTTCCAGTTGATCCATACCTTCCACGCCATCCTCAATGCTGATCCAACTGTCAAAACCCACCCGTTTCAGTTCGGTAAATATGGCATCATAATCATTCAAGCCTTTTCCGATTTCTCCATGGCTCAACCTTTTGGCATAGCCAAGTGCTCCGTCCTCCTCATTTCTCAAATCTTCAATGGTACCATATTTCAGGTACCTGTCACTGGCATGCATGGTGACCACCCGATGGGAAACTTTTTTGAGCAATTCCAAAGGATCTTCCCCTGCCAAAAAAGCGTTGCTGGGATCGTAATTTACCCCAAAATTGAGATGATCTATGCTGTCCACCAATTGGGTGAATACGTCCATTTTTTGGGCAAATTCCGGATATTCCCAAAAATCATCTTTGTAATGGTTCTCTAAAATTAGGGTAATGTTACGTTCCTCGGCATAGGGAAGGCAGTTTTGGATACAATCTGCCGCCAATTTTACACCTTCATGGATGGTAAGTTCTGGACGTCTTTGACCGGATAGCACCCGGCAATAGGAACCGCCCAATGCATGGGTCATGTCTATCCAGTATTTTTGTTTGTCGATTTCTTTTTGCCTGAAAGTTTTGCTGGGATGGGTGAAATCTGGGGAGCAGCACATCATGGGAATGACTTTCCCTTTGTCTTCCACCATCTTTCTAAAAAGCTTCCAATTATGGGTATCCTGCATTTCCAAAAAACCGGCATACCATTCCAGTCCCTCAATATCCAATTGGGAGGCAAGTTCGATCCAGGTAGCCAATTTCATGCTGCCATCTTTGCAGAGGGCATGCATAAAGGCTTTTGGAAAAGCAGCTAATTTGGGCATAATTTTTTGCTTGTTTAAGGTTTTCCATGAATAGTAGAAGGATCCTTGGGCGCATTCCTGCCCATCAGTGGATGTTGTTCAAGGTCTACGACCTGCCCGCTGATAGGTCCGCTTTCGTCAGCCAGCCAGTAAATTGCTGCTGCAGCGATTTCCGAAGGCCAAAGTATCCTTCCCGAAGGGGCATACATGGCCGGGATTTCTTCATACCAGTTTTCTGATAAACCATCCTTTTTTTTGTGCTGCCGCTCTCTTTCGGTGAGTACCCAACCCGGGTTGATCTGATTGACCCTGACACTATGGGTTCTGGGTAATACATCGCCAAGGTTTCGGGTCATGGTCATCAATGCCCCTTTGGATATACTGTAGGCCAATAAATTGGGTTCGCCGCTCCAGGCATTTACCGAACCAATGTTCAGCACCACACCTTTCGAGGCTGATAAATAAGGAAGTGCTGATTTGATCAATAGAAATGGTGCAATGCTGTTTACCTCCAGCACTTTTCCTAAAAATGCCTTGTCAGTGGTACCAATGTCGGAATTGACAACCCATGCAGCATTGTTGACTATGGCGTCTACTTTTCCCCAGGTTTTAATGGCCAATTCCACCAACTTTTCAGGACAACCTGCTGCACTAATGTCCTCTATATGCAAGACAGTATTTTCTTCTCCAAGTTCTTGGATGGCTTGTAGGCCTAAGTCCTCTTCCAATCCATGCACCAGGATTTTAGCTCCTTCTGAAATGGCCGCTTTGGCAATGGCTTTTCCTATACCTGTCGTGCTTCCGGTGACGATGATTACTTTGTCCTTTAATCGCATCCTATACTGGCTTTAAAACACTTTTCACCACTTTGCCTTCATGCATGAGTTCAAATGCCTTTTTCCATTCTGTGATGGGCCAGACGCCGCCGATGATGGGTTTGACATCCAATTTCCCACTGGACATGAGGCTAATCACTTTTTCCCATATCGGCCAGTTGTGGCTGAAACTTCCCTGCAAACGCACATTTTTCTGAACCAAGGGGTCAAGGGAGAAATTGCAGGGCTGGGGACCCCAACCTACTTTGGTGATCTGTCCATTGGGCCGTACCAGGTCCATGGCAATTTTAAGGGTGGCTGAAACACCTGCGGCATCCACGATCAGATCTGCACCCAAGCCATCGGTTTTTTTTGCCCAATCTTTTGCGGCGTCTCCAATCAAAGCATCGCAACCATAATTTTTTGCAATTTCCAGCCTTCCTCTGTCTGCTTCCAGGCCCACAATGCCTACTTCTGCCCCACATAAGCTGGCGACCGCCGCGCAAAGGATCCCAATTGTCCCAGGACCGATCACCAATACCCTGTCCCCAGGTTTGATCCTTGAATTCCCAACCACTGCATTGTAGGCTACGGAGCAAGGTTCGGTAAGACAGGCCTCCTCAAAAGCCAATTGATCAGGTACATGGTGGAGACACCTGGCAGGAACCTTTACAAATCTCGTCATGGCGCCGTTTACGCCATATCCGAAGCCTTTTCTAGTTGGGTCAAGATTATAGAGCCCTGTCCTACTCATGGGATTTTGGGCATCAATCACCGCTGCTGTTTCACTTACCACCCTATCACCGAGCGACCAACCTTTTACCCGGCTTCCAAGGGCAGCGATTTTTCCGCCAAATTCATGCCCTAATACTACTGGGTAATTCACCGGCCAGCTATGGTCAGAAGTCCATTGATGGAGGTCGCTGCCACAGACACCTACATTTGCAACTTCCAATAAAATATCATCTTCTCCGATTTCAGGAATGGGGATTTCTCGGATTTCCACAGAGCCTTTGGCCTCTGCGTAATTGACTACTGCTGCAGTTTTGCTGGACATGGTTATTTATTATGGTTAAGATTTCTTACTTATTGGGCATGAATGGCCTCACAGATTTTCCTTAATGAAGCTTCCAAATCCCCATCTGCGGTTTTGAAGGCGTCTGCATCTATGGTTAGCGGAGCTCCCAACACGACGAGTGGTGCCCCCAATTTAGGGCATTGGATGGCCTGTTCCAAGCTCAGCCCGCCTACCGCCTGTACAGGTATTTTTACCGCAGCCACTACCTCTTTCAATTGGTCTAAGGGGTTTGGCATTGGTCGTCCTGCAGCTGCAATTCCTCTTCTTTCGTCGTAACCTATGTGATGGATTACATAATCACAGCCCAGGTCTTCAAGAAATTTGGCTCCTGCGACCATGTCCGGGCAACCCAAATTGTCCCCCATCACCCCAATGCCATAATCTTTACCCGCTTTTACCACGCATTTGATGGTTTCTTCATGTGCCCTTGCCATGACGACAACATGGGTAGCGCCCGCTTTGGCCATCATTTCAGCTTCCAGGTAGCCGCCGTCCATGGTTTTTAGATCAGCTACAATGGGTGTGTCAGGGAAGGCTTCTCTTAATTTTCTGACTCCATGGAGGCCTTCGGCTAAAATTAAAGGCGTGCCGGCTTCTAGCCAGTCTACACCTGCACGAAGGGCCATGGCCGCCGTTTCCAATGCCTCGTCGATATTGGTCAGGTCCAAAGAAATTTGAACAATGGGTTTCATAGGCTATTTAGGTCTGATGGGGTCTTTTTAAAGATAGGACTTTGATTCTTTTTTGGCAAAAAATGAAAGGAATCTTAATTGCTACGACTTCGCATAATTTGGAAACTTCCGTTTACTTGGATATGAAATGGGAAGTATTAATTAGAACACTTCCCGAATTTATTTTTTAGGTGCTTAGGCTACTCATATCGATCAGACATTCCACGTTGGGGTGCATCCAAAGGAAAGTGGCAGGGCAATAGGTGCTGATTCTTCTTTCCAATATTTCCTGGATGGCGTCCTGTTTTCCTTTTCCGGTAATCAGGAAAATTATTTTCTTAGCCTGCATGATACCTTGCATGCCCACACAAAGTCCATAGGCCGGTTCTGTTCCTTTGGAAAGGTTAGGGTCATGCTGAATCGTGGAGGGTTCCAAGAGGTTTTTGTGGAAACCGGTTTCCAGGTATTCCCCAGGTTCATTGAATGCAATGTGGCCGTTTTTGCCCAAACCTAAAATGATTACATCAAAAGGGCCATTTTCTTGAATGTAATTTTCCATTCTTTCACACTCCTTTTCTACCTTGTCCGGAGCGGTATCAAAGCTAATGTATCTCTCAGCTGGAATATGAAGTGGTTCTAAGATGTGTTTTTTAATGTATGTTTCACAGGAATCTGGATGATCTAATGGAATGATTCCCCATTCATCCATTTTGACAATAGTGAGACTTCCAAAAATGCTGGGTTTCTTGGCCATTTCTGCATACATGCCGGTTGGGGAGTTACCTGTAGCGGCGCAAAAGAGTAAATTGCTTTTTTTACTTGCCTCTTGTTCTACTATGCCCGCAGCCTGTTTGCTAAGGGATTCATAGTCTTTCACATAATGGATGTTCATAAGGATTAAGGGTCTATTTGTTTAAATGATAATCGGCTTATGCATTTACTGAGATGTTTTCCTCCATGAAATGGTTCTGAAACTTTCCTTTAGGGTCATGCTCTTGAACGAGTTTTCTAAAGTCATTGAGTTTGGGGTACCTGTTCTCCAGTTCAGAAGGGGAAATGGTGAATAATTTAGCCCAATGGGGCCTGGCTTGAAAAGGGGCCAATCTTGCTTCCATTTTAGGCAAAATTTCCATTACCTCAGGGATTTCCTGTTTCCACGTGGTATGAATAGCGATGGCATCTCTCTTATAGCAGGGGCTTAGCCATAGCTCATCTGCCTTAATGGACCGTATCTCTGAAATAAATAATAGAGGACTGATCTCTTTGGTCATTTCCTGAATACTTGAAATGGCTTCGTATGCATGTTCTATGGGAATGAAGTATTCTGATTGCAATTCTTTTCCTGCACTGGGCTGAAATTCCATTTTGAAATGGGGGAGGATCTCAAACCATTTTTTAGTCTCACCCAGTTGGGTAGTGCAACTCTCAGCGGACATGCTCTGTACTGGATGAACCGCTTTTTCGAATGGCAATGCCCCGAATAATTCCAAAGGGAAATCAAATTCTCCATTTTGATTGGAACGCTTCTTTACCCAAACCTGATTGATGTGGTCGCTGGTCCAATCTGTAAACAAACTGACACTGTAACCGGCCCCCATGATTTCGGTCAAATGGTCTTTAAGTGCTTGCATCGGTAAATCTTTATAAATTACCTGTGCCATGTCAAATGAAGGTTCGATGTCTAAGGTAACCTTGGTCAGCATACCGATAGCGCCCAATCCAACAACTGCTCCCATAAATGCAGGGTCATTTTCCCGGCTAAGCTTCACCAGTTCTCCATTTCCATTGATAAACTCAATAGCTGCTACAGCGCTTGAAAGGTTGCCATTTTCCATTCCCGATCCATGGGTACCTGTACTGATGGATCCGGCAATAGAAATGTGGGGTAAAGAGGCAAGGTTGTGGAGCGCAAAGCCTTCTTTTTCCAACAATAGGCAGAGATCTCCATACTTCATTCCGGCTTCTACGGTTACTTTTCGGGATTCTTTGTCCAGATCTATCAATCGGTTTAAGCGGGTGGTCGAAAGCAGATGCTGTTCACTGTCAGCAATGGAATTAAAAGAATGTCTGGAACCTAACACACGTAATTTTGGAAGTTCTTTAACCAAATTGACAGCTTCATCCAAATTTTTGGGTTGGTGGAGTTGGGTTGTGCTGAACTGTAAATTTCCTGCCCAATTGTAGAGCGCTTCTGTAGATTGCATTTCTTGTTTCTTGGGATTACATTGTAATAGGGGGCCTGCAATAGCTGCCCCCGCAAGTGTGGTGGCTGTTTTGATAAATTTTCTTTTGTCCATAGGTGGCTGGGAATAATAAAGCCTAAGCGCATGGACAAATTAATAAAAATGAAGGAGTAATGTTGGGAACTTGTGGATAATAGGAGAAAATAAGTGGAGAAAATGTTAATAAAAAATTAGTTAACAAATTGGAATTCAATTGTTTATTATTCAAATTTGATCTTATCAAGTAAGAGATAAAAGGAAGAATGTAAAACTTCTAACTTGAATTTTGAAAAAAGGCAATTTAAACATAAGCCCTAGAGCCAAAAGTTTGAGACAGGAAGCTCTCGAAATTTGCCACTAAGTTCCTTTTGCAAAAAAGAGAATTGTAAAATTCAGGTTTTTAATTCGGGAAACTGAGTTAAATCCATAATAACTGTAACTTGACATGGTTAAGAACTTATGTTTAATAGCCATGAAGCGGGAAAATCCTCCAAGGTTTTCCCGCTTTTGTTTTTTTGGGATAACAGCATATTTCCAGCATTAACTTTGGAGAATTTTGTGGATAATTCTGTAGATAAGTATTAATATTTTGTGGAAATTTTGTGAATAAATAAACACATATAATATTGTTTTTTACATGCAAATTTGCGTACTTTGATAACATCAAGTGAGAGATAAAAGATCAGAAGTAAAATTCTGGACTGGCACTGAAGACGTCAGGGCGATTTGTGAAGGAGCTTGGGTTTTAGGATCGAAGTTTGAGACGGGAAACCGCAGAAGCAATTGGTCTTGAGCCACAAACCGAAAGGTGGAAGGTAAGTTTGAAGTAAAGGTTTTTTGATTTGGGTAACTGGATTAAGAGTCAAAATAACTGTAGCTTGACATGATTTGATGATTACGGTTATCAGATCATGAAGCGGGAAGTTAATCTGAAAAGATTGCTTCCCGTTTTTGTTTATTTATCAGTGTACATTTTATAAACGCTGTTTAAATTTGCCCATTCCTGCCTATTTTCCAAGATTTACTCAATATACCTTATTTGAATCAGTTGCAAGAAATTCGGTTTCGGTAGTATAATAAAACCTGCGTTCAGCGGGTTTTATTATACTACCGGATTGTCTTTATAGGTTGTTTAAAATCAATTCCAGCTCCTCCCAAGACACATGTTTTTAATGGCTTCTAAATCCAATCTTGCCCCTGCCGTTCCATACAGAAAAATAACACTTACTTTTTTTAAGCTAGTAGTTTTGCCTACAGAACAGCAAGATGCTTATCATTGTTTTAGATGATTAATGACTGAAAATCAGTTTTTTCCGATCAATGTCAATGATGAAAACCTAGTTAGTGGATTTTTGGAATCCGAGCCTTATCTAAGGAATGTCAATTTTATTCTCAATTGTCGTTCTATGCACCACTGATTGGCCATTTTGGCACACTTATATAAAATATCGGTAGGGATTGACTGAAAATCTTTTAATGATTTTTCCTCTGTCTAAAGTTTAGGTATATTGAAAGGACGAGTTTCAGCAATAAACCTATTTAACCACATTCCTCATGATACTGATCTTGACCATCTTGCTTGCCTTGGCCATTATCCTGATCGCCATCGTTAAGTTTGATATCCACCCTTTTTTAGCACTCTTTGTTACCGCCATTTTGTATGGATTGTTGTCAGGAATGTCCGGAGACCTCATCATCAAATCTATATCTGAGGGTTTTGGAGGCGTCCTTGGAAGTATTGGATTGCTGATTCTTTTGGGTGTGTTTTTGGGGACTTTCCTGGAGAAGACTGGGGGAGCCATTGTCATAGCTGAAAAAATCCTGGATTGGATCGGTCATAAATCTGTTACCAAAGCCATGTTGCTCTGCGGTTATATCTTATCTATCCCGGTTTTTGGAGACAGTACCTTTATCATGATGAATCCCATCAGTAAGTCCCTTTCCTTGAAAAGTAAGGTGCCTTATGCAGCGACTACTATTGCAGTAGCTTTGGGTGCCACTGCTTCCCATTCTCTTGTTCCGCCCACCCCAGGGCCAATTGCCACAGCAGGTATTCTGGAAGCAGACCTGGGTATGGTCATCTTTTGGGGGCTGATCATCAGTTTGATCACCTTAATACCTTCTTATTATTTTATCAAAAAAGTAGCGTACAAAATTCCTTTGGAGCCCCAATTGGCCAAAATTGACACGGAAAAAATTGAAAAGAAATATCCCTCAGCAGCGAAGTCCTTTATGCCTGTTATATTGCCTTTGTTACTGATTATCCTAGCTTCTATTGCCAAATACCCTTCCCAACCTTTTGGAGACGGCATCTTTACCACCATCATTACCTTTGTCGGCAGTCCGGTGATAGCCCTATTATTAGGTGTTTTTCTTTCCTTTACTTTACCTGCCAAATTTGACCACAAATTACTTTCCTCTTCAGGCTGGATCGGAGAAGCCATTTTAATCGCGGCGCCTGTGATTCTTATTACCGGAGCAGGAGGAGTATTCGGGAAAATGCTGCAAAACTCAGGCATTGCGGATTTTGTTGGTGAAGGTTTGGCCAGTGCCAGCTGGGGAATCTTCTTACCTTTTCTGATTGCCTTTTCCCTAAAAACTGCCCAAGGTTCATCCACAGTAGCCATGATTACTACGGCCTCCATCATTGCGCCTTTATTAGGGTCTTTAGGGATGGACTCTGAATCCATGCGTGTATTTGCTGTTTTGGCTACTGGTGCCGGTGCAATAGCTATTTCTCATGCCAATGACAGCTTCTTCTGGGCGGTTACCCAATTGTCCGGTTTAAAAATCTCTCAAGGAAATAAAACCCATAGCTTAGGAACCATCATCATGTCCTTTACGGCTATAGGTCTTATTTTCCTGATTACCAAAATCTTCTATTGATCAGCGGGCTGTCCAACCCCCATCTACAGTAATGATAGATCCCACCATATAGGTAGCGGCATCACTGGCTAGGAAAAGGGCAGCCCCCTGGATTTCTTTCAGTTCACCCCACCTGCCCAAGGCGGTGGCACCCACTACAAATTTTTTACCCTCTTCTGTGTCTGCAATGGGTAAATTCATTTCCGTAAGAAAAGGTCCTGGACAAATGGCATTGACCGTGATTTTAAAGGGCGCGAGTTCCAAAGCCAAAGCCCTGGTCATTTGCACTACTGCACCTTTACTGGAAGTATAGGGGGTTCGGTTGGCCAAGCCCACCAAGCCCAAAGTACTGGCCAAGTTAATGATGCTTCCTTTTTTTGCGCCTTTCATAAATGGAGTCACTGCACGGCTGCATAACCAAGTGCCGGTCACATTGATGTCCATGACTTTTTGGAAATCCTCCAAACTCAGTTCATCAATGGCACCCCTGATATTGATGCCTGCGCTATTGATCAAAATGTCAATGCGACCAAATACTTCCATGGCCTTTTGGGCCATGGCCTCGGTTTGTTCCTGGCTGGAAACATCCGCACTGAAATAGCTTACTTTTACCGGATATTGGGCAGCCAATTCCTGGGCTGCTTTTTCTCCCTCAGCTTGGTTTCGGCTTACAAGCATCACATTGGCGCCTGCGGATGCCAAACCGGCAGCCATGGCCAGACCCAAGCCCTTGGAGCCGCCTGTTACGATGGCCGCTTTTCCACTTAAATCAAAAAGTTTTATTCCAGGTAAATTTTCCATAGTCTTCAATTTAGATATTTAAAATGCTGTGTTTTATAGATTCATTTTTAGTTGGCTTTGACTGTATGCCAAGCAAGCGAGGATATTTTCTTCCTCCTTTGTTAATTGTTCTTCAGGATTCAAGTTGCTGATGACGGGAAGGTTCTCAGGGAAACTTTTATCCCTTACCAATCTGAGTGTTTTTGCCAGTTCATGTCCCGGTAAATCCCCAAAAGTTTTCCAATATTCCTCCTCCAGACAGGGGATTTTCAAGGGGTCCCGGGTAATCATTTCTAAGTTGAATTTGATGTCGGGATTGTATTCCATACAAAGGGCCACTGCTTTTTCCAGGTTGACCACTCCCTGTCCAAGAGGGATTTCTGAAAGTAAAAACCCCTCTTCATATGCCTTTAGCCCCATGTCCTTGATATGGGTGGAAAGGGCGTAAGGCGCCAGAATTTCAATGACTTCATCCGGATCTTCCAAAAGGGAAAGGTTATTCCCGAAATCCAAGGTCACTCCAGCCCATGGGTTATCCAGCCACTGAATGATTTCTACCAATTCCTTTGCCCTCCAGTCCTTATGGTTTTCAATGGCCAGTTTGACCTGATGCTTTTCTGCAATTTTACTGGCTGTTTTTAAGGCCTTCAAGGAATCTTCTTTAAAATTGTCAAATTCCGATCGGCTTTTAAAAGTTTCATAGCGTCTTCCTCCCAAGCAAACGGTTCGGAAAATATCCACTCCGGCCGATTTGGCCATTTCAATTTGTTTTTCAAAGGAGCTGGCATCCTTCTCTGACCTGGGAAGCCCTATACTTCCTTCAATGAACATATTAAGTGCTTTGCTTCTTTCCCCTATTTGGTTTGCAAATTCATTGGTCCAATTTTGCACCCCAACTTGAATGCCTCCGGCACCTATTTTATGGCAGTGTTCCAATAGCTGAATGGCATTTTGAAATCCGGGAAAATCCTGGCTGTCTACGGAGGAATTCCATCGTAGCCCATAAGAATGCACGACTATCCCCATTTTTTGCCTAGTAACAGTTTTTCCCAAAACAGGTCCTGGAAAATTCATGGCCAATGCCAACATTCCCGCACTAAGGAGAAAATTTCTGCGGCTAGGGTCAAAGAGGTGTTGGGGTTCAAGTGTGGGTTTCATGGTCAAGGGTTTTGGCTGGGAGGACTTTCCAGGCGTTTGATGTGCTCATTGAGTTCAGTTGCAGTCCAGGGATATACCCGCCCTTGGTTCAAATGACGGGTAGTACCCACCAATCTTCCACTGACGGGGCTGGCCTGATTTCCCCATTCATTGCGGATGTACGTGAGAATGGCAGCGATGCTCCCGTCGTCCATGGTGGAATGGGAGGGCATGACGGGAAGGATTTCCGGGGCATCATATACTTTGCCGGCAATTTCCAATGGCCCTTCCATGCCGTGTAAAAGGATCAGGGCCAAGCGGGTTTCATTTTCGGTTACCCATTCTGAACCCGCCAAAGGAGGCCCCATACGGGCTACACCCTTGCCATCGGAACCATGGCAACCTGCGCAACTTGAAAGGTATTTTTGTCTTCCCAAAGCAAATTGCTTTAATTCTGATTCACTAAGACTGACACTGGAAGCAGCAAACATATCCGGTGAATGTCCAGGCCACTGAAACATTCGCTTTAAAAAATCTGCTTTATTGGGGCTAAGATTTTTCTCCGCTAGTGCAATGATTGATGGTTGAGCTATATAGGCCAATAGTCCAAGATTTTGGGTTTCTGCAGCTTGAATGGCTATGCTGTTGAGGGCTATATTGGCTTTCCAGTCTTCACTCGGATCATTTTTTTCTATCCATCGGACGAGCTCCCGGAGCTGCTGGGTATCTTTTTTATTGATGATCGCAGTGATCAGCATTTCCAAAAATATCTCTCTTTCGGGACTGCTTTTTGACCAGCTTTCTGAATTCCACAAAGCTTGGGCTAACTCAAATTCCCTGTTTGTCAGGCTACTCATCAAGGCATCCCTGATCAATGGCTCCTCTCCATATTTTTCGAATAAAATTTTACTTAAATCTACCTGCTTTGCCTCAGGCAGTATAGCAGCGCTTAAGGCCAATTGTAGGGCTCTTTTTCTGGAAGCTTTTGGTGCTTCTTCTAAGAGGGATGTTTGAATTCTTTCCTTTAAATCTGGGTCTTGGTTGATTTTTTCTTCCAGAAGCCTCAGGGAATGGTTGGCCAAAAGTGTGGAGGGATCAGAAATCAGCTTGAGCAAAAGATCAGTGGACAAGGCCCCCATTCCTTCCAAAGTCCATAAAGCATGCATCCTGCCCAGTTCATGGGTTCCATCTTTCACCATTTTTTCCAACCCAGGGGTAACTGACCAGTCTTGCCTTTCCACGAGCATCCTTTGGGCCATGTCTCTGTGCCAACCTATTTCATGGTTCAGTCTTTGTAGGAGGTCTTCACTGCTTTCCTTAGACAATTGCGGAAATGCCGATGCTTTCCATTTCTTGGGTACTATTCTCCATATTCTCCCCATATGAATGGGCAGCACCAAGTCTTTTTTCAAGGTTTGCTCCCGTAAGTAGGGGGTGACGTAGCTTCCATGTTGGATCAGACCGCGGTACATATCCGCAACATACATGGCCCCATCTGGGCCTACAGCCAAATGTACAGGCCTGAATCGCTCGTCAGTTGAAGCCAAAAACTCCCTGCCCGGGTTGGGATCAAATGCCTCCAAGATAATACCTGCTTCCCTGACCACATTCCTTTTGATCAAATTGCCAGCAGGCTCGCAGACAAAAACATTCCCATAGTAATTTTCAGAAAACAAAGGACTTCTAAAAACTACTGGGGAACAGGCTGCCGTGAATTCCAATAAGCGCCCTTTTTCATCTAATGTGCCAGGAATGTAACCCCTATTGACCGCCAGTGTGGGCCGGATTGGGTAAATTCTTCTATCTAAGGTCAGGCCATGGTCTATGCCAGAAGAAGGTGAATGATGTGGATTTCTGCTAAGATAGTTTGGAGGCACCAGGTCTCCATGTAGCTGTGACCAATTGTAGTTGTAAATCAATCTGCCTTGGTCGTCGTGGCTGATGCCATATTGCCCCCTTGCTTCGGTACTGTCTCTTACCCAATCTCCATTAACCTGTCTGTACCTTAATTTGGATTTGGCATTATAGTACCAGTTGTCAATATTTCTGAGCAAACCATTATCCGAATGCTCCGGTATTCCATTGGCGGCATAAGTAGGGTCAAAAAGTTCTTTCCTGTCTGCCATCAAATCCCCATCATCATCATAAGTTATCCAAAGCGCATTGTTTTCTGCCACCAAGGCGCCTCCTTTGATCAACCCAAGTGCTCTGGGCATGATGAGGCTGTCCAGGTAAATGGTGCTTTTGTCCATTTGTCCATCTCCATTACTGTCTTCCAACACATTGATTCTTCCCAATGGCAAGGATTCACCTTCTCCATCAATATCCGGCATAAAACTTCTCATCTCCACTACCCATAAGCGCCCATCTTCATCAAAAGTGATGAAAATAGGATCCTGAACCATGGGTTCTGAAGCCACCAACTGGACTTCAAATCCACTTTCAATTTGAAAGCTTTTAAGTGCTTCTTTGGGGCTTTTGGGAGGGGAAGGAGCTGTCCCATCCATGGATTCTTGCTTAGAGCAAGCGGATAAGCAGGACAGTATGCAGATAAGGAATAAAAACCGGATGGTAGGCATCTTACGGTTGGGTTAATAGGTTATTTAGGGTTGGTACAGGCATCAATTTTTATGAAAACCAGCACTTGCCATAAGTTGGCATTAATTCCTCAAATACGCAATAGGGTTTTACAGCAGTGGCTAAATAATTGACTAGCAGAAAAATGAAATTGTTGTTCTGATGAGTTCCAGGCGGTTGAGATCAATATTTCAAAACTCATTATGTTAAATTTACAATAAGAATTTACCTTCTGTGTAATCCTAAGGGTATTTTTGTTTTTAGGGAGTCTTTTTGATTAGATTGTTCATGTTTCTAAAACACTTAAACCTGATAACCATGGCAACAAACAGAAGAGAATTTTTACAAAAAGTAGGACTTGGAAGTGCCGGTTTGGGTATGGCAGCAACCATTCCTTTACATGCTATGCCCCACCCTGTTAAGTATCAAAATGTGCCTGCAGATGATGATCAATTTCTGAAGATAGGCGACGAAATAGCCAATGCAAATACGCAATATGGTAAAATCCGGGGTTACCAACTGAATGGAATATATACGTTTCTTGGGATTCCTTATGGCGCGGATACATCTGGGAAAAATAGATTTATGCCTCCCCAAAAGCCTGAACCATGGTCTGATGTAAAACATACCATTTGGTGGGGTAATTCTGCCCCTCAGATTATGGACAATCGCTATGCCAATGTTCATTACTCCTTTGCAGATCATTGGAACTATGATGATCTCAGCGAAGATTGCCTTAAGCTCAATGTCTGGACTCCTGAAATTGGGGGCGGTAAAAAACGCCCTGTTTTGGTATGGTTTCATGGTGGAGGTTTTACCAATGGCAATGCCATTGAACAGGATGGTTATCATGGGGAGAACTTGAGTAAGCAAGGGGATATTGTATTTGTGTCCATCAACCACCGCCTGGGACCTATGGGTTTCACCGACCTTTCGGGAGTGGGGAGTGAAAAGTATAAAGCTTCAGGTAATGTGGGGATGTTGGATATCATTGCAGCTTTGGACTGGGTCAAAGGGAATATTGCAAATTTTGGAGGAGATCCCAATAATGTGACCATCATCGGTCAATCCGGTGGTGGTTCGAAAGTAACGGCCACTTTGGCCATGCCCAGTTCCAAAGGGAAAGTGCAAAAAGCTGTCGCCTTAAGCGGGTCTATGTTGAGAGGAATTGATCCTAATTATTCGAAAAAATTGGGGGAATATGTAATGTTGGAAGCAGGTCTTACTCCTTCAACTTTGGATAAATTGCAGGAACTGCCATGGAGAGAATACTTGGATATCTCCTATCGGGCATTGGAAAAAATGAGAAATGAAAGAACTGGGAGCTCAAGGACAGGTTTTGCCCCTGTTGCGGATGGGGTTCATCTGCCGTCTGGAGAATTTTTCGCAGGTCCGGATAGCCATGGCTCTGAAGTTCCCTTGTTGATTTGTACCACTTTCCATGAATGGAATCCTACCAGAACACGTCCTGAATTGGAGGCCATAGATTTTCAGGGAGTCATTGAGCAAATTAAACCAAGATTCGGAGATCAATCAGAAAGTATAGTAAAGGCTTTTCAGACCAATTTCCCCGGGAAAAAACCTGCTGAAATCTGGTCAATGATATTGTCTAACAGGTTATCGGCAGTAAACACAGCTACTGCCAAGTCCACCCAAAATGCGCCCGTATATATGGCTTGGTTTGGATGGGAGCCCAGTCTGTATAGCGGAAGGATGAGGGCCTTCCATTGCATAGATATCTGTTTTTGGTTTTCTAATACAGATAAAATGTACACCCATACGGGTGGGGGTAGTAGACCAAGGAAACTATCTGAAAAAATGTCTGATGCATTACTTTCCTTTATGCGTTCTGGTAATCCCAATAGTCCTCAACTCCCCAATTGGCCGGCTTTCACGATTGAAAAAGGGGAAACCATGGTTCTCAATGATACTTGTCAAGTACAAAATGACCCTGATAGGTCAGCTAGACAGTCCCTCCCGGTTGTCTGATTTCCAAGCTTGCCTTAAAAAGCGTAGCCAATTACCGAACATGACCTTTTCAATGTCTTTAGCGGAGTAACCTCGCTTGGATAGCAGGGAAGGAATCTTTTGAAGATCTGCGATGGTGCCCAAATCGTAAGGGCATTGCTCCTTGCCAAAGGCACCATCAAGGTCTGAACCAATGCCAATATGATCTGCGTTGCCCGCAAGCTGACAGATATGGTCTAGGTGGTCGATCAATTCTTCCAGGTTGCAGCCCATTTCCATTGGCTTGGATTTGCCTCTTACCCAGTTTGGCACCATCATCCATGCATCCATCGCTCCTCCAATCACGGCACCTCTTTCGATCAGCACTTTGAGCTGCTCATCGGAAAATTGGCGGTTATGGTTGACCAAAGCCCTGCAATTGTTATGGCTGGCCCAAACATGACCATGGAAATGATCCATTGCCTGCCAGAAAGCATCATCACATAGGTGGGTGGCATCTAAGATGATATTGAGGCGCTCCATTTCCTTAAGCAACTCCAGCCCTTTTGGGCCCATTTTTCCAGTGGCATCTGTGCCATTAGCGTATCTTCCCGGCCCATAATGTGCGGGGCCCAAAGCCCGCAGGCCGTAGTCATAGGCCTTTTCCAAGTAGGATAGGTTGACCAGGGAATCAGCTCCTTCCAGGGATAAAATATAGCCAATGGGTTTGGGGCCAAAAGGCAGTTCATTCAACCAAAGATGGAGATGCTTTTCCAGTCCTTGGAGGTCTTTGATCTGTATCATCTCGCCAGCGTCTTCCATGGCCTTGTACCACGCCAGTTGCCCTTGGGTTTGTGCCCAGGCCTGTTCCGGGGAATGCCAGCCTGGAAGAGGATTGTCTTTGTCAACAAAGCGGGCAATTTGTGTAGCCACCACCAATCCTATATTGCCTTTTCTGAGTTCAGGCAAGGAAACCGTGGCCTTTCCCCTGTCGGGTTTATCATCTAAACCCTTTTCCCTAAGATTGATCTCCGCAACAGGTTTTCTCAGGTCCCTGTTCCATTCCAGGGCATTCATACTCAGGTCTAAATGGGCGTCTATTGTGAACATATTGTTTCCTAAAATTAATGAAATTTTTTGATCAGAGTGACTTATAGGTTAAACCCCGCCTGATCGGATGGTCAGGCACTTTGTGGTAGTTGCGTGAATTTAGCTCATTCTTAATTAATCATCCTTCACCTCCCCAAAAACCCAGCTTCCGACTCCTGGAGTTATTAGCTTACCATTTGATTCTGTACAGGGACTTCAGACCTATAAAGACGATGTTGAATGGAGCATTTCCATGATTATAAAAGGCCAAACCCATGTCTAACCTAGGATAACTTTTCCCGATTTCTACACTAAAATGGGGTTCTAGGGAGATATCTCCTTCCGGTTCTTCAAAAGGGTCTTTATATCTGGTAATAATAATATCATAGGCGACACCAAAACTCCCTTCCAGGTACCAGGAATTGAAGTTGTGCCTGTAACCAAAAGCCAGTGGAACTGCCGTGCGGGTAAGACTTTCCACATCCTGATCTAAGTCTCTAGCCAAATTAGGAAAATGATGCCAGCCGGACCTAAGTATCACCTGCCCACGCTGTCCTGTTCCCAAATAAGCCTTAAATGGTATGGCTATCTGAAGAGGGAAGCCCATACTTTGCCAGTTGAGACTTGGGCCGGCTTCAACGCCGAGTGAGAAGTGGGTATTACCTTTTTGCGCAAATGCGTTTAAAGCAAAACCAATGAATAAGACCAATAAAACAGATTTATTTTTAATTTTATCGATAGCCATAATTTTCGAAACCGGAATGGTTCTTTACAGGTTTACCTAACCAGTACCGCATACTTAAGAAATGATTCAGCGAAGTACCTCTTTGGACAACCTTAAAGTCATGAATAATATCTGGTGCATTACTGACTGTATAACTGCCTTCATTTGTTACCATATCCCTGGTTCCAAGCATTCCTGAGAACCTGTAAGCTAGATGAAACCTTGATGTCAATTGGTAGCGTACTTCTACACCCAGCTCGGGTACTAAGGAGAAGCGGTTTATAACCTTACTTTCAAATTCCATTCCTATATTCGGAGCCGGCTGGGGGAAAACAGGAGTACCCGAGCCAAAATATCCAGTCCAATCCCTGCTATCAAATTGATAGAAGGAAATAATTCCTCCTGTAAGATGAAGGCTAAATCTATTGTATGCTAATCCAGTATGATATATAGCCCGAAGTGGGACTTGTAAAGTAGCAAATCCACCACCTCCATTATCTCCATATCTGGAAAAAGACATAAAGCCGGGTTCATTGTAGAAAGCACTTACGGTGGTATTGAATGTTGTTCTGTACATTGCCAGTTCAAAATCCCATCTTTCACTATGATCATAAGTCAGTCCCAACCCTATCGTGCCGGAGGGATGGAGATTTCGGAATAAATACCCTTGTGGATCCGTAAAATCGGCTTTTTCATTTCTCACCCCAGCGTCCATGCTCAGGGAAAATTTTCCCTGGGCATGGGTTTGATGCATGGATAAAGTGTTAAACAAAATAATCAAACAAAACAGTAATCTTTTAGTCATAAAGCCGTATCTACCACTTGATTCGATAACTGGTTTTAACTCCGGCGAAGAGGATATGGAAAGGGATAGGTCCTGTATTGTAGATGGCCACACCCACATCAATGTCACCGAGTTGTTTTCCGATTTCGATACCGTAATTGATTTCCCTAAAAACAGTTCGAGAATTACTTAAAGAGGGGTCTTGGAATATGCTGGTTGAGGTAGTCAAAGCCGGTCCAGCAGACCCCTCGACATACCAGTCATCAAAGTTCCTTCTGTATCCAATAGCCAAAGGAATGATTGTTTGATAGGCTCTTTTGACACCATTGAAATTTCTTAAAGAAGGAGCAGGGAAATAGTGGATACCTCCCCTAAAGATAAGCCTCCCTTGCTTTTTTCTTCCCAAATAGACTTTAACAGGCAAGCTAAAATGTACAGGGTAAAATGAACGAATGCGATTGAGGGGAGAGCCAATCTCCAGTCCCAGGCTTACATAGTTGAACCCATTGGCCGCTAGAGGATTGGCATTACCGGCCATTCTGTTTTTTTCTTTGTCATCTGTTTCATCATTTCCATAAGCGGAAAGGCAATAGCTTAATGAAATCAGGGTTATCAGTAGTTTAATCTTCATCTTCCCACCAGTTTTGTTTTTCTTTCTTTTTTCCCAGTCTGTATCTTAGACTGAATGTGTGGTGCAGGGCACTTCCATTGGAGACTACTCTAAATGGATAAATGTTTTCAGGATTTTCAAGGATATTCTGGCCGGTTTTATAATTACCCTCCATCTCTACCATATCAATTAAGCCTAACCTTGCCGAAAATCTATATAAAACTATAAAACGCCTCCCCAGTTCCTTCATTGCTTCCGCCCCGGTCTCTAGGCTGAAGTTTATCCTTGATATGGGACCCATATTATATATTACGGATAAATTAGTAGGTGGAGAGGGCCATACAGGGATGGACGGGAGCCCTGCTTCCCCCATCGAGTTTAAAACCCCATCTAATATATAGGTATTGAATCCTCCTATAATATTCAACTGGATTCCTTTCCAGCGAAAACCCGGATTATAAGCCACCTTCAAGGGAATTTCAAATGTAGATGTCGAACCTATATAAATAAGAGGTCTATCAAACAGTCTTTGGTAGCCGGGTTCGTTGTAAAATACTGCTACGGTTTCTGAATAGGGAGTGCTGATAAAACCAGACTCAAACCTCCATTTTTCTGAGTATTGAAAAGCTACATTTACCCCAACCGGGAATTTTGACTCAAATCCACCCCTTTTTAAGAGGTATCGGTAAGAATCTTCATACTTTCTTAACTCTATACGCCTTGTCGCTTCCAAACCCAAAGTCCACCTCCCCTGGGCCAGGGAGTGGACTTGTAGGGCTAAGATTATCAATAAAGTAATAGAATATCGCTTAATCATTGAACTTTGTTGAAATCTGAACTTCTTTAGTATTGGAGCCATCTCTCACAAAATGGCAGCTTTCGCTTTCTTTTATTTTTACATTTTTGGCGGCTGACCACTTAGGTTTACAAAGGACTTTGGGTTTTTCACCTTCTTTTACCGGAACGGGTGTATGTCCCCAGTCTTCCCTGAAATCATTTTCCGATTGACACAGCTGACCGGAGCTGACAAATGAATGTAAATTTGTCGATACCCCAATAGTAGCCGTGATGATACCAAAATCCCAAGTTGCGTCTCTTTTATCGGGTCGGTTTATGTAATGGTTGTTATTTGCAGGATGAATCGTCATTGGGTAATATTGAGTGCCAGTTTGGCCTGTAATTTCTTTAGGGACTGGATAATAAATATTAGCCCTAACGGCGACCGATATTTGATCCGCTTTCATTCGCCACCAAATACCAGCACTTCTTCTCTGATACCTGGTTTGAAACCCACCTGTAGCATGCGTCACATAATTGGTGGACCAAACTTTCACTTTCATTCTTCTTCCGGTTCTAACATGATAGGTGTCAATGATTCTGACACCACCATTCCATTTTTTTTCAGGGCATATAAATTGCTCCTTGTTAGAAGTTCTGTTGCAGCCGTGAAAATGGAAAGGGCTAGGACCCCATGATGGCCCTAAAAAAGCATTGGAGGTATCAATGGTTTTTAATTCCATATCAGTATCATTTTCTCCATTGTCAGGAGTTCCAAATAAAAAAATCCCTGGTTCTAATTCATAAAAGGGGTCTTCTTCAAAATCATGGCTGGAATAGATGGCCTCTATTTCCTCCGTGGTAGTGGATAATAATAATTGTTCGACTCTATCTGTAAAGTAATCATGGTAAACCCAGGTACCAAATTCTGTATATCTGACTACTTTACCATCTATGATTACCTCTCTCTTTTCATTGACAATAGAAGCAGTAAGGTCATCCATAATAATAGGATCTTCTTCAATGTCATCATCTTCTATCCGTAACAGGGCGGGGTTAGTTAATGCCAACTCTTCATTTTTTTTTCGCAAGGATATAAATTGACCTTCAAAGAGCTGTAATTCTTCCGCAGGTTTCTTTATATTTTTTTCAACGAAATCAGAAAAACTGGCCAGGTTTTTAAAAGCAATTCTTCCCGTGGGATCCAGTTCCGGACTGAAGATTTTAGAACTCCAATCTTCATCAGCACTTATCATGTCAGGATTTTCAGCAAATTCATGACATGAAAACAATAAAATTGTTAGCAAAAACTTTATTTGTAAAGTTTTGTAAAGTTTCCATCATTTTAAAAGTTTAAATGGTTGAAAATGTGACAAATAAAATCTACTAGTAATTTCGGAAACAATTTTTAGATTTTCAATAGTTGGCTTGAAATTATCCGGATAACTCAAACATCGCCTCAATCTCCACGGGAATATTATCCGGCAGCGACCCCATGCCAACGGCACTTCGTACACCAATGCCATTTTCCTCTCCCCAAACTGCAGCGAAGAGTTCGCTACATCCATTGATCACATAAGGATGTCTTTCGAAATCTGCTGTTGCGTTGACCATGCCCAAGACCTTGATGACCCTTTTGACTTTATTGAGGGATCCTATGTTGGCCTTGATGGTAGCCAGCATGGCCAGTCCCACCTGCCTAGCGGCCAATTTTCCTGCTTCTATATCCATATCTACCCCAATTCTTCCAATGATCAGACTTCCGTCTTCTTTTACGGTCCCATGACCGGAAAGGTAAAGGTATTTTCCATCTACCAAACAGGGTTTGTATACCCCAAGTGGTTTGGGAGCAGGTGGAAGGGTAAGGCCTAAGGCTGCGAAATTTTCTTCAGCTGTTTTCATCTTTTTTTTTGAAATGTTTATTATAAATCAACCCAGTAGGGAAACATTTAATGTAATCAATAATCGCTGTGATCAATATCAATGAATATCCAATATCAATAAATATCTTTTCCGTTAACAAGGATAATCCGAATTTTGGCAGAAATCTGGGTATCCTTTCAAATAAATATATCCAAAACCAATACGCCCAGTAAGCCCACCACAGCCACAATGGTTTCCATCAAGGACCAGGATAGGATGGTGTCTTTTACGGAAAGGTTGAAATATTCCTTATATAACCAAAATCCTCCATCATTGAAGTGGGAAAACATCAAACTTCCAGCGCCTATGGAAAGCACCAAAAGGTTGGGATCCACATGGCCCATTCCAACCATAGGGGCTATGATGCCAGCCGTGGTCAGCCCGGCCACCGTAGCTGAACCCACCGCTACGCGGATAATGGCAGTAATGGTCCAGGCCAAAACAAGGGGGTGAACATCCCAACCCTGAAGGCCATCTGCAATTTCCTTGCTTACGCCAGAAGCCATGAGCACCTCTTTTAGCGCTCCTGCCCCAGCAATAATCAGTAGAATCATGGCAATGTCCTTGGTGGCCACCACATAAATATCCATCAGCGCTTCTGTTTTGAATTTCATTCTAATACCTAGAGTGTACGATGCTATCAAAATGGAAATCAGCATCACCATACCCGGGTCACCTATGAATTTGATAAGTGGAAACAAAGCATGGTCTTCCGGTAGCTGCAAACTGAGTATCGTTGTGCCGATCAAAAGAAAAACAGGGAAAAGGGCAGAAAAGAAGCTGTTGAACGTGCCAGGTAATTCACTTTCCGCTTTTGGTTTGGCCTGAAAAGTAGCCAAGGGTTTGGCCTCAATTTTTTTAAGAAATTTCGCAAAAAAGGGTCCTGCAATGATAATGGTGGGGACAGCGATAAAAAGACCATAAACCAATGTCAAGCCCATATTGGCTCCAAACTGGGCCACCAAAGCCGCCGGTGAGGGATGGGGTGGGAGAAAGCCGTGGGTTACCGAAAGCGCCGCCAATAAGGGTATTCCTACATACACAGCAGGTAACTTATATTGGTAGGAAACAGTGAATACTAAGGGGACAAGTAAGACAAAACCTACATTGTAAAACAAAGGAATGCCTACAACCAAGCCTGTCAACATCATGGCCCAGGTGACATTTTTGATCCCAAAAATCCCCATCAGTACATCGGAAATCCGCTGTGCAGCACCGCTTTCCGCTACCAGCTTGCCCAACATGGCCCCCATCACAATGATGATGACCAAATCACCCAATAAGGAGCCGATACCTTTTTGAATAGAGCCTGCCAATAAGTCCAAAGGAATGCCCAATAAAATCCCTGCAACGATAGAGGAAATTAAGAAGGCAATAAAAGGATTGATTTTTAGCCAGGTGATCAGCAAGATTAAAACAGCAATGCTGATCAAAAGAAATACAAAGCTCATAGGTCAGGTTTGGGTTGAGAGGACAATTTAAAAAGATATCTTAAAGCTTTTAGCGGAGCAGCAATTCTATTTGATAGATGGTTGATTTTTATTTGATAATCACCAAACGTACAATGGAAAATTTTGCCCCATCCTTAAAATGTAAGAAATAAATGCCGTCATTTAACCCTTTCAACACCTCTCCCAAATTAGCTTTTAATCCCTTTCCAATCATTATTCCCTTACTGGACCAGATTTCCAAGCTGGTGTTGCCCGGTTCCCAATCTCCTGGTAATTGCACCTGAATCGGACCGGAGGAATAAGGGTTTGGCCAGACTTTTACCTGTTCCTCATGGGGTTGTTCCCAGCCTTGCAACCTAAACACCCTGCTTTTGGAGTTGCTGCCATTGTTATCCACTTGTTCGATTTGGAAATAGATTTGGGCTGCATGCAGACTTTCTCGGTATTCAAATTGATAATGTTGAATCTCTTCGGTATCTCCTTGGGAAGGGATTTCAGCAATTATTTCAAATTCCAGTTCAGGTCCCTGGGAACGGTGAACGAAGAATTTTTGGTTGTCTTTCTCTGCTGCGGTGCTCCAGGTAATTTTGATATTCCCATTTTTCCATACGGCGCTTTCTTCTAACCAGGTCACCGGTAAAACGGATAATTCCCGGTAGCTTCCTACAGTGAAAGTATTATTGTGTAAATCAGAAAAATTCAGGTTTCTTCTGGCCCAAAGTAGTGTGGGATCCCAACCTGGTAAATGATCTCCTGGAGCAGCCAAGCCATCACTGACAATCCTAAGGTCATCTACCTGATCGACGATGAGATTTTGGGCAGAAATCCGCATTTCCAAAGGCAAAGGGACAGAAAGGCTGCTGAAGATTTCAAAGTAGCTCCGCAACTGGTAAAGTATGGGCGTGCCGTCATGGTCATTGAAATCAGGATCCCAGTCTGCCCCAGGGATTTCATGGAAACGGATCTGTAAATCGCCTCCCGGACTGTTTCCAATCAACTGCAATTTCCTGATACCTCCCTGATAAAGGTCTTCAAAAGGGAAACTGGCATTGGATGGGTTCAAGTCAAAGGGCAAGTCTGCATAGTGCAAATTCCTTAAATTCAACCATGTCCCCCCTTCATACATCAGTTCCCCCATTCCGAACTCATTGATAAATAGGTCAAAGCCATTGAAATTGATTTGCCCAGCGCGCATGTATAGTGAACCGCCCACCCTGAGATCGGAGTCCAAAACCATACTTCCTGATGGTTTGTTTATTTCTATCGTGGACACGGTTGTGGTCCAGCCCAATATTTGCTGCACACCCGTTCCATCAAATATGATGGTACTTGGGCCATCAAGTATAGGGCCAGAGCTCTCTTGAATGAGGTTGCCAGAAATGCGGATGTTGGCCTGAAGCTGTTTTTCAGAAGCTTCCCGAAAGCGGAGGTGATGGTAAGCTGTTGGGATTTCTGAGTTGGCAAAGGTCCGCTGAATCATATTTTGGTTTCCAGTTGTGGCCTCATAGCTTACCAGCCCCTCTAGGAGAACAGTAGCGGCATCGATCAATGGTGTATTTCCTCTCAAAATCAATGTGCCCCCAGGTTTAAGATGGAATAAGGCAGCTGTAATGGCTGCCGAACGTCTCAAAATAGGGTCTAAAGGTGCAGTGCAATCTGAAACCAAGGTAGCTCCAGGCTCAATGATTAGGTTTCCATAAGGCCCCAAACCATTGAAGAGTTCTTGGTTATTAAAAGAAAAAGTAGAGCAAGCAGGAAGTCCCATGGTATTGACTGTTTGAATGACTGTACCAGACTGAATGACAAAAGCATTGGCCTTGAAAGCTGAATTTACCGTCAATACCTCACCTGGTAGCGGATCAAAAACCACCATATACCTGCTATTGATGGTATTGGCACTCCAAGAGGCCCTGTCGACCACCGTTCGGGAATTTCCTTTGAATACAATTTTTCCGGTTTCAGGATAGATCCAATCGATCAAAAGACTACTGACCGAGTTCAAAAAGAATTCCCCACTTTCTTTTCTCAATGCTCTCAATGCACCATAAACGTGTAGTTCAAAAGCTTGTAAATTCAATTTTCTTCCCGGATCAGCTGCACTGAAAAGATACAGGTGGTTGACCGCTTCGGGCCCAGTCAAGCGTACCTCATTTCCCTGATCGATAAATACATTGTTGTTTTGGGCAGGTTTTTGGGTAGCCGGTATCCAATTGGCACCATCCCAAGTTTCCCAAATTCCAGGATTCTCAAAGTCTCCAGAGGCAATGCTCCGGTAATCCCCAGCTTCCAAGGGGATCTGAGCCAAGGCATGCCAGGAGAATATTCCTGCATTGCAATAAAAAAATGCAAGAATAAAGTAAATTCGTGCCGATCGAAATACGTTTATCATGGCTTTTCCTGTTTAAAAAGTATTGGACTGAAAAAGTAGCTTCGTTTAATAAATTTAGTTTTATGCGCTCCCTTTTGAAAAAATTGCTCCTCATTTATCCGTTTATTTATCCGATTATTTTTATGTCATACGCGCAGGATTATCAAGTCAGTTTACTGACCTGTGATCCCGGAGAAGAGCTGTATTCGGCATTTGGACACAGCGCCATCCGTGTTTTGGATAAAGAAAGTGGTCAGGACCTCGTTTTTAACTATGGAACTTTTGACTTCAATACCCCCTTTTTCTATGTCAAGTTTACCCAGAGAACCCTGGATTATATGCTCTCTGTAAGCACCTATGACAGCTTTCTGTATTCCTATCATGCTGCGCAAAGGGGGGTGAGAGAACAGGTACTCGATTTGAACCAAAGTCAAGCCAGGGATTTGGTTCAGTTCCTGCAGATCAATTATTTACCGGAAAACAGGTTTTATCGGTATGATTTCTTCTATGACAATTGCGCTACCAGGATTAGGGACGCTTTTGAACTGATATTGGGGAGAAACCTTGACTGGAATGAGCAAAGGGATTCGGAGCGGAAGACTTTCCGAAATTTGATTGACGAATATGTGTATCCACTGCCCTGGGCTGATTTTGGAATTGACTTGGCGTTAGGAGCGGTGATTGACGTCAATGCCACAGAGAGAGAAAAGCAGTTTCTTCCGGATTACATGGAAGCCGCTTTTGCAAGGGCCCAAATAGTGGGGGATGGCCCGACCCGTCCATTGGTAAAATCTGATCATGTGGTTCTGGAATTTGAAGACCAGGAATACAAAATGGATTTTTTCAATCCTTACATTGTATGGTGGCTATTGGCCATTGGAGTTATGCTATTGACTTTCTTTGGTTCAAAAAAAGGAAGGTTGTATAAAGGATTTGATATTGCTTTCTTCAGTATTTTGGGACTTTTGGGTATCCTGATAATTGGTCTTTGGTTTTTCACATTTCATCCTCAGACCAAGTACAACTGGAATATACTTTGGGCTTTCCCAGGACACTTGTTAATGGCAATTGCCATGCTGAGAAACTCCGTGAAGCCCTGGTTGAAGAAATATTTCCTATTTGCACTTATCATGGCCAATCTGGCTTTGTTGTGCTGGATTTTCGGGGTGCAATCTTTTCACCCCAGCATCATACCCTTGTTGTTGGTCGTGATTTTGCGAAGCAATTTCCTTTACTACAATTGGGAAAAATTGGGCAGAAGGTCTAAGATAAATGTTTAGGAGGGCAAACTATTTGCCCCTTTTATCTTGTTATACTCAGCTAAGACTTCATCAATATGGACTTCAAATTAGTATCAGAGTATCAGCCCACAGGGGATCAACCCCAGGCCATCAGTCAATTGGTAGAAGGCGTGAATGAAGGTGACCCCGCACAGGTACTTTTGGGGGTTACAGGTTCTGGAAAGACTTTTACCATCGCCAATGTCATTCAGGAAGTCCAAAAACCTACATTGGTGCTAAGCCATAACAAGACCCTTGCGGCACAGTTGTATGGGGAGTTTAAACAGTTTTTCCCCGAAAACGCAGTAGAGTATTTTATCTCCTATTACGACTACTATCAGCCTGAGGCCTTTATTCCTACTTCTGGAACCTACATTGAAAAGGACCTCTCCATCAACGATGAAATTGAAAAACTCAGGCTAAGTGCTACTTCGGCCCTCTTGTCAGGAAGAAGAGATGTAATTGTGGTAGCCTCTGTTTCCTGTATATATGGTATCGGTAACCCGGATGAATTTGGCAAAAATGTCATCCGTCTCCAGGAGGGAGACCGCATCCCAAGAAATCAGCTTTTGTTTAAACTGGTAGACATCTTATACAGCAGGACGAATAATGAGTTGACCCATGGTACATTCCGCGTAAAGGGAGATACGGTGGATGTATTTGTGGCCTACGCTGATTTTGCCTTCAGGATTTATTTCTGGGGGGATGAAATAGAAGCCATACAAAGAATAGATCCAGCCACTGGGAAAAAAATATCCGATGAAAGGATCATTTCCATTTTCCCTGCCAATCTATTTGTTACCGGAAGGGATGTTATCGAAACGGCTATCCACGAAATCCAGGATGATTTGATGGCCCAGGTATCCTTCTTTGAAAAAGACATGAAGCTCATAGAGGCCAAAAGGCTCAGGGAGCGGACAGAATTTGACCTGGAGATGATCAGGGAATTGGGCTATTGCTCCGGAGTAGAGAATTATTCCCGGTATTTTGACAGGAGAAAGCCCGGCACCCGGCCATTCTGTTTGCTGGATTATTTTCCTGACGATTATTTGATGGTGATTGATGAGAGCCACGTTACCTTACCTCAGGTCAGGGGCATGTGGGGAGGAGATAGGGCCAGAAAGGTGAATCTGGTGGATTATGGTTTCCGTTTGCCCTCTGCTCTGGATAACAGGCCTTTGAATTTTGATGAATTTGAAAGTCTGATCAATCAGGTGATCTATGTGAGTGCTACCCCTGCAGATTACGAGCTGAATAAGACGGAAGGTTTGGTGGTGGAGCAGATCATCCGTCCAACGGGCTTGTTGGATCCAAACATCGATGTAAGGCCCAGTGCCAATCAGATTGATGACCTTTTGGATGAAATTGATGAAACCATCAAATCCGGGGATAGGGTATTGGTGACCACGTTGACCAAAAGAATGGCGGAAGAGCTTCAGAAATATCTGGAAAGGGCCGGTGTGAAAAGCAGGTATATCCACTCTGAAGTCAAGCCTTTGGACCGTGTGGAAATATTGAGAGAGCTAAGGTTGGGAATATTTGATGTTTTGGTTGGGGTAAACTTATTGAGAGAAGGGCTGGATTTGCCAGAGGTTTCTTTGGTAGCCATTTTGGATGCAGATAAAGAAGGATTCCTGAGAAATGAAAGAAGTTTGGTGCAGACCATCGGTAGGGCTGCAAGAAATGAAAACGGCAAGGTAATTATGTATGCGGATACCGTTACGGAATCCATGCGCATGGCCATAGATGAGACCAAGAGGAGGAGGGGCATACAGATGGCCTATAATGAGGCCAATGGTATTGTGCCTAAAACTGTACGTAAATCCAAAGAAAAAATCTTGGGCCAAACCAAAGTGGCCGATTCCAAGAAGAATGCCAAAGTGTATGAAGAACCGGTGTTTAATGCGGAATCTACCATTGCTGCAGATCCGGTAGTGCAATACCTCAGCAAGGATAAATTGGAAAAACTGATTGCCCAGACCCAAAAGCAAATGGAAAAGGCTGCTAAGGAATTGAATTTCATGGAAGCAGCAAGGTTGAGAGATGAATGGCAGGGATTGAAAAATCGATTAGAGGAGCTGAATAGGTTTCAGAAATGACACTCCAAGAAGTATATAAATTGGCCCAACAGGGAGAAGGCATGAACACCGAGTTCAAGAAGAAAGCGGCCTTTCCTGATAAAATCGTCAGGGAAGTCATCGCTTTGGCCAACACGGATGGGGGGCATCTTTTGATTGGAGTGGATGATGACGGTACAGTCAGTGGTCAACGCTTTATCGAGGAGGAGGTTTTTGTGATGCAAAGGGCCATTCAGGATTTGGTTTTTCCCGCGCTGAATTATGAAGTAGAGGTGCTTAAGCTCAATCCCAAGAAGGGGGTTGCTGTTTTTCAAATTCCACATTCTCCTGACAGACCCCATTACCTGATGGAGAATAACCGTAAAAAAGCCTTTGTACGGGTAGCCGACAGGAGTATTCAAGCAAGCAAAGAGGTTTGGGAAATTCTAAAAAGGGGAAAAAATGAAAAAGGCATTGGTTTTACCTATGGTGAGAAAGAAAATGTTTTGATGAAGGCTTTGGCAGAAAAAGGACGGATCACGCTTAAGGAATTTCAGCAACTTGCCAAACTGCCCCGTTTTTTAGCCAGCAAAACCTTGGTGCGTTTGGTCTTGGCTAATGTAATCCGCATAATTCCTCAGGAGAAAGAGGATTATTTCCAAGCAGTGGAATCATAAGGGAAGAGCAAAGCCAAACCTTTCATTAAAACCAGCGATTCCTTGCAGTCCACCTGTATGAACCAATAAAATTTTTGATCCAGGGGGAAAATATTGTTTTTTAATCAGATCCACGGTGCCATAAACCATTTTTCCCGTGTAAACTGGATCCAGAGGAATTTGAAACTCTTGATAAAACCATCGGATGAAATCCAGTAAAGCTGAGTTATGTTTGCCGTAACCCCCAAAATGATAATTGTCCAAGACATTGACTTTTCCTTCAGGAATAATTCCAAATTTTTCCAGACCATCAGCGATTTCCTGATGGATAAAACTCCCTTTTAGGGAAGAAAACCCCAATAATTCCTGATGGTTTTTCAGGCTATTGGCCAAGCCAAGGAGGGTACCCCCTGTTCCTATAGCGCTGCAAATATGGGTATAGGTACTGTCTTCGGCAGTCAGAATTTCAGTAGTCCCTTTGATGGCCAGTTCATTGGTGCCTCCTTCAGGGATCAGGTAAAAGTCCCCAAATTGCCTTTTCAGGTTTGCAATAAATGCAGGTTCTTTTTTTTGCCTGTAGGTTGTCCTGTCCACATAGAAAAGCTGCATTCCCTTTTCTTTCGCTGCAGCCAAAGTAGGATTCAAGGGTATGGTTTCTTCTCCACGAATAATGCCAATGGATTGGAATCCGGCATGTTGCGCCGCTGCCGCAGTGGCATAAATGTGGTTTGAGTAAGCCCCACCAAAAGTCAGAAGGGTGGATTTGCCTTCTTTTTGGGCCTGCTCCAGGTTATATTTGAGCTTATAGAACTTATTGCCTGAGGCTTTGTGATGTACCTGATCCAATCTTTTCATGAATAATTGGACGTCTTGGTTTTCCCAAAGTGGATGTTGCAGGATTTCAGTTGCTATGGAACGTGGAAGGAGCATGTATAAAGGTATATTGTACTGCAAATATCAAAAACTTTGGCAAATGCCCTTATTTTTGTGGGATGGCAAAAGACATGGACAATGTTAATCTTGAAGAGGAAGAAGAGCTAGAACTCTTTGAACATTTCAGTTTTGTGGTGGATAAGGGGCAAACTTTGACCAGGATCGACAAATTCCTGACCGATAAGGTAGCCAATGCCACCCGGAATAAAGTCCAACAAGCCATAGATGCCGGCAATGTATTGGTAAATGGAAAGCCCACCAAGTCCAATTACAAGATCAAGCCCCTAGATGAAATCAAGGTTTTTCTTGAAAAACCGCCGAGGGACACGGAAGTTGTTCCAGAACCCATTCCATTGGATATTGTGTATGAAGACGACCATTTGCTGGTGGTGAACAAGCCGGCAGGGATGGTTGTGCATCCTGCGCATGGAAACTGGACAGGTACCTTGGTAAATGGTCTGGTTTACTATTTCAATCAGCTGCCTACCCTGCCCGGTAATACAGGAAGACCAGGTTTGGTTCATAGGATTGACAAAGACACTTCGGGTCTTTTGGTTATTGCCAAATCTGAACTGGCCATGACAGAATTGGCCAATCAATTTTTTCACCATCATATTGACCGGACCTATCTGGCATTGGTATGGGGTGAACCAAAAGAAGAGGAGGGAACCATTGTAGCCCATGTGGGCAGAAGTGCCAAAGACAGAAAGGTGATGGATGCTTATCCGGATGGTTCTCAGGGAAAGCATGCTGTGACGCATTGGAAAGTACTTAAAAAATTGCGCTATGTAAGTTTGGTTCAGTGCAACCTGGAAACGGGCAGGACACATCAGATCAGGGCACATATGAAATTTTTAGGACATCCGCTCTTCAATGATGCCATGTACGGGGGAGATAAAATCCGGAAAGGAACCCAGTTTTCCAAATACAAGAGCTTTGTCCAAAACTGCTTTGATTTGATACCCAGACAGGCATTGCATGCCATGTCGCTGGGTTTCACCCATCCTGTCAGCAAACAAAAACTATATTTTGAGGCGCCATTACCTGTTGATTTTGCTTCTGTTCTTCAAAAATGGGAAGAGTATGTTACTTTTGAGAAATAAGCCTTTCAATAAAGCCGTATTTCCATAATTTTTAGGCTGAACTTATTAAAAAATTGCATTTTTTAAAGAATTTTGGACGGAAACTGAATTTCTGTTAACAAGTTTTCAAAAGCAGCCTTTCCGCAATCGATTTTGGAATGAAGAATGGAAAAAATACCCCTTTTAGATTAAATATAATGTAAATTTTGCCTACAAAATTTGTCAAGTTTTTAATATTTCACTTTTGGCGTTAACTTTGTAGCAGTAATTCAGTTATCATATTGAAATACTTATTCATGTAGGGTTATCTAACTCGGGTGGGACAAAGTCCCGAAGGTTCGAATCCTTCTCCTACATCAGGTTATTTTGGGTTTATTGTTAATTGACTAAAGCTGTGAGATTCTGTTTCACAGCTTTTTTTATGTGGAGAAACCGATTGCGAAATTTTTAATAAGTTTATCTAAATCCACGGCTTAATTATTTATTTTACATATTTTATAATTGTTTATTAAAAATAGTGTAAATAATATATGATTTTGTTGAAAAAATTTTAAAAAAAGAATCGCTTTATTAATTTTGACCTGTCTTTATAAGGAAAGACTTTCACTGTAGGATGTTGAAATTGGCAGACAAGCCCTCCTGTCTCGGGGGTGGGGAGCCATGGATAAAGCACACCAAGAGCTCTAGTGTTGCCTAACTGCCCCGTGGAGGTTCGAGTCCTTCTCCTACAGCAAAAAAAAATTATCCGACAAATTTGTCCTTTAGGCAAAAGTTTACGTTCAATAAAAGAATGTGGGCCTTTGCCTTTTTTTATGATAAAGAAATACAAGCGAACAAACAGGTTTTTTGAATGGCTTTTGTATTACTTTTACTTATGGTATAGTTAACTGAATGGAACAGCAAGAGGAAACAACTTCCCAAAAGAAATGGCATCAGAAAAAGGTTTATCGCTTTCTGGGTGCTTTTCTTTTGTTATTATTACTCCTTCAAGCTACTTTATATTTCGGAGCAGATTTTTTGTTAAGGTCTTTTCTTAAGGAGAAAATCAGAACAGCCTCTGAAGAAAAGTATGAAATTGATTTTGAAAGGGTTCATATTTTATTTTTGCAAAGGGGCTTTTCATTTCAAGGCTTGGTGATCAATCCTTTGGATGAGACCATTGATGCATTAGACAACATTGCCTATTACAAAATAGATGTGCCATATGTTTCCATCACAGGTTTGAATTACCTTTTTGGCAAAAAGGAGTTTATCTTAGGCAAGGTCAAATTATCTTCTCCTGCTATTGATTTCAGATTGAAAGTTGATGAGCTTTTGGAAGAAGATCAGACTGAACAACTTGAGGATGAGTCTCCGTTGGAAATCCTACAATCAGAAATCAAAAAGTCCTTTTTAGAATCCAGGATCAAAGATATCAGAATTAAAACCTTGGAAATTGACAATGCGGATTTGCTGATCAAGAATTTTATCGCCCAAAGGAGTATGAAGGCTGAAAACTCCAATTTGATGGTGAAAAATATACAGTTGCTAAAAGACAGAGAACCGCCTACTCCTTTTAATGCCGAAGGATTTTATTTTGAAATCGAAAATTTTGAATTGCTATTGGCAGATAGCGTGCACCAAGTAAAAGCAGAGCAATTAAAGGTATCTTCATTAGAGCAATTTATTCAGGCCAGAAACCTTGCCATAGTCCCGGATTTTTCCAGGTATTCTGAGAGCTATTTCAGGGCAAGTTTGGAAGATTTGCTTTTGAGTGATGCTGACATCAATAAGGTTTTTTACACTTCTGAGGTAGCGGTGGGCAAACTTCTGCTTCAAAATCCGAAATTTGATTTGTACAGCAGGAAGAAAGAAAGAAGGGATTTGGAAGAGGAGGATGTTAAGCCGTTTGACTTTTATGATTTGATAGAAGGGATTCTCGCATCAGTTGAGGTTGGCCAATTCAATATCACCTCGGGGGAATTTGCACAGAGAAGCGCGTCAGACCCGGATGGATATATGATAAAAGCTGAACGTATTGATTTCGATATGACAGACTTTTATGTAGGTCCTGATGAGGCAAGAAGAGCCAATAGGTTTTTTTATGCAGACCAAGCAAGGGTGGATCTTTTTGGTGTGGATTTATTCCTTGCCGATAGTGTCCATCAGATTAAAGGAGGTTTTGTGAGTTTAAGTTCTGCAGAGGATAAAATTAATATTGAAGGTTTTAAATTATTCCCTGTTGAAGAGACAGATACCATCAAAGGAATTACTTTGTTGGAAATAGATGTCCCCCAATTGAGCATTACCGACGCTAATCTTAAAAAGATTTACAACGAAGGCATTGTGGACGTCAGTGAAATCAAAGTAGAAAGACCAGAGATCCTTTTAAGGGATGTCCAAAGGAAAACAGATGGAAGTGCGGGTTTTGATTTCCCGGCATTTTACAGTGAATTTCTGGATGGTATTTATGTGAAAAAGTTTGAATTAGAAGAAGGATCACTCATAGTGGATAACCGGCTACGTATCAGACAGGATAGCCTTTCATTCGGAAAAGTGAACCTTGTCCTTGAAAATTTTGCCATAGATGCAGAAACGGAAGCTCAAGATACTAAAAGCTTTTTCTGGGCTGAAAACCTTCAATTAGAGCTGAAGGATTATGCGCTAAAATTATCTGATAACCTGCATGTGTTCAAAGCGGATCGGGTGTATTTAGATACAAAAAGTGCTGAAGTAAGCGTAGAAGGCTTTACCATCAAGCCCTTCAATCCTGGTCAGATTCAGAATATTTTGGACCGCTATGGGCGCAGTACATCATTGGATATTTTTGTACCCAGATTTACAGCAAGAGGGGTCAATATAAGAGATGCGTATTTTGATGAAAGGTTGATCGTGGACCGTATCACTGTTCCATCGCCAAAAATAAGCATCATGAGGCACAGGGCTGCCACAGTAGATGAGGAGCAGGAAGATGTAGATCAAAAAGAAATCCTGGACCTGCTCACCAGTTATTTCAAAGAAGTAAAAATCGGCTCCCTGAGTTTACAAAGGGGAACCTTAAATTATGAGAATTTAGTGAGAGAAAGGCTCCGTACTTTCTCAGAAGACAATGTGTCTATCGCCATCAGAAATTTTTACATCAGTGCTGACTCCGATCCGGAAAATCTGCGCTTTCTTTATTCGGAAGAAGTTGATTTGAACCTAAACAATTATGTCTTCAACATTGCAGATGGCAAATACAATATCCTGGCAGATCGGATTAATTTCAATACCGCAAGGGAAGAAATAATTGCCTCCAATGTAAGGCTGAATCCTCGCTCCAATATTAAGGACAAGACCAGTGTCAGTGCCATCATTCCGGAGATGTCCTTTAGAGGAGTTGATTTAGAAGCCTTTTTATTTGATAATACCCTGAATTTGGAGAAGGTGAGGCTTAGCGAGTCTACTGTAAAGGTATTGATCAATAAAGACCTTGAGGAACAGGAAGAAATAGCGACTAGAAGGCAAAGGAGGGACAGAAATCTGCCTAAGACCATAGATGTAGTTCATATTGATACCATTCAGGCTGAAAAAGCAAAATTTACCCTTTCATTTAAGGAAGATGGAAGTCAATTAGAGCTGATAGATACGGGAATCGATGTGGCTTTTTATGATTTCTTGCTGGATTCAGCCAAAATTGCCAAGGGGGAAATTGCCGGATTTTTCGCAGGTATGGCCCTGGATATCGATGAGTTTTGGCTCACTTTAAATGACAGCGTGCATCAGGTAACTTTCACAAAAGTTGCGCTTGATACCCGCTATGAGGGTATTTTACTCAATAATTTCAGGATAATACCGAGGACTTTATCAGGAAAGCCAGGAAAACCTGTTTTTTCTGGACACATTCCTGCAGCATTGATCAAGACAAATTCTTTGGCTGAGCTGCAGAGCAGCAAAGACCTATGGATCAAGGAAATGCGACTCTTCAGGCCCGATATTGAAATTTTTGTGGATCAAGTTCAAGCTGAGGTTTCTGAGGAAAAGGAGGAGGAAGATAGGGTTAGGGATCGCTTGATTGAGACCTTTCAATTAGATGATTTTGAAATTGTGGAGGGCCATTTTGGCTTATTTCAAAAGGATGGGTCCAAAGCCCCCACTGAGATTAGAGATGTCAACCTTGCGGTTAAGGATATCAAGCTCCATATGGAAGAGCTTGATGACTTAAGTCCAAAGATGCTTTTGGATAAAGATTTTGAACTCAGTTTCCCGAATTATAGTGTTTTAATAAAAGATAGTCTGAACAAGGTTTCTGTAGGGATGGTTGCCATCAATGCCAATGATATCATTCTTACGGATGTTGTTTTTGAGCCAAGATTTGGCAAGTATGAGTATATGAGGAGGGTAGGGGTCCAAACAGATGTCATTAAGGTGCATATTCCTGAAGTCCGAATTGTCAAACCTGACCTGAGCGTATTGCTTGATGAAGAAATTTTGAAGGCAGAGCAAATACTGGTCCATGACCTACAGGGAGAGTTTTTCAGGGATAAGCGATTTGATCGTCCTGAAGGTGTCTTTAAACCCATGCCACAAGCCCTCATGAGGAATTTTGACTTTGTTGTCAGGGTAGATAGCCTTTTGCTTCAAAATGGGAAAATAGTGTATCTGGAATTTCCGGAGAAAGGGATGATTCCAGGAGAAATTTATTTTTCTGATTTGGATGTTTCGCTGGCACCCTTTCACTTAGGAAAAGCGCATGATATGTTTTCCTTAGAAAAGGCTAAATTGCTGGCTAAGGCCAAAATCAATGGTGAGGCGGGTATCGGACTTCAAGGAGATTTGATTTTTGCAGCACCCTATCCCATGCATATCACAGCGCAATTGGAAGCCTTTGACTTGGAATTGGTTAATTCCATTTTGAAATCAAACGCCTTTGTTAGGGTAAGGGGAGGACAAATTAATGGGGCGGACTGGCATTTTACCGCCAACGAGAGAGAAGCCATTGGGCAAATGAGAATCCTTTACAATGACCTCAACCTTGAGCTATTAGAAGAAAGGACATTACTTCGGGGGAGAGGTAGGAAATCTATTCTGACCTTTGTGCTTAATGTTTTTGCGGTAAGAAGTAACAACCCAAGAAAGTTTTTCAATAATACCGTTACATCAAAAATCTATCATCCAAGGGACACAGACAGGTTTGTTTTCAATTATTGGTGGAGGGCAACACTTTCTGGACTGCAGGGCAGTGTTGGGCTGGGTCAGCCTAAAGTGCCCAGAAGGAAAGAGGAAGAGTAGTATTTAACGACGGTTTCCCACCCAAACGCCAAAAATTACCGCCGCTATTCCCAGGTAATGTCCGGCCAGTAATTGTTCACCATCCAAAAGTCCCCACATGATGGCCACAATGGGAATAAGATAAGTAACGGAGCTGGCAAAAACCGGCGTGGCCACTTTTACCATCACATTAAAAAGAATCAGTGCCAATGCTGTCCCAACCACACCTAGTAGGGCAATATAGCCTGCTGCCAAGGCTGCACCTTCCACATGGGTGATTTTGAAGGAAAATTGGGTGAAAGCAAAAAGATAAATCAAGGCCATGGGAAGTACCATGGTCAATGAAATGGCAGTAATGGCCACCGGTTTAAGTTCTACAAACCGGAATTTGATAATGTTCAGGTTTAGGCCATAACAGGCACAGGCCAAAAGTACATAGAAAGCATAGGCATTGATGTCTGTCAGGGAACCAAATCCCACCCCCTCTTTTACTGAAAGGAGGATGACCACCCCGATAAAAGCAATAAAAAGCCCCCATCCATTTCTTTTGGTTATCCGTGAGTTGAAAAACAAAGCGCCAATGATGACCACAAACAAGGGGGTCATGGCATTGAAGACTCCTGTAAGGGCGGAACTTAATTGGGTCTGTGCTTTGGCGAAAAGAAAAGCAGGGATGAAACTTCCCACCAAACCTACAATGATCAGGTTTTTTACCTGTCTTCTGTTTAGGTTTTTAAGTCTTGGCAAAGAAAGTGGAAGCAAAAACATTCCAGCAGCCACGATTCTGAATGCCCCCACCTCACCTGGGGAAAATACCACTAGCCCCCTTTTGATCAGAATGAAGGAACTACCCCAAATAAGGGCCAAAATGATCAAAAAGCCCCAGGCTTTCAAAGCACTTTCAGACTGTAAATCTCGTGACATGCGTTGGGTTGGACAGGAATGGATTGATTGAACTCGGAAATTCGTTAATGCAACAGAAAAAACAACATCCTGTTATCTTTTGGGTGGAGATAACAGGATGAGCTTTCAATGTTGGTTTTCAAAGGGCAGCATTAAAATTGGTAATCGGCAAAGACCTCACTGATTTCTTCCAAAATCCCCGCAACTTCTGCATAGCTTTCTGCCGTGACCATTCTGGTTCTAAACGGCTTGAAATTGGGCATTCCTCTGAAGTAATTGGTATAATGCCTTCGCATTTCCAAAATGCCTTGTTTTTCGCCCTTCCACTTCACAGAAAAATCCAGGTGTTTTTTGGTGACATTTATTCTCTCATCCAAGTCAGGGCCAGCAAGCTTTTCTCCAGTTTCAAAGTAATGCTTGATTTCATTGAATACCCAAGGATAGCCAATAGAGGCCCTTCCAATCATCATCCCGTCCACATTATATTTTTCACGATAGGCTTTAGCTTTCTCGGGACTATCAATGTCTCCATTTCCAAAGACAGGGATCTTCAATCTTGGGTTATCTTTGACCTGGTTGAGGTATGACCAATCCGCTTCCCCTTTGTACATCTGTTGACGGGTCCTGGCGTGGATGCTGATGGCTTGAATGCCTACATCCTGCAGTCTTTCTGCTACTTCCACTATGCGAATCGTATCATGGGACCAGCCCAGTCTGGTTTTGACAGTAACAGGGATATTGACCCGCTTCACGATTTCTGCGGTCATTGAAACCATTTTATCAATGTCCAAAAGGATTCCGGCTCCTGCCCCTTTGCATGCGACTTTATGTACAGGGCAACCATAGTTGATGTCCAAAATGTCCGGTCCTGCGGCTTCGGCGATAGCTGCCGCTTCTCTCATGGATTCGATTTCATTGCCAAAAATCTGTATGCCGATTGGCCTTTCATATTCGAAAATATCCAGCTTCTGAACGCTTTTGGCTGCGTCACGGATAAGTCCTTCCGAACTGATAAATTCCGTATACATGAGGTCGGCTCCATTTTCCTTACACACTGCCCTGAATGGTGGATCACTCACATCTTCCATGGGGGCAAGGAGCAATGGGAACTCCCCTAATTCCAAGTTTCCTATCTTAACCACTTTTCAATTCTAATTTTCCTGTAAATTTACCGCAATTATGGATATATATAAAACCCAAGCTCCGATTGCTTCCAAAAGGTCCTGGTTTTTGTCCTTGATGGTCATGCTTTTGGTTACCATCGGAGTCATTTTCCTGATGCAGGGGGTAGCCATGCTGCTCATCCCGCCCATTTTCCAAATTTCCTTGGATGAAATGGTTGAAATGTTCACCGCTCCTTCCCAAAACCCTGAAGCCAAAATGGCCATTTACTTCCTACAGGCACTGGCCTCAGGTGGAGCCTTGTTACTGGCCTCCCTCATCATTGCCAAATTTGTTGACAAGGCTGATTTCGGTTGGAAACAGCAAATGGCTCGCTTTAAGTTCATTGGATTGCTGATTTTACTTATGGTGATGTTCGGTGGAATGCTTTTCAATTCCCTAATCATCGATTGGAATGCAGGGATTCAACTTCCCAAAGCCTTGGAGGGTATTGAGAAGTTTATGTGGGATGCAGAAGACCAAAGGATGCTGATGACCAAATTCCTTACAGATTTTGAATCGCCCAAAGAATTCATTGTAGGCCTTTTGGTTAT
>Ga0213835_100178_pt1 | contig 75650 bp, 68 predicted proteins | sample SWPATP01_FD_160576 | JGI IMG/M metagenome (GOLD analysis project Ga0213835, IMG submission 160576) | Coastal seawater microbial communities from Marineland, Florida, United States - SWPA TP0 #1 | ecosystem: Environmental > Aquatic > Marine > Coastal | place: USA: Florida | collected 2016-08-05 | reverse complement strand
CTACCTGAGGCTTCTGATGTTAGATTAGATGTGTTCAACATACAAGGTCAGCGTGTTGCCAGTTTAGTAAATGCTTTCCAAAGTGCCGGTATTTACAGTATATCGTTTGATGCATCGAACCTATCGTCCGGAGTCTATTTATATAGATTACAGGCTGGAAGTTTTAACATGGTGCGGAAAATGACTTTAGTCAAATAAGTAGAGAATTGTAGAACTTCTTGTAGATAATAAATGAGACGGTACTCCGTAAGTATGGTCTCATTTTTTTTAAATAAAGTGCACTATCATTTAAGATGTATGTTCAGGAAAGTGTGCTTATCTTATCTTAAAATGTAACAAAAACTATAAGCCAAGCTTTCATGTATTACATCGATATAGGCAACTCACTTATTAAAATCAAAACTCCGGATAAATCTTCGTGGCGCACTGTTTTTACGGAGAATACCTCAGAGGCTCATGCGGCGGCCGGTTTTCTAAAAAGATCGGGGGTGGCATCGGTTGGCGTATCTGTAGTTAAGGATGCAGCTGAACTTATATCTAGTGAGTTGGATGGTACCGTAAATTTGAAATGGTTTTCAAAAGATGATATACCGGCTAAAACCTTAGATTACGAAACACCTGAATCGCTCGGCTTGGATCGTTATATGGCTTGCTTAGGCGCTCGTGTAGTTTCTGATAGTCCCGTTGTAGTCATTGATGCCGGTACAGCATGTACTATTGATTACATGGATGATAAAGGAGTGTACAGGGGCGGCGTAATCATGCCGGGTCTTAAACTCTGGGAAAATGCGCTCAAACAGTATGCACCTGCACTTCCTCAGGTAGAACGCGATATCCCCATGAAATGGCCGGGAAAAAGCACCGAAACTTCTGTTAGATGGGGATTGAGTGGTGCATTTGTCGAAGCAGTTAACGGTTTAGTAAGGAAATACGATTACCTGGCAAAAATTTGGGTAACCGGCGGTGACGGCGATTGGCTCGCTAAACGAATTGAGCGCAACGCCAAAGTAAATGATAATCTTGTGTTTGAAGGCATGCGAAAACTGGTTGAAGCGAGGTTGTGGTTTGGGTAATACCTTACTCAAACTATTAACAAGCTATCCTATCTCATCAAAACCTCAAGCAAAAGAAAATCTTACATCGGTGTACAAATCTCAATTAGAAAACCGTCAATATCTCTGATATAGGCAACGGTTTGTCCCCATGCTTTTACTTTTGGTTCTTCTACTAACGTTCCACCATTCGCTAGCGCAGATGCTACAAGCTCTGCGACCTTATCAGTAACCAATCCAATTTCAATAGCGAAGGGTTTTTCCAAAAACTGTTTATTCTTATTCATAGTTCTATACCCTAACTCTCCTCAGAATAGAGTTACTTGTCAGGGTTAGTAAACATTGTAATTCAAACTAGTCTAGCTAATATTTCTCCTAAAGCATAGCATGAATTAGGGTTCGCTTAGTTTTTGATTCTTATTGTAAGAGTATTATAAGTATATGTTACACAATTGATTAAAAGTGTTACGATTGCAAATTCTGTTTTCGTTTGATATACAGATGATTATTATTATATTAAAATAATCAAACTATTATAATATTTGGGTTGTATTATTTATCTGCACCCAAATTATATGAAAACATAGGAAGCGCGACTATTTCGATTTAGCTTAAATTTATTAGGAGATCAGAGATGAAAAATTATTTTAGAATATGTATCGTAACTACAATTATTTCACTTTTTTGTTCGGTAAATCTTATGGGACAATTTGCTGGAGGAAGCGGTTCGGCTCAAGATCCGTGGCAAATTGAAACCGCTGAACAACTCGACCATGTTAGAGATTACCTTCAGGATAATTTCATCCTCATACAAGATATTGATTTAGGTGTTCCGCCTTGGAATGAAGGAGGTGGTTGGCTAGGTATAGGACAAGTATCCGGTAATATATTTGGTTTTGATCAAAATGAAGCCTTTAATGGGCATTTTAATGGTAATGGTCATACTATTGAAAACCTTACCATTGTTAACTACGCCTATCCTGGTCAAAATGGGCTTTTTGCTTTTTTAGGCAATAACGCAGTCGTTGAAAATCTGAACATCACAAATATCAATCTTATGGGTATGGGTCCCATAGCTGGGTTGGCTGCCTTTAATGGTGGAGTAGTCAGATACGTGATGGTACAAGGAAACCTTGAGGGGAATCAATCAAATATAGGCGGTATTGTAGGTGTAAATGGTGGCTTGGTTCGCCATGCCATTGCACATGTAACAATGGTAGGAAATACAAATGTTGGTGGTATTGCCGGCTTAAATAGACCTGGTGCTCAAATTAGGAATTCGTATTCTAGTGGAAACATCATTAATGGGATGAATTTTCTTGGCGGCCTTGTAGGCAAGAATGAAGGGACGTTATCTAACTCATACACAACAGGATATGTGAATTCCGGTTCTGCCTTTTATTTTGGGGAAATTGCAGGAGATAATACCGGTACCATAAGCCGTTGTTTTTTTAATTTGCTTGCATACCCTAATCCTCCCGCTCGTGATGGGCAAGGTTTAACTAATGCTCAAATGAGAGACCCTGCAAGTTTTGAATCATGGGATTTTGAAAGTGTTTGGGGATTGCAACAGGGCATAACATATCCTTTTTTATTACAAGTTGAAGGTGATTCGCCGGCTAAAACGGATTTAATTATTGAAACTATACCTGATTATGCCGGTAATCCTTCAGGTGCAGGTTCCTACCAATATGGTGCATTCGCTGAGTTAATGCCCCACCCGGTTGTGGGATTTACTTTTCTGAACTGGACGAACGAGGAGGGCGAGATACTTAGTGATGAAGAATTATTCGTTTATAGAATATTCAATGAACCACAAACAATCTATGCCAATTATGAGGGACAATTTGCCGACGGAACCGGCACAGTTAATAATCCTTTCCAGATAGAAACTGCCCAGCATCTCTATAACGTGAGAAACTTTATTGGTGAAGAGCATTCAGATAAATATTTCATGTTGGTTAATGATATCGATTTATTTGATATAACACGTGAAGGTGGAGCTTTTGCAAATCCAACCGTAAGCATGGGTGATTATGATGCAGCAACCACATATGACTTTGGTGACATAGTGAATGATGATTCCGGAAATAATTATGTATCATTACAAAGTAATAATTCAGGAAATGCGCTTTCAAATCGGGAATTTTGGTATTTAAGTAACTTCTATGGATGGGAACCAATAGGATACTATGTGGATGATCCGTATGAGGTTATGGGATTTACAGGCAGATTTAATGGTAATAATAAAACGATTTCCGGATTGCATATAAACCGACCGGCGGATGAGAATATTGGTCTTTTTGGGGTTACGGAAGCCGCTACAATTATAGACTTATACCTTACTGACGTTGATGTTACAGGAAATATTAATGTTGGTGCTCTTATTGGTTTATCAGTATCTCCATTTTATGGAGGAGGTGATTACCTGGAAAATATAACTGTAGAGGGTAATATTACTGGAACTTACTGCACATGGGGTTGTAGCACTGGCGGATTGGTCGGGCGTAATGAAGGTGAGTCTTCTTTAGTCAGCCTAGCAAGTTTAGGCGCTGTATCGGGATGGGAAAGAGTTGGCGGGATTTTTGGAAGCCTTTATTTTAGTGAATTAATAGACTCTAACAGTGATAGCGCCATACAAGGTCAGACATTTGTAGGTGGTCTTGTCGGATATAATGCGAGTTCAAATATATTGACTAGCTTCAGTAGTGGAAATATAACTGGACTTGATTGGGGCGCGGGTGGTTTAGTAGGATATAATCACGGGAGTTCAATTTCAGATTCATATAGTCTTTCAAATGTTACTGGTGATCGTACAGTTGGAGGGTTGGTCGGTGAGAATGATGGAAGCATAACCAATTCTTACAGTATTGGCGCTGTTATTGGTAACGAAAACGTTGGCGGTTTAATTGGTGTGGATGATGGCACAACAAGTAACAGCTACTGGAACATCGAAACATCAGGCCAAGACACAAGCGCCGGCGGCGAAGGCCGAACCACAGAACAAATGACCTACCCTTATGACGCTGAGACGTATGTGAACTGGGATTTTGAAAACATCTGGGCACATGACCATGATTACACTGTTAATGCGGGTTATCCGCATCTTGGAGAAGGTATTCCAACCTCAATTGAAACTGAAGAGGATATACCACTTCAGGTTAAACTCCACCAAAACTATCCGAACCCGTTTAATCCTGTCACAACAATTCAGTATGAATTACCGCAACAACAGGAAGTGCGTTTAGAGGTATTTAATGTACTGGGCCGAAGAGTGGCGGTTTTATTTAGTGGAAGTCAGCAAGCCGGCTACCACTCTATTCAGTTTGATGCAAGCCGCCTTGCAAGTGGCATGTACCTGTACAGATTACAAGCCGGCAACGTGGTGTTAACCCAAAAGATGATGCTGGTTAAATAACATTTCCAAGAAATAATTAATTGAAATCTAAGGAGTAAAAACCTCTGCTCTTTATCAAAAAATAAGGGCAGAGGTCTTGCTCAAAATAATTTATAAAATACTTTTTAATTGAAGTTTCATTAAAATCAAGTAAGCAAGGTATTCTTTCAATATTGGAGACTAAAAATGAAAAATTCTTTAATACAAATTATTGCCATAGTTATACTAATATTATGTGGTTCAGTAAACGCATTTGCACAATTCGCCGGAGGCTCGGGCACTGCAGAAGACCCTTGGCAGATAGAAACAATAGAGCACCTGAATAACGTGAGAAACTACCTCGGCGAAGACCATGCCGACAAGCATTTTATTCAGATTGCGGATATTAACGCAAGCGGGAATAACTGGCAGCCTATAGGAAGTAACAACTCAAGATTTATGGGAAATTATAATGGTGGTGGTTACAAGATTGGTAACATTTCAATATTTCGTGCGGAATCAGATTATGTTGGCCTATTCGGCTATATTCAAAACGCTAAGATTAATAATCTGGAAATCGAAAATATTCAAGTGACAGGACAAAACTTTACAGGGTCATTGGCTGGTACCGCTCGAAACTCAACTGTTTCATTTATCACCGTAAGCGGCAACATAATAGGCCGAAATAGTAGCGGAGGTGTGATCGGATATGAAATCGGCAGGCAACTTAGTCACTTAAGTGCTGATGTCAGTGTGAGCGGCAGGGGAGACACTGGAGGCGTTTTTGGAGTTGTAAGGGGTCATGTCAGATATTCTTATTCTCAGGGAGTTGTAAATGGTAGTGATTGGTATATAGGTGGATTTGCAGGAGTTGTTGGGATTGACGGGGAAGTGTCGGATTCTTACAGCACCGCAGATGTCACCGGAGATGTTGGTGTTGGTGGCTTTTCAGGGCGTATTGAATCACCTATGTTGGGATTTGGCACCGTCCACCGCGTATTCAGTACGGGTTCTGTTTCCGGTAATAATATTGTAGGTGGTCTTATTGGTTCAAATCATGGTACCATAACCCATTCCTATTGGGACATCGAAACATCCGGGCAGGAAACTAGCTCCGGTGGTTCCGGTGTAACGGGTTTAACAACAGCAGAAATGCAGCAGCAAGCCACTTTCGCGCCCTTCAATTTCTATTCGGTCTGGCAGATAGATGAGGGTAATGGCTATCCTGAGTTTCAGGATTTCAGCATGCATACCTTACCTGTAGAGGTCGATCTTAATGAGCTTTCCGGTAGCGGTACAGAACAGAATCCATATATCGTTACCACAATCGATGAGCTTAATGCCATCAGACAAGACCTGACAGCTCATTACAAACTTAACAGTGACCTTGATGCAACGGCCACTGTGATCTGGGATTATGGCAAAGGCTGGCAACCTATAGGTGATAATGATGATCGATTTACCGGAGTATTTGATGGAAACGGTAAAACCATTACAGGTTTGGTAACCAACAGACCAAGGAATAATGACCAGGGGCTTTTTGGTTATATTGATGAAGCCCAAATAACAGACCTGCACCTTTTACAGGCTCATGTATATGGTTATAATGCAACGGGATCATTAGCCGGGCGTGCAAGTAATTCCACTGTTTCATTAATCACGGTAACCGGTAGCATAGTAGGTACCAGAGATAATATAGGTGGTATCATTGGCTCAGAAGTTGGTGGAGAACTGAGTCGCCTAAGTGCTGATGTAAGTGTGATTGGTCTGTCTAATGTTGGAGGCGTTTTTGGCCATATAAGAGGTCAGGTTAGGTATTCTTATTCTCAGGGAATTGTAACTGGCACATCCCTGAATACAGGTGGCTTTGCAGGAGTTGTTGGGATTGACGGGGAAGTGTCGGATTCTTACAGCACCGCAGATGTCACCGGAGATGGTAGAGTTGGTGGGTTTGCAGGACGTATTGAATCACCTATGTTAGGGTCTGGCACCGTCCACCGCGTATTCAGTACCGGTGCTGTTATCGGTGATAATCTTGTAGGTGGTCTTATTGGTACAAATCATGGTACTATAACCCACTCCTTTTGGAACACCGAAACATCAGGACAGGAAACCAGCTCCGGCGGCTCCGGGGTAACTGGTTTAACAACTGCTGAAATGACCTTCCCTTACGCTACAGGCGTTTATGCGGAGTGGGACTTCGACACCATCTGGTCACACGATGAAGATCACTCATTAAACGATGGTTACCCGCATCTTGGTTTTGGTCTATCAACCTCAACCGAAAACGAAGAAGATCTGCCAAGACAGGTTAAGCTCTACCAAAACTATCCGAACCCGTTTAATCCTGTTACCAACATACGTTATGAATTGCCACAACAACAGGAAGTGCGTTTAGAGGTATTTAATGTACTTGGTCGAAGAGTTGCGGTTTTAGTTAGCGGAAGTCAGCAAGCCGGCCATCACACTATTCAGTTCGATGCAAGCCGCCTTGCAAGTGGTATGTATCTGTACAGATTACAAACCGGTAACGTGGTGTTAACCCAAAAGATGATGCTGGTTAAATAAACATATAATGCAATAAAAATTCTGGAATTGCCTAACTATTCCGGAGAGACCCTGCCCTTTGTTGAATCACTGGGCGGGGTTTTTAATTTTGTGAGGAGTATTCTAGTCTGGATTAATTTTATCGTATAGTGACCATAATTTACAAAGTCTATCCTAAGAAAATCTTACATCGGTGTACAAATCTCAATAAGAAAACCGTCAATATCTCTGATATAGGCAACGGTTTGTCCCCATGCTTTTACTTTTGGTTCTTCTACTAATGTACCACCATTCGCTAGCGCAGATGCTACAACCTCTGCGACCTTATCAGTAACCAATCCAATTTCTATAGCGAAGGGTTTTTGAGTGTTTGAACTTTCAAGAAAACCATTTTTAAGGTTACTATGTGCAAGTATTTTTGAGGCAAAAGAAATTGTTGTTTGTCCGGTATCTAACTCACCATAATCGTTTTCAGGAGTGATAAATTTTCGGTTAAATCCAAAAGAATTCTCAAAAAACTCAACTGATTTTGTTACATCCGAGACGTATAAAATTGTGTAACCAAATTTGACCATACGCTTTCCTGTTAAGTGCGTTAATAAGCTTGTACATTAATGTACGAATATAGAAAATCATTAATACATAACTCGTGGCTTTACCAAAACATTTTCGAGATAGGTTCCGTCTTTTCTTTTATACACTTGAAAGTCTGAGTCGATGGTTAGAATGCGTCGGATTCCCGTTTCGTGTGAAATCCATAGTAAGCTCGTATCAGCGAGGTCGGCAGGTAGGTCACGGTATTTTTCAAAAAAGAAAATAATTTCACCCAAATCCGTTTGTTGAAGACCGTAAATCTGAATTCCACCCATCCTAATCCATTTCAAGAAATCGATGGGAGCTTGGGGATGGAAATCAAGCATGTGTACGACCTCGGTAATAACAGGCCAACACGTAATCAGCTTTCCTTTATAATCACGTAACCACGCTTTTACCTTTAGGTGCCATCCATCATTACGATCAAACAAAGCAATAAGCGGACCCGCATCGGCTAGAACCTGATTCATAGAGCTTTTGTGTGTTTACGTTTGATTTTGGACTTTAGGCGTGTTTTGTACGTTTCAGAACGATCTGTTTGCCCACTTCCGTAAGCACCGAATAGTGGCTCGCCAACGGCATAGGGCTCTAACTGTTGCTCTTGACGCGCAATGTATTCTGTTAAAGCTTCTTTTATGATGGCAGAACGCGACATGTTTTTTTCGCGTGCTAGCTCGTCTAATTGCTTTTCTTGTAGTTCTGTGAGGCGAACGGATGTCATAACCTTAACAATTATTTTTTGTTTATTGTAGTACAAAATGTAATACTTTTTTCAATGAAAGTAAAGTACTTCATTTTTTCTCATTATATTCTCCTCTGTTATCCATCAAACTTTACTTCTATCAAATACAATGTCTCTCATCCATAATCTTGATGATTTCTTGATTCAAGAAGTCATCCCCCTTGAAAAATTATTGCTTGAATCAGATTATGATCCTTTATCTGTTGAGATAAATCGAGTCAGAAAAGAGGCTAAAACAGCCGGTTTTTGGAATTTTCCTTTATCAGATGAATATGGAGGTAAGCATCTATCTTTAAATGATTTTGCTCCGGTAAGTGAGGTATTGGGAAAAAGTCCGTTAGGTCACTTGGTATGTAATGTTCAGGCACCTGATATTGGAAATATGGAATTGCTTCTTCATGCAGCTACCCCTCAACAAAAAGAGGAGTTTTTAGTACCATTGGCTTCAGGGGAAATAAGAAGTTGTTTTGGGATGACCGAACCCGGAAATGCCGGTTCAAATCCTGTTTTGATGAGTACTGTAGCTGAAAAGGTGGATGGTGGCTGGATACTTAACGGACATAAATGGTTCACTACCGGGGCTGATGGTGCTTCTTTTTGTATCGTGATGGCAATTACGCACCCTGATGCACCTCTCCATAAACGAGCCGGTATGTTTATTGTTCCCACAGATACAGATGGATTTTCGCTTCTTCGGAACATCCCGATTATGGGGGATGCCGGTGCCGGTTACTTTTCTCATGGCGAAGTGCTGCTACAGAATTGTTTTATCCCCGATGCGTACTGCTTAGGTAAACCCGGAGAGGGTTTCAAACTTGCTCAAATGCGGTTAGGGCCGGGTAGAATTCATCATTGTATGCGATGGATTGGCATTGCGGAACGAGTGATGGAAATGATGTGTAAAAGGGCACTTAGCAGGAGAATCACCCAAGATAAACATTTAGCAGGATTAGATATTACACGCCTTAAAATAGCTGAAAACCGTGCCCATATTGATGCATGTCGGGCCTTAGTAGAACGAGTAACCGAACAAATCAGTTCTGGAGACGATGCCAGAAAAGGTATCAGTACCATCAAATTTTTTGCGGCAGATATGCTCATGAAGGTAATTGATGATGCTATTCAAGTCCACGGAGGTTTAGGGGTTACCGATGATACACTTTTATCTTTTTGGTATAGGCATGAACGAGGGGCGCGCATTTACGATGGTCCCGACGAAGTTCATAAACTCGTGGTCGCAAAAGAAGAACTTAAAAAATATCAACAATCATGAGTAGTGATGCCGGAATCGTACGGAAGGGCGAAGAGCTTGATCTTGGTATATTATCGAATCATCTGATATCAAAGATAAATGGATTCCCTGAATTGACTGATATAAAGCAGTTCAAAGGCGGATTTTCTAATCTTACCTATCTGATTTCAGGAGGGGGGGAAGAATGGATTTTGAGAAGACCTCCGTTTGGGTCAAGAGGTGGTTCTGCACACAATATGGAGCGTGAATTTAAGGTTTTAAAAACGCTTGAACCACTTTATAACTATTCCCCAAGAGCCATTTTTTATGAGTCGAATGAGGCAATCATCGGGGCTCCATTCTTTATCATGGAACGCATAGAAGGAGTTGTCGTTAGGGCTGGAACGGTCTTTCCTATATCCTCTGACTTTAATTCAACATTATTTTATAAATCCCTTGGCAAAAAAACCGTTGATGCACTCGCTTTTTTGCATTCCATTGAGCTTGATGTAGATATTACAACAGGAAATCCAATGGATTTCACAAAAAGACAGGTTGAAGGGTGGAGCCGTAGATTTTTATCAGCTATGACCGATGATGCTCCAAATCCGGAACCTGTGATTGCGTGGTTGACAAATAATTTGCCTGACCAACGCTACAAAGCATTCATCCACAATGATTTTAAGTTCGATAATTTGGTGTTAAGCAATTTCTCATCATCAGTTGAGATTAAGGGGGTTTTAGATTGGGAAATGGCTGTTTCCGGCGATCCATTGGCTGACTTGGGGACAACACTAGCCTATTGGATTCAACCTGATGATAACCCGATTTTAAAAATGTTTGGAGCTACAGCAATTGAAGGAAATTTGAACCGGGATGATGTCATTCAACGGTACGCGCTGAAAACCGGCCGTGATGTAAGTTCAATAAACTTTTATTATGTTTTGGGATTATTCAAAGTAGCAGGTATTGTTCAGCAGATTTATTTCAGATATAAAACCGGCAAAACCAATGACCCGCGATTTGCACCACTTGGAAAGGTCGTTGATGCATGTTTTGAAAAAATTAAGTTAATGATGCAATGAATCTGTCGAACATATTCAATTTAATAGCGTAGAAGTGCCATTAATTGGTTGTAACTTAACGTATAAGAATTAATCAACGTAACGCTTTGTCAGGCATGGAATCACATTCATCAAAAATAAAGAACCAACTCAGATCAAACAGAAATGATGTTGAGGATGATTCATTTTTACGTAATGAGAACTCAATTGAATCAAAGAAAAAGAATAAGAAGAAATCAAATCGAGTGAGAAATTTCATTGGGATTTTGCTCATTCTATTTTTGCTGTATTATTCTTTTATTGGTAGATCAAATTCAGGGAATTATTGGGGGCCATTTTTTGATACTTCCGGGATTCATTTTGATGGGGGCAATAAAGATTTACTAGATCGGATGAATACGAGAATGATCGAAATGGGATATACCGGATTAGAACATAGTGATTTGAGGCAACTTAGAAGGGATGGAGTTACAGCTACCTATATTTCAAATATAAGAGCGTTAGGATATACAGATTTGACGTTAGATCAAGCAGTAAGTCTTGCGAAATCAGATGTTTCAACAGCCTTTATGGCAATGATGATTGAGTTAGGATATGAATTAAGTATCCCTGAAATTTTAACGTTAAGAAGTGCCGGCGTAACAGCGCATTTCACCAGTAATTTACATGATTTGGGATACACCGATGTTACCACAGATCAACTCATCCGTTTACGAAGAATTGGGGTTACTATTTCGATGATTCAACGATTACGGGCTGAAAGAGGCGATGATATTACACTAGATGAAATTATCCGACACCGAATAAGTAATCAATAAATCGGATTTTTGATTAACAAAAAAGGCTACCTCGTTAATGAAGTAGCCTTTTTTATGGGAATTAGTTTGATCAAGGATTCAAAATATGATCGATTCTTTTTTCGAGATCATTGTAATGTACCCGTGTTGCCCGATCATTGGTACGACCTTTAGCTCTGCGAACCTCAGTAAGTAAGGTTTCAAGCTGCTCGCGTACAATCGGGCGGATATCCGATTGACTCACCGTAATAGGAGTGAAGCCCAAAAATCCTCTTGCTTGTGGTGGTACCGGTTGTAATTCTTCAGTCATTAAGAATTCCATCCGTTCAACATACGCGCGTTGTAGTTTTCTGCGATGAACATCTACGGTAGAATTCCGACGCATTTCCTTGAAAATACTCGCACGTAAAGCATCCATAAATTCAAAAATTGAATATGTTCCGGTACTACGGCGCTCATATTCAATCAATCTTGCCAATCGCTGAGGATTGGTTACATTGTTGAGAACAGCAACCTGTTGTCCGCGGAGTGTTTCAACGAACGATGCCTGATTTACTCTGTCCAGAATATCAGCATTCATTACCCAAGTTGGAGAGCTGAAGGCATATTCATCAAGGAAGGCCATGGCACGACGTTGTGTAGCGCGATCAACAGGGGTATAAACGGCACCCTCTTGTTCGAATGTTTTGTGATCTTCATACACACCACCAATATTTGAAGCCACATGACCCATGTATCGAGCCCATTGAAGAATGATATTGGTGTATAATTCTTCAAGATGAGAGAAGTCATCCCCATCGCGAGCGACCCAACTTACCAAGTTATTGGTAATGTATTCCAGATTTTTGAGTCCGTAGTAGCTTGCTCTCATGGCATCATCCCCTAAATCTTCATTTTGCGAACGAGGATCGATGCGGGCAAAAGTCTGACGCCCGAAGAAAAATCTTGGGTCATCGGCGCGTTCAACAATCCAATCATTTAAAATCTTTCTTTGCTCATCTAACGGCATATCCCCAAACCAGGTATATCCCCATTTAATCGCCCAAATATCATATTCGCCGACGCGTGGATAGAAATTTGTGACTCCATCGCCCGGTTGCGCAATGTAATTGAAACGTGCATAATCCATAATAGAAGGCGCAGTTCCATGATTTGCTGTAAATGTAGGCGAGCGGAGGGAATCAACCGGATAGGCGAAGCTTGAACCAAAATTATGTGGTAAGCCTAAGGTGTGTCCCACTTCGTGAGCAGAAACAAATCGGATAAGTTCACCCATTACATCATCATCCATATCCACTTTACGAGCATCAGGATTTGCCGCCGCTGTTTGAATGAAGAACCAGTTTCTAAGCAAGTTAGCTACATTATGAAACCAACCAATCGAACTTGTGATGATTTGTCCGGAGCGTGGATCTCTAACATGCGGTCCGTAAGCATTTTGAACCGTTGAAGCAAAATATCGGATCATAGAATAGCGCGCGTCTTCGAGGCTAAAGTCAGGATCTTCTTCCGGAGTAGGAGGCATTTTTCCAAAAATAGCATTCTTAAAACCTGCTGCTTCAAAAGCAACCTGCCAGTCATCCACCCCTTTTGCAAGCCAATAGCGATATTTCTCAGGTGTAGCAGGATCGATGTAGAAAATGATTGGATTTACAGGCTCAACCGGACCACCTTCACCGCGTCTCCAGCGCTCGTATGCTTCAACATCCTTAGGGACAAGCTCCCAGCGCACAATATTACTGATACGATCGGCTCTATGCACTTCACTTCCAAAATCAACCTGACTCATAGCGAAGTAGCCTACCCGTTGATCTAATCTTCTCGGTTGCATTGGAACCTCCGGAAGTAGAACCATACTATGATTTACTTCAATCGTAATAGCACCGGTTGATGTATTTGATGGTGGACGTGCAGCTTCATAGGTTAAAATTGAACGCGCCTCAATATTCGTTGGGAAACTTCTGATATGCTGAATAAAGGTGCGGGAAGGATCAAGGCGTCGGACTTGAAAATTCGTTCTACGAGCTTGCTGAAGTCCAAAAACAGGAACATCGGTGTTGAACAGTGACGTTATTTCAATAACCGTACCGGTTGTATCTTTATTTAAAGCTTCAATATTAAACGCCATAATTATGGGTTCAAAATTGGAATTGCGTACAGCTTCTGCAATCGGTAGTGAATCAGTCGCAACATTGTTGAAAGATACAACTCTCAATAAAATTTGATTTTCACGACGTTCCCATCTCAGGGTTTGGTTATTTAAAGTTTCTCCGCCATAACCGATTCCATCAGCAGTACGGGCAATTCTTGAAACCATCAACATTTCCCTACCTAAAAGAGAATCGGGAATTTCATAGAAGTATTTCGAGTCTTGCTTATATACATTGAATAAGCCTTCACTTTTCTCCGCATTTGCACGAATAACATCCCCAAAAGCCTTTATTTCAGTGGATGCCCCTCCGCGTCTTGCAGCTGCTGGGGCAGGAGGAGTAGTTTGTTGAACAGCAGGAGTAGTTCCTGTTGATGTTGTTTTTCCTGTTGAACCACATGAGTATAATAGAAATGCAGTAATCAACAGAATGAAACTCATTCGTAAGGTAGATTGCATAGTTAAATTGTTTTCTGTTGGAATTGATTAGTCAGTACATTAAGGCTTTTAATGCCTTGGGCGTTCATTTTCATAAGAATCAGAAATATACATGATACTAAAGGATATTTTAGTACGGGAGCATTTTTTAACGAATGCCATCCCAATGTAAAATACAGTAATCAGGAAGTGAAAGTTGGAGATGTCTTGGTATTACACATCAATATTTCGGATAACTCTACAAGGGTTTCCAACAGCAATGCAATTTTCAGGGATGGATTTCGTGACAACACTTCCTGATCCAATTATAGTATTATCACCGATACTTATTCCTGGATTTATAACAACATTGCCCCCAATCCAAACACTATTTCCAATAGTTATAGGATGCGCCTGTTCCAGACCTTTATTTCGAATTTCAGCACTTATGGGATGAGTTGCAGTAAATAAACTTACATTTGGGCCGAAAAAGACATTATCCCCTATACTGACTTTAGCGCAGTCAAGGATAACTAAATTGAAATTCGAATAAAAAAACTTTCCTATATGAATATTGTACCCGTAATCACAATGAAATGGAGGCTCAATAAGGAATCCTCCATCAGTTTTTCCAAACAGGGAGCGGATAATATGCATACGTTCCTTGACTGCAGCCGGAGCGGTTTGATTAAAGGCGAAGGTTTCTTTACGGGCGTGTAATCTTTCTTTAGTCAGCTCTTTATCCGATGAAAAATAAAGTTCACCAGCGAGCATTTTATCTTTTTCGGTCATAAAGTCTGAAGATGACCCCACTTGATACAGCTAAAATCGGGGTCAGAATATGTTGACTGTTTGCTTTTCTTAAAAATCATCTCAAGTGCATCTATATTGTGGTAAGAAACTACCCATGGGGAACATATAGACTCCGTAAATTGGTTGGAACTCACTATTAAATCATCACTTAATGATATATTAAGATAAACACAGAACGAATGCTTTAATGAAGAATGCGGCTCAACTTTCTTGATATCAACATTTGTGGCAATTAAAGTCATGAGTTTATAAGCAAACGATGTCGCTTCCTCAATTGACGTATGATTTTCGATGACAAAATGAATAGTTGCGTTTTCCAAATTAATCAGATTACAGTGTATTTAAATGAATACTTATTTAATGTAAGTAATTAAGTAAAAAAAAGCTATTCTACAACACGCATAAACAAAATTCTAGCCGGATTTAAGGGGCGGTCGGCAGAATCTGTTTCTACTTTTGCAAATTCATCAACGATGTGCATTCCTTGAATTACTTCTCCAAATATGGTGTAGTTTTGATCGAGATGTGGAATACCACCTAAGGTTTTGTAAACAGTTCGATGTTCATCAGGAATGGTATATAGAGGGAAATCTGTAAAGGAGGCAATCAGATCGTTCAGCTGCGAATTGGCTTTAGTTAGATTAAGCGTATCTCCCAAAGCCATATAAGTTTCAATTGCATCTAACAAGGGTTGATTTTCAGGTGCAGTTCTTACATAATATCGAGCAAGCCATCCATTAATTCTATCCTCTGCAAGCGTTAATGTACTGTCTGTTTGTACTCTTCCTTGGACAATATAAAATTGTGTACTGCTGGATGCGCGATTCGGGTTGTCATCTCGTGCCATTCCAACAGTTCCTCTCTTATGGAAAATAGTTGGATGGAATTCGGCGGGGATGGTGTAATCAAGGCCGCCACTCCCTATGTCTGATGGAAACGGAAATGTTTTACTTTCAGGGTCTCCTGCCTGTATTACAAAGTGCTCGATTATTCGATGAAACTGAAGGCTATCATAATACCCATCATGAGCCAATTGCTTAAAATTATCTCTGTGAAGTGGCGTTTCATCAAATAACTGAATGAGGATGCGTCCCAATTCAGTTTCCATTTCTATGTAAATCGGTGGTGAATTTACCTCATCAATCGATCTTGTGCAAGATGCGAAGCAAATAATAAAACAAATGGAGATTAGTACATTTTTCATGTTACATAATTATGAAATTCATAAAGCATTTGAAAGAATATACCCAAATCTTAGACCGTCTTCACAACCCATCCATCGTAAATTGTTTCATTAGAAACTTTCGTATAGGTTTCGATAGGAGGGTTTTTACCAGTAGGCCTCTAAAAGTTTCGCTTTTGAAACTCCGACCCATGCGCATGTTGAACGCGGCGCGTTTTGCCGCGATTTCGGCACTTTTCCTTCGCGAGGTTTCCCATTCTGCAAGTATCTCTTGCGATAGATTTTCAGCATGTTGAGCTAATTCAAAAGCATCTAACCATCCCAAATTCATGCCTTGTCCGCCAATAGGGCTTACCACATGTGCAGCATCTCCTGCAAGAATGACGCGGTCTTTCACAAACGTATCTGCGAGCATGCGTTGCACTCGAAAACTGCTCAGCATGGAGTTTGTGAGTTCATCGGGTTTCGTACAGAGACGTTGTTCAATTTCTCCCAAAAGTTCGTCCAACGTCGGATGTTCAATGTAGCGTCGAGTTTTTACGACCCAGCGACGCACATTTTTTCCATGGGGAAAACTCTCAATTAATCCATCCTTACACAAATGAACAACCGCTTCATTTCGCTTCGCGAATGTGTCTTCAAAATCTCCCATCATGTACGTATCCGGATACAACTCGCCGTTAAACGCAATTTTTGCTTTTTTGCGGATGATGCTTTCCTTCCCATCGCATCCCACAAGCCAATGACCGGTGTAAGTTTTTCCTTGGGATGTCTCAACCGAAACATAATCCTTATGCATGGAAAAATCCGTAACGGCACAATTTCTGATTAGTGCTTGTGGGGCAAGAATTCGTAGCTTCTCTTCCAATAAACGCTCTGTGATAGATTGAGATAGCGTCAGAATAAACGGAAAGGGATGCACCAGCTCACTAAAATGAATCTCGCCGACTTTGCGATTTCCAATACATGCAATGCCCGTGTCAACTTTGTTGCCTTCATGTAGGAAATCATCCAATAATCCGGTTTTGCTGAATAAATGGAGGGAAGGGGGATGTATCCCTATCGAGCGGGAGTGTTTGGATGGGGCATCTTTCGCTTCTAAAATGATAAAGGGGATGTTTTTTTGAGCAAGTAAGCATCCCAAAAAAAGTCCGGTCGGACCTCCACCGGCGATGATAAATGGGAAATTTACTTTCATGCCGATACTTTTTCGTAAATGGCTAAAATGCGAAAAGCAAACAGTCGTTTCACCCTCCAACCCCCGCTTAACAACAGACTGAACTCAAAAGGAGTATAACTTCTGCGGATGGAAATCAGTCCGTCATACCGGATGAAGGAATTTCGAAAGGGGATGAGCGTAAGAAACCAAAAAAGGATATAGGCGATACCACTTCTGCGTAAATCATTAAAAATGCATCGTTTTGTGCAAAGTTGGATGGCCTCCTCACTCAATACATAGACTTCCTCTGCTGTAAGGTGATGTAATACATGATTGCAAATGACAAAATCAAACGTTTTCCCCTCTTCAATTAATACCGTTGATATGCAATTTCTGAACGTGATATTTTTGGGGAAGGATTTTTCCCCTACATAATGGAGTGCACGTTCGTCGGTTTCAATCCCCAAAATTTCTAACGTCACTCCATTTTTGGATGCAAGTTCATGTAGTAGAAGAGGGATGTCTCCGCCACCAAACCCGATGTCAAGAAGGCTATAGGTCTTTGACCGATCATCACAAAGTGGAAGGATGTGTCTGTAGAAAATCTGTCTCCATCCCGACAACCCTCGATTTATGATGGAAAAATTTCGGTACGTGTTGTGCAGTTTTTCAACATCGCAATCAGGGGAGTCCATCAATTCGGTGATGGCCTTGTTTCTTTCTTTAAGAAACAGTGGCATGTTCTTCCTGAATGTGTTCAGTTGTATCCGCAAGTTTTGCCGGTATTAGATTGAAGATACCGGTTTCAACCGTTAGTCCCGGACCAAATGCCATACTTATGATGGGTGATATCTTATTCGGGTTACTTTCCAGAATTTCTTTCAAGACAAATAAAACTGTGGCACTGCTCATATTGCCAAAGTTTTTCAAGGTATTTCGGGATGGTGCAAGTAAGGCATCATCGAGTTCCATAGATTGTTGAACTTTATCCAGAATTGCACGTCCACCGGGATGCACTGCCCAGTACGCAAAATCTTCTTTCTTGTATTTTCCCGAAAGTAAAGGGGTGAGTAAATCGACCAAATTTGCTTGAATAATATCAGGCACGTAGGTTGATAGAATCATATCAAATCCATGATCCCCGATTGTCCATGCCATATCTTGCTCGCCTTCATCGGTTAGGGTCGTCTTCAGTTGATCGATTTCCAACACGGCTTTTTTCCCGTTAGGCACTTTTTTACTGATTACAGCCCCGGCTCCCCCGTCAGCAAAAACGGAAGCGGAAATCATAGCATCGGTCGCAGTCGAGAATTGCAAGTGAATGGTGCAAAGCTCAACACATGCGATTAAAACAACAGCATCGGGATTCTCAGCGCAGATGGTTTCTGCGAGTTTTATGGCCGGAAATGCTGCATAGCATCCCATGAAACCGATATGATATCTTCTGGTGGCAGGAGGAAGCCCAAGAGCTCTCACCACATAATAATCTGGCCCCGGTGCAAAAAAGCCGGTGCATGAAACGGTAATTACGTGTGTGATATCTTCCTTCGAAAAACCGGATGAATCCACGCATTTTCCAGCAAGCTTGATGTAGAGATTTCTTGCTTCCTCAGTATATAGATCATTTCGAGCGCCGGTTCCTGGATTCAAAAAAGCTTGTGTTTGGTGGTCGAAAAAAATCCCACTTCCATTTTCCTCATTGAACTCTTTAATCACACAATGTCTTTTCTCGATTCCGGACATCGAATAAATCCTGTGCAACATGCGTGCAGCCGCCCCACCTTTCCCAACATGCGTTTTCATGAATTCTCTGGCAAATTCCTGAGTATAGAAATTATCGGGAACGACCGTTTCGATGCTGTGAATCCAGGTTGACATAATGCAGAGTTTAGAGAGTGATGTGAAGATACTTTACCAAAGTATAACCCTGCAAACTCTTATCTCGTTCTAATGAAGCATGAATTAAAATGATTGCATTTGGCAATGAATCAATAAAAAATACTCCAAAAACCAAAGGTTAATCTAACTCCAAAACCTGAAGCATCATAAGGTACTTGCCTTCCATCAAACTGATAGCCATTCGGATTTATTTGTTGATTTAAATCAGCAAGGTTATAAATGTTCCCATTCCCAAAAAACCGATTTATACTCATTGTGTAATAAGGTTCAATAGTTACGATTGGCAAAACAAATCTAACGAAAAAAGAACTCTCACTAAACCAAGTACTATAGAGTTCATCTTGAACAGGATTTAAAGGATCATTTAGAGGTGTTTTTGTGGATAAAATCTGAAGTTTACCACCATAAATGCGAAAACCGGGTATAATTAAAAATTGTTCTTGGTTTATTACAAATCCAAACCCTAACGAACCGGTTCTGGCAACCGGACTAATTTCAAATACTTCGCGAATATTTGATCTACGGTTAATCGCCTGCACCGTTTTTGTTTGATAATGATAGCCGGCTTCATAGTAAAAGGAACCGGAAATAGCACCTGCAAGAATAGAATATCCATGCATTTGATGAATCAAATTAAACGGGTCGCTATTATTGCTCAAATTTCTGTTGTATCGGGAAAGTATCGTGTTTAAGCCGCTTGGGCTGATAGCATTAACATTAATGCCGGCTTCAATCATGTAACTATTTTGTGCCTGAACCGGATTTTGAAGCAAAATGAAGAGAATAAACGCCAAAAAATATTTCATAATAGCAACCTTATATGTAGTTGTTCTGAGGGTCTAACTTATTATAAGGTTTTATGGCTTAGTATGTTGTAAAAAAACTAATACTTTTTAGCGAGTAGTTCCTCAAGTGTTTTCTTTCTTGAGAGATGCCAAAATCTGAGGTTATGTAAGATAGCAGCAGTGGTTAAGCCGAAAATAAGACCGGCCCATAGTCCTTGTGGACCATAGCCCATTTTTATTCCGAGGAAGTATCCTGAGCTTAATCCGACAATCCAATAGGCTATCAGGTTTACAATCATAGGGATGCGGGTATCTTTAAGTCCTCTAAGCGCGGCTGCACCACTCACTTGTAGGCCGTCGGAGATTTGAAAAACGGCTGCAAAAAATAGAAGTTGAGCCGCTAGACCGGCCAACTCAGGGTCATTAGTATAAATGGAGACCAATAATGATGGCATAGTGAAGAAAATAAAGGCAGTGCATGTCATCAATCCAACAGATAAAGCAATGCCGGTATATCCCGAAAAGCGAGCATTTGAAAGAGAACGCTTACCTAAATTTTGTCCAACCCGAATGGTGACAGCACTTGATATTCCAAAGGCTACCATAAATGTGATGGAGGCAAGATTTATAGCAATTTGGTGCGCGGCTACAGCGGTGGTACTCAAATAACCCATTAATAAGGAAACGACTGCAAAAAGACTTACTTCCATGGTGAATGTAACTCCAATAGGAAACCCAAGTTTCAAAAGATCCTTGAGATAGTTGAATTCGGGAAGTCTGAATGTATCGAAAATTTGGAACCGTTTATATGATTTGAGTGTCCATGTAAAAACGAGCATACAAATAAACATCACCCACATCACAATCATGGTGGCCCAGCCTGTACCGATTGCCCCAAGGGCCGGAAATCCGAATTTTCCAAACATTAAGGTGTAGTTCCAGAAAATGTTGAAAAACAACCCAACAACGGCAAACCACATGGCCGGACGAGTCACTGAAACGGCTTCATTGAAATGTTTTAAAGCCAAATAGCAAAAAAATCCCGGAATTCCCCAGGCAGCAGCATCAAGATACCCTTGAGCCAAAGTTGCAACTTCACTGTCTATATTCATCAATTCAAAAACAGGATATGCACTTCGCAAAAGAAGAATGGTAGGGATGGATAAGAAAACTGCCAGCCAAAGCGATTGTCTAACACTTTTGCCAATTTTATCTAACGATCGGCTTCCAAAATGTTGCGAAACGATAGGAGTAACGGCCATTAAAATTCCGGCACCAAAAACAAAAACAGGAGTTAGGATACTTGAACCGATCGCAACTGCGGCAAGGTCAGTAGTGCTGAGATTCCCCGCCATAACCGTATCCACAAACGCCATAGACATTTGCAGCAAATTGGCAATCATCAAAGGATACCCCAATTTCAGGGTAGCGAGTGCCTCATTTTTAAAACGCTGTGATAACGACTGCTGCAAAGAAAAACCAAAGAGAATTGAAAAATGAATAAATGCTGATGTAGAATTGAGATAACAAAGAAAGAAGATTCAGCATTCTGATAAATTTGTTGCAAAAAAAAAGCTTCTGAGTGTATCAGAAGCTTTTTTTCGAGCGAGAAACGGGACTCGAACCCGCGACCCCAACCTTGGCAAGGTTGTGCTCTACCAACTGAGCTATTCTCGCTTAATTAGACGCCAAATATAAGGAGAAACCAAGCCCTCAGGCAAGACTTTTTTGAGAAATATTCAAAAAGGGGAAAGGTTATTTTGTTTTTTGTTTACCAAGCCACTATCACCAACCCTACAACGACAGCGGTAAGGCAAATTGCTAAAAACATACATCAAGCCCGCCTGCTACAAATGGCAGAGGTGATTTATTGATTGGCATAGTGCTTAAATAAGTCATTCCGGAAAGCCCTCTAAGTTGTTAAATATTAGGGATAATGCTTGAGGCTTATCCGGAATCCGGATGTTTAAAAAACAGAGTACACAAGAAAGGAAAGAATACGGAACTTTGTTCTAACTCAGTGCTAATTCAAGCAACCAGATCCTCCACGACAAATCGGGACAGGCTGGATAAACCACCGACAATTTCCATGTAATATGCACCCCAATAGGGTTTTCCGGGATGACGGATTCAGAGAAGGGATGTAGTAATTAAGCACATGTTTTTTATACGGAAAGGAAAATAGCCCTGATGGGGCGTTGCATCGACTAGCGTGGGGCAACGTCCTACGCGGAGTGTGGTGTGGCAAGAAGAATAACGAAGCTTCATCAACCAACCCTTCGACTACATGCCGGACAAGCATCGTAGTCACTCGAAACAACCCACCCCGGCACTCCGCTACCAATGACAGAGGTGGAAAAACTCTGTCATACCCCTCAAATGTATTAAGCGTAAGCGCAGATATTAATTTCTCAGGGTGACTAGGTGAGATTTTAAATACAAGCATAATATATACAAGTATTTATGAAACAAACCGTACCTGCAACCTGAAACCCGGAACAGGTTTTTCGGGATGACCTACTATCCGGTTCCGAGTCTGTCATATCCCTCAAATGTATTAAGCGTAAGCGCATATATTTATTTCTCAGCATGACGATTTAAATACGAATATTAAATTATAAATAAACAAGTATTTAAGAATAAAAAACTGCAACCCGCAACTCGAAACGCGAAACTGATATTTTGGGTGACGAGGTGGTCTCAAGTGCATCGAAAACAAATAAACAGTTAAACAAATAAACTATCCCAACCTCTTCAAGAATTTCCCCATTTATTTCATAAATTCCGCAAAATCGTAAACCTATTTGATTCTAATCTATGGAAGCTTTAATTGACTATTTCTCGACCATCCCAAGTTCGCACAGAAGTGCTATTTTGGTGAGTGGACTCGTTTTTTTCTGGATGTGGGAAAGTGCCGTTCCATTATTCCGATTCGATTATACCAAGTGGAAGCATGCGTTAATCAATATCTTTTTTACGCTTACCACCGTCATTGTGAATTTTGCATTAGCTTTCTCTCTGCTTTTAGCTTCCGATTGGGTCATCTCCAAGCAATTCGGATTATTTTTTGTGCTTCCTGAAATGCATTTGCTACTCTACATTCTCATCGGATTAATGTTCCTGGATCTTATAAGTGCTTGGTTTGCCCATTGGATTCAGCATAAAACTCCTTGGATGTGGAAATTCCATCTCATTCATCACACCGATACGCATATTGATACAACCACGGCAAATCGTCATCATCCGGGGGAGAGTGTTATCCGTTTTTTCTTCACTCTATTGGCAGTCATTCTAATAGGTGCGCCACTTTGGCTTGTTTTATTGTATCAGTCTTTAAGCGTGGTTTTATCCCAATTTAATCATGCCAATATTTCCCTTCCGAAAAAGCTTGATACGGCGATTAGTTGGTTCATCGTTTCACCGGATATGCATAAAGTGCATCATCATTTCGAAATGCCTTACACCGATACCAATTATGGGAATATCTTTTCAGTTTGGGATCGCCTTTTTGGCACATTTTCTACACTTGACAGAGATAAACTCCGTTATGGCGTGGATACCCACTTAGAAGAAGAATACGTCTCAGATATTCCTACTATGCTAAAGATTCCATTTATGCCCAAAAAAGAGCGAAGTCAAAACCAAGATTAGCAAAATCCTCCGCCCGCATATTTGGCAGTTTGATTACGATGCGTTCCTTTGGAATGGTTCTTGTCATGAAAGTGATATATTGAAGCCATCATCAAACGAAACAACCATGATTAATATCGTTGAGCATCTTATCAAAAAGCTGGAATCTTTTGGAAAGAAAAGAGTGCCTAAAGAGATTTTCAATCCGGAATGGGAGCGAGTACTCTATCAAAATTGGGATGCTTGGCGTCGTTTTTCTGCTTCAACTAAGACTCAGTTGAAAAATGACATCTTAATTTTTTTAGAAGATAAAAAATTTGAGGGATGCGCAGGTTTTGAAATAACGGATGAAGTCAAGCTTCTTGTGGCGGCTCAAGCTACATTGCTAAATATTGGAAGATCGACAGACCATTATCCTGGTTTGCGAAATATTTTGATCTATCCGGCTACGTATAGGGCAAAAGTACGCGCAATGACACCTCACGGAATCATGAATGAAGGCTCTCAATGGCGAAGTGGAGAAGCATGGTCGCGCGGACAAATTGTGCTTGCTTGGACAGAAGTAGTCAGTGGCGCCAAAGATGCCGGTGATGGTAGAAATCTTGTTTACCACGAGTTTGCGCATCAGATTGATACTGATTTGGGAATTACACGACAAACAGAAGCATGGTGCGAACAGCGTGTAAAACCTGGAAACAATTGGATATTATCATTTTCAGATGAGTGGATGAACTTTCTCGAACGTACTCAAAATCGAACAGAAACACTTATAGATGAGTATGGCGCCCAAAATGTCGCAGAGTTCTTCGCAGTAACCTCTGAGCTGTTTATCGAGAAACCAAGTCAACTAAAGCAAAAATATCCCCGATTATTCAGCCTAATGTGCGAACTTTATCAGTTTAATCCTGAGACTCTATAAGGCCTATTTTTTTGAAGTAATTGATGGATGTTGCCTATTTCCCAAATTTCTTCTTAACAGCTTTTCTGTGTGTTGGTGCTTGGGGGATGAACGCTTCCTTTGCCTTCAAACCGAAAATGGCCGGAATTTTATCGAGCTCAGGGCTTTTTGATGGTTTCCAATCGGAAACTTCTTTGGTTTTAATATATTCGTCAGCAAGCGTAAGATTGGCCGCGACTGTGAGTAGTGTGTCATTTTTGAGCGTTGCCAACAGACTTTTGAACGTCTCCATATTTCGATGGGGAGTCTCCATGAAAAGCTCTGTAGAGCCGGTTTCAGCGGAGCGTTGTTCTAGCTCCTTTATTTTCTGCTCACGCGCCTGAGCCTTAAAGGGCAAGTAGCCACTAAACGCGAAATGCTGTCCTCCAAGTCCGGAAGCCATCAAGGCTAAAATTGGGGAACTTGGCCCCGTAAGCGGAACGACTTTTATCCCAAAATGATGCGCCATTTTTACCAAATCCGAGCCCGGGTCGGCTACCCCCGGACAGCCTGCATCGGTGAGCACTCCCAAATCATTTCCATTTAACACATGAGTTAAATATTCCTGGATATCGGTTTCCTTGGTTTTTTTGGTCAGCTCAAAAAATGTTAACTGAAATTCCGGCTTGGGGTGATTGGCCCATTTCAAAAACGAAACGGCATTTTGAAGATTCTCAACACAAAATGAGTCAATACTATGTAGGACATCCAATGTGTGTTGGGGCAGGGAAGTGTTCACCTTGTTTTTGCCAAGGGGCGTAGGGATGAGGTAAACTGATCCAAAAAAGCGTTCTGTTTCCATCAGGATTTCTCGAATTCGAGTTCAAAAGAGTCGTTTCTTGAACCCTTTACTTTACCGGCAGCATACCTGCTGGCAAAAACGGCCACAGGAATCATTACAAAAAGTGAAAGTCCAATAACCGCCAAATTAATCAGAATAGTATTTCTGTGGTAAGGATATGTTTTTGTCATGACTATATCGTATGTAGTGCCGGGTAAATATCGGATTTCAACATCACTAGCACCAATTAACCGTGAAGCATGTTGAGCATGTAAAGACAACCTTTGTCGAACTTCTTCACCATTTGCATCAATGAACTGTAAATCAACAAAACCATTTGTTTGGGCTGCAATTTGTTTAATCCGGAAATCAGTTATGTAAGCTGTGTGCGTAGTTCCTTCATTATACGTTTTCGTAACCCCTTGCCAAACCATAAGTTGTTGCAAAAGTAAACCTGTTAAGGCCAAAGGTATAAACCAGGTTAGGTGAAGTAAAGTTTTAGGTTTCATGCTAATAGATAAAAACTCAGTTTTAAACTTTGTTTCTGTTGTATAATTAAGGTTCGGTATTATCCAAAAAAAATGAAAAATCAGTTACTGTGATAACATACATCTGTACTTTTCAATTCAATTCAATATATATGGATAAGTGCAATGCAAGAAACGGCAATTATGGTAATGTTTCCGTTAGATTCCCTTCAGCGGCTAAGGCTGTGATTCGTCTCATTTCAGGGTCGTAAATCAATCGACGTTGGTACTCATGATTCATGAAATTACTTGACATGTGTAACCAAAAGGCAATCGGCAAGTCGCTAAAAAACACCGTCTGAACAAATGATTTACCAGTATAGACAGATGTCCCGAAATCTAATGCCGAAAGATAACTTAATCTGCTTTCAAATAAGGCACCATAAATCGTAGTATGTTGACGCACCACAGGATCTTCGCCTACCCATAAAAAACGTTCAAGAATACGATTCGATAACGCTTCATTCACAAATTCCCTCCTGAAAACCTCTCCTGCTATCTGAGTGAATACGATAGGCTGTGCGCGACTGAATAAACGATGGACTCTGCGTTCATCGGCTAATTGTCTGTCGCGGAGTCGCGGCGCGGCATTTTTTACGCGATTACGAAAATCATAATCTTCTACAAATTTGAGAGCATAGTTTTGGAAAATATCACTCCGCTCTAGAGCATCAAGATGGAGATAAAACTGAACGGCTTCCTCTTTGGTCATATCAGCATCCCTCAAAATAATCGCACTTTGAATACCGGCAGCCGGGGCGTATCGTTCAATATGACCATTTCCTAAGGAATCGGTAAGTTGGTTTACGTTATCAGCTCCTAAGTGAAAAAAAAGCCAATCGGAAGCAGCCTGTGAAAAATGTCTTGTAATTAAAGTAATTACATCATCCAAAGAAACGGTATTGTCTCTGCTTCTCAGATTCCTGATTGCATTCCTGTTCGCACTTTCATACCAACCCGGAACAATAAATGTATTTATTTCATCAATATTGACTCGTGTCTGTGGGTCAATCATTCCCGCTTCTACTTGTTTGGCGTACTCCATCACCAAAAACAAACTGTACAATGCGCCGAGTGGTCGCATTTCGGTTTCATTATATAAAATAGATTCACTTGGATCATCAATATTGAACGTCACAATGGAAACATGTTGTGGATTGGCTTCTATAAATTCAACTAATCCTGCGAGTGAATAGGTGCGTTCAATCCATTCTGAGCCTTCAGCAAAAGAGGTTCGATCAGAAAAAACAGCTTTAAATGCTGTAAGATTTACCCCAATAATTACAGCAAATAATGCGGCGGCGATAATTAAAAATGCTATTGTAAACTTTAAAACTTTCATGCGTTGAATAAACGAAATAATTTAGATAACTGTCGGGATGAATTAATCACAACAATCGATTTGAAAAACATCACGCAAAATAAGCACTCTTTATAAATATCGCATGAATCATTGTATCAGGTTCATTTTTTGTTGATATCTTTGCCAAACTAAATATTTTGTGAGAATTCGTTCTGTTGATTTATTTTACCAAAATAGTAACAATCTAATAATTGATCATTTCATGAGTGAAGCCGAGATTTTAAATCACCGGAATGGAGCGATTAGAACCTACTCCTGGAAACCAACCCAAACAAAGGGTGCCGGAATTATTTTTGTACATGGATACGCTGAATATGGAGGGCGCTACAAGCAGACTGCTTCATTTTTTGTTGAACAAGGTTTTTCTGTTTTTGCCTTCGATCATCATGGGCATGGGAATAGTTATGGTAAACAAGGCTTAATCACTTCATGGAAATATTTAATTGAGGATGCAAGCCTCTGTGTTGAAACATTTATCTCAGAACATCCTGAAATTCATTCATGGTTTATTATTGGTCATAGTATGGGGGGAGGCATCTCGACCTTTTTGGCAAAAAAATTTGGAAATACTATTCAAGGCGTACTTTTTTCGGCGCCTTTAATCGATCAGGCTATACAAACACCGGCTATATTACTCAGAATTGGAAAGGTGGTCGCCAACATAGCTCCTTCACTTGGAATCATTCCATTTGATCAATCTGCCCAAAGTCGCGATCCGGATGTGCTCAAATCTTTTTTTGCTGATGAACTGAATTATAAAGGTAGCTTGCGTGCCGGTACGGGTTTTCAGTTATTAGAAATGATCAAGGAGATTGATCTGCTCCCTTCCCAAATAACCTTACCCGTTTGGTTCGGACACAGCTCTATTGATAGACTTACAAGTTTTGACGCTTCCCGAAACTTTTTCAACAGAGTTGCTTCAAAAGACAAAACATTTAAAAAATATGATGGTTTATTTCATGAAATCATGAATGAACCCGAAAAACGTATTGTGATTCAAGATATGCTTATTTGGATACAGAAAAGATTATGAAGCTGATATTTAATAGATTTGAAAATAAACTGATGCAAATGGCAGGTTAAATTTCTAACTTTATCGAAATAGTGAGGGGTTTTAATCGTGGATGTGCTATGTTTCCAAGGAAAATCTATTCAGCATTAATTAAGTTTTATGATAGTTTTTGAAATTATTTTGTTTTCGTATTTCGGATTTGTAACAATCTATACACTGATAATGGCTCTTGCAGGATTGGTGAACATCAATCCCTATAAAAACGCCACAGAAAAACAGAATCGAATTGCCGTTTTGATTCCTTCCTATAAAGAAGATCAGGTGATTGTGCATACTGCAACGTCTGCCTTAGAACAAGACTATCCTTCCGATAAATACAAAGTAGTTGTTATTGCCGATTCTCTTCAGCCTGAAACGGTAGCATCCCTGAAAAAACTTCCAATCCATGTAACAGAAGTCGTTTTTGATTTAAGCACCAAAGTGAAATCTCTGAATGCTGCCATGTCAGAAATTGGAGATGATTTTGATATTATTCTCATTTTGGATGCCGATAATGTTATGGAAACTGATTTTGTGTCAAAAATAAACCGTGCGTTTAATGCCGGGCATCATGCTATTCAAGGGCGTCGGGTGGCAAAAAACATGAACACACCGTTCGCATTTTTAGATACGATTAGTGAAGTCATTAATAATCATGTGTACAGGAAAGGTCACGTTGCACTTGGGTTGTCATCAGCAGTTATCGGTTCGGGGATGGCTTTTGAGTATAGTTCATTCAAGAAAATTCTAGGCTCCATCCATGCCGTTGGTGGATTTGACCGTGTGGTAGAAATGAGTTACATCGAGCGAGGTTACAAAATCACATACTTGCATGATGCCGTGGTTTATGATGAAAAAGTTGATAATCCTCAGCATTTCCAAAATCAGCGCAGAAGATGGTTATCCGCTCAGTTTATTTATTTACGTGAATATTTTGGAAAGGGGATGAAGCTCTTATTTAAAGGGAATTTTGATTATTTCAATCTCTCCATCATTCACACCATCATTCTTCCGAGAATTTTGAATTTGGGTTTGATGAGCATCCTCACATTTACAGCCATCCTCCTAAACCCATGGCTTCACTTCGGATTTTTACCGTGGGTAATTATTCTAGGTACATTCGTTTTTACTTTTTTTGTCTCCATCCCCCGAAATTTATATAATGCGAATATGCTAAGGGCAATTCTATATTTGCCTCAGGCTTTTATTATATTATTCAAAAGTTTGTTCAACCTTAAAGGCGCCAATAAAAAGTTTATTCATACTCCGCATAGTAGTGTGGAAGTTGATAAATCATTAACACAAAATAAATGAGTGATAAGCAACCTTTTGTTTCTCTGATAACCGTTAACTACAACCAAACGGCGTTAACGCTCGAGTTTCTTGAAGCTATGCAGAAACTCACGTATAAAAATCATGAAATTATTGTAGTAGATAACGCTTCGCGTGAGAGTCCCGAGCAAGCCATCAAGGAGCAATTTCCTGATACGGTTGTGATTATGAGTCCGGAGAATCTTGGGTTTGCGGGAGGAAATAATCTCGGCGTTGAAAAAGCTAAGGGCGATTACATCTTCTTTGTGAATAATGACATTGACATCACCGCCGATGCCATCGAACGTATTCTTGAAATTTTTGATACATACCCCGATGCCGGAATGGTGAGTCCAAAATTCCATTACTATTATCGTCCCGGAATTATTGAGTATGCCGGCTACAATCCCGTGAGTCCGTTTACGGCGCGCAATGTGCCTGTTGGTGGACAAGAGGAGGATAAAGGTCAGCATGAGAATGTTATCTCAACGCATTACGTGCATGGTGGGGGGATGATGGTGCCTCGTAAAGTAATTGACGAAGTGGGCATGATGCCTGAACTATACTTCCTGTATTACGAGGAATTCGATTGGTGTGAAATAATAAAAAAAGCGAGCTATAAAATTTACTATCAGCCTAAAGCGACCATTTACCATAAATCTTCGGAAACCGTCGGAAAAGTAAGTCGTGTACGAACCTATTATTTGAATAGAAGCAGAATACTATTCATGCGCAGAAATGTTCCATATCCCAAATTCCTGTTCTTCGTTTTTTATTACACGTTTGCTACCTATCCTGTAAATGTATTACGCTTTTTGTTGAAAGGCGAATTCGGGCATGTTGTTTCATTTAACAAGGCTCTTTTGTGGAATCTTGGTCTCAAACAATGTAATAAACCGTGAACATATTGAAAAACATGATACTTCTGCCTTCAAATAATACTTTACTTCGTGTCTCACGAAATGTCGGGTCAGGTTTTGCGCCTTCGTGGTTCATAATTCACTTTTCGAATCGACCTCAATTTTTAATCAAAAATCTTGAATTAACATGTGTGGAATAACCGGCTTTATAGATTTTAATAAGCGTTCAGATATGAATATGCTAACCCGCATGACCGATGTAATGTTACATCGTGGTCCGGATGACGCAGGGTATGAAATTCTCGATAGCAAATACGCGCAAGTGGGCTTGGGCCAACGTCGCCTTTCCATTATGGATTTGTCGCCCTTGGGACATCAACCCATGCATTTTGAGCATTTGGTTATTGATTTCAATGGGGAAGTGTACAACTTCAAGGAAGTCCGCGAGGAGTTGATTGAAAAGGGATATACTTTCATTTCTGATTGCGATACCGAGGTTATTCTCAAAGCTTTTGATTGTTGGGGGATGGATTCCGTCCACAAATTCATCGGGATGTTCGCCTACCTCATTTATGATAAAAAAGCCGAAAAAGTGTATGCCGTGCGCGATCGTGCAGGGGTGAAGCCTTTTTATTACTATTGGAAGGATGACTGCTTTATGTTTTCATCTGAGTTGAAAAGTTTCCATGAGCATCCTCAGTTCAAAAAAGAAATTGATATGGATGCCGCCGCGCTATTCTTGCAATACAGCTACATCCCCGCGCCACATTCAATCTTTAAATGGACAAAGAAATTACTTCCGGGTCATTTTCTCGAGTTAGACCTCAAAAACAAAGACCTACACGAGAAAAAATATTGGGATGTATTCGATTATTACAACAAACCCAAACTCGACCTCTCAGATCAGGAAGCCATCGACGAGACCGATAAGTTGATGAAATCTTCCTACGAATATCGTATGGTTGCAGATGTACCGGTTGGTGTGTTTTTGAGTGGGGGATATGACAGTACATCCGTTGCGGCGTTGCTCCAAACCGGAAGAAGTTCAAAGATCAGGACTTTTACGATTGGATTTCACGAAGCAGAGTTTAATGAAGCCAAAGAGGCGAAAAAAATCGCTGATTATTTAGGTACGGAACATACAGAGTATTATTGTACTTCAAAGGAAGCAGAAGACATCATCCCGGAAATTCCAAATATTTATGATGAACCGTTTTCCGACAACTCTGTTGTCCCGACGATTCTTGTGAGCCGATTAGCTAGAAAACAAGTAACGGTTGCACTCTCTGCTGACGGCGGCGACGAAATTTTTGCCGGTTACAATAAATTTAACCAATCAGTTGCATTTACATCCTATCCGCATTGGCTACAGTCGATGTTGAGTGGCACCATGTCGTTGTTTAATCCTGAGCATATTCCGTATTTCAATAAAAAATACAACTTTGAGAGTCGGTACATCAAAATGCAGGAGATTTGGAATACAAAAAGCCCGGTTGTTGCCATGAAATGTATCAATCAGTACATCACAGAGACAGAAACCCGGAAATATCTGAAAGATCCATTCAAAACGTTGCATACTGCTTTTAATGATGGTCATTTGGTAAACAGCAACAGCGATGATTACAACCGTTTGTTAGCCATTGATTACAAGACGTTCCTTGTAGATAACAATTTGGTAAAAGTAGATCGTGCAACGATGTCGGTAAGTCTCGAAGGTCGCGAACCCATGCTTGATCATCGTTTAATTGAGTTTTTAGCGCAGTTGCCATCCAACCTGAAAATTAGAGATGGAGTGAATAAGTGGCTATTGAAGCAAGTTGTACATAAATATGTGCCAAAAGAGAAAATGGAACGCCCAAAAATGCCATTTATCGCACCTCTGACAGTTTGGTTCAAAGATGAACTCAAAGATATGTTCCTTAAATACTTAGACCGCGATCGTTTAATTAAAGAGGGGATTTTCAATGCAGATGCGGTAGTAAAACTCAGAGATCAATATCTCGCCGGTGAAAAAGTAACCCACCAAAAACTCTGGAACATGCTCATCTTCCAAATGTGGAAAGAACGCTGGATGGATTGAGGTTGAGGAGTTGAGTTGAAAGCTGAAAGGGTTTTGGGGTTTATTTGTTTACACATGCTCTCGACCCCACCTCGTCATGCTGAGAAACTAATATCTGCGCTTACGCTTAATACATTTGAGGGGTATGACAGACTCGTAACCCGATAGTAGGTCATCCCGGAAAACCTGTTCCGCGTTTCAGGTTTCATGTTGCAGGTTTTTTTGTTGTTAAATACTTGTTTATATATAATATAACATTCGTATTCAAATCGTCATGCTGAGCGGAATGCCGGGTTTCTAATGCGTTAAGGGCATCCCATTCAGTCCGGCATGTAGTCGAAGCATTGTTGATTCTAGCTCGATTCTTTTTTTTAATAAATCACACACCACGTGGGACGTTGCCCCACGCTAGTCAATGCAACGCCCCCACGGTAAACCGGGGCAGGCTCTTCAGGGCTATTTTCCTTTCCGTATAAAAAACATGTGCTTAATTACTACATCCTTTCTCTAAATCCGTCATCCCGGAAAACCCCATTGAGATGCAAATTGCATGGAAATAGTCGGTGGTTTATCCGGGATCTGGTTGCTTGAATTAGCACTGAGTTCGAACAAAAACTTCGATACTCTTTCCTTTCTTGCGTTCTTTGTTATTTTAAACAACCGGATTCCGGATAAGCCTCAAGCATTATCCTTAAAATCTATGATATTAGAGGGCTTTCCGGAATGACCTTTTAAAGCAATTTACCATTTAATAAATCACCTCTGTCATTGGTAACGGACGCTTAGCTAATACGAAGTGGGAGTCGAAGTGTTAAGTCGAAAGCGAAGCGATTAAATGGATAGATCTTTTTTGGGTCACTTGTCAGCACGCTAAATTCTTCAAATAAACTATTGCTTTCCGATGTGATATCTAAGAGTCTGTGTGTCAGGTTTTGATTCTTACGGGTATTGTGGTTTATGAGTTTATTTTTCTGTCATCTCATAAAACTCTGGAAATAGCTAGAACTATACCTTTCCTACATCTAATCAATAACTTAACCTTGATATTAAAATAAATCTATTATATATTAGTCGTAAGGATCTTTCAAAACACAGTAACAAATGATTAATAAAGTCATTTGATGTGCTAAATTATTAATCAAATCAGCTAGTTATGAAAACATGTACTAGTATTTTAATTATCTCGCTGATTTTGCTCACCCAATCAGCAATTGCGCAACTTGAGAGACAACAAGCGGAAAATGAAAGAAAATTTGTGCCCAAAGTTGAACGCCATTTGAAAGTATTTTCTCAAGTTGGTGCCATTAATAGCCAAAAAATAGAAGAACCAAAGCTTTTACAAATGAATTATCAAGATTTATGGTACAATGAAGAGTATCGTACATCTGAAGAGTGGATGGATAGTTATCGAATAATTATGGAATATGAAGGTGAATACATTTCTGAAGTGCACCATGAATGGTACAATTATTCAGATAATGAGTGGGTACTCTCGAATATCGATTACTATGAATTCGAGAATGGAATGATTCGTCAGGTTCTTCATGTCCATACAAACTACGAAACCGGACTTCTTGAAAACGACAAAAAGACGGAATTCAGCTATGTCTTCTTAAATGGTCGTTACTATATGTCTCAGATAATTTTTTCGCGTTGGAATGCTCAGGAAGATGAATGGATACCTGAATTCAAAGCTGAGCCAACCTACGATTCCGTTGGGTTACTCGGTGTACAAGCCTATGATTTTGAAAATGGTGAATTTGTGCTAAATGATCGTTCTGTATTTGCTCAACAAGGTAATCACGTTGTTGAAGTAATTGAGGAATGGAATGGAGATTCGTTTGAATATGATTTGAGGATTACATATCTCGATACTCAAAGAGCCGATTTATATGACATGCTTACGAGTGAAATGTTTGAGGCTGATTTCGGCTATTCACTGATGAGGTATTTTCTGCATCCGTTACCAAATATGATTGAAGAGATATGGGATGGTAACGAATGGGTATATGACGTCCGAATTTCATATATAACTGAAGAGGGGTCAGATGCATCTAATTATATTTTCAGATTTTTAGGGGAAGAATTTTGGGATGGCATCTGGGATGAAAGATATATGGTTGAATTCCCTGTGGTTGATGGTCTTGTAATGTCAGCTACTTCTTATTTCGGTTACGATGGTTTTCTGTATCCTGATGAAAGAGAAGAGTTAACATACGATCATCGAGGATTGGTAATTTGGTCTTATGTTGGTTATTCCGATGGTGAAGACGGATTTAATCTTGATGAACGCGTGAATTTAATCTGGTCAGGTTCAGATGTTTCAGCACCAACTAACCCAGATTTACCATTGAAAGTTTCGTTAGGGAATGCCTACCCGAATCCATTCAACCCGGTTGTAAATGTACCTTTCGAATTATCTGTTAACGCTCATGTCACACTGGAAGTGTTTGACATTATGGGTCGTAAAGTGTCAACGTTGATTGACTCTCAACTGTATGCAGGAGTTCATACAGTTCGTTTAAATGCATCCAATCTAGCAAGTGGTATATATACCATTAGATTGCAAGTGAATAACCAAGTTCTAACCTCTAAAATCACATTAGTCAAATAAAGAATGAAAGGACTATGCAGGATTTCAATATCCTGCATGGTTCTAAAGTTATACTGTTTGAGGGTTTATATTTAAATACGAGATTTAAAAAAAAGATTAGCATCATCTCGTTATGAATCTGTATCCATATTTTTGCTTGAAAATAACGTATAGCTGCTAAATTAATCGGCACAAGAAGTTACATTAATCAGCTTCTTTCTTAAGTATAGTTAGATAATCGGCAAGGAGACCCAAATGGGAACGCAAAACGTATCAATTGCAATAGACTCAGATTCCAGAAAACGTTTTTTAAAACACTTGTTGCGTGACGTGGAAGCACTAGAACGCATGTTTGAAGAGAATTTATTAGAGAGCGGTGTTAAAAGAATTGGGGCAGAACAAGAATTCTGTTTGGTTGATAGTTTCTATAAACCATCGAAAAATGGGCCAAGAGTACTTGATTTAATCAATGAGCCTCATTTCACAACTGAATTGGCTAGATTTAATCTGGAAATGAATCTTGATCCACTTGAACTAAAAGCAGGGTGTTTTTACAAGATGGAAGAGAGTCTAAATACCTTACTCACTTATGCCGAGCAAAAAGCGGAAACTTTAGGTAATAAAATTATTCTCACAGGTATCTTACCATCTATAAATTATGAGTCGCTTCAGATTTCGAACATAACTCCACGAGTTCGCTATCATGCTCTAGCTGAGGTGTTAAAAAGTTTAAGAGGGGGTGATTTCGAATTAAATATTACCGGGGTTGATGAGCTTATAATTTCGCACAGTAATATACTTTTCGAAGCGTGTAACACAAGCTTCCAATGTCACTTTCAGGTGCAACCTTCAGATTTTGTTGATGCATATAATTGGGCTCAAGCAATTGCAGGACCTGTACTTGCCGTTTGCGCTAATTCTCCTTTACTCTTAGGTAAACAACTTTGGGCTGAAACACGTATTCCACTTTTTCAGCAAAGTATAGATACAAGAGGTAAGGGATTTCATCTTAGAGAAAGACAGCAACGAGTAACATTTGGAAATAAATGGATTAAATCACCAACAGATGTTTACAAAAGTGATATTGCCAGACATACACTTTTATTTCTAACAGACATACAAGAAGACTCCATCTCAAAACTAAACAGAGGTGTACTTCCGGATCTTGAGGCACTATCTTTACATAATGGAACCGTTTATAAATGGAATAGACCATGTTATGGCCTAAAAAATGGAGTGGCTCACATTCGTATTGAAAACAGATACCTTCCATCAGGACCAACCGTTCGCGATGAGATTGCAAATCTTGTTTTTTGGACAGGCCTCATGAATAGTATGCCTGATAACTACCGAGAAATATGGAACGTGATGAGTTTTGATAATGCTCGTGAAAATTTCAATAAAGCTGCAATGTGGGGGATACATAGTGGAATGGTTTGGAACAAAAAACCTATTTCAGCCAAAGATTTAATTCAGCATATTCTGCTTCCTATGGCAAAAACAGGTTTACTCAAAGCCGGTGTATCCGAGGAAGAAGCAGATACTTATTTAAATGTGATAGAGGCTCGAGCAAACGTACAACAAACAGGAGCACGATGGCAGATTAAAACATTTAGAAAACTTAGGCAACATTTGCGAAGAGAAGAAGCTACAGTAGCATTAACGGCTCTTTTATACAAACGAAGAAGTTCGTCTTTGCCTGTTCATCTTTGGGAAACAGGATCTTTTGAAGAAGTTAGGGGTATTGAGTTTCGAATTGAAACTGTTGGTAATGTTATGACAACCGATCTCATAACGGTTAATGGGCATGATATTGCAGAGATGGTTTTTCAAATTATGAAGTGGCGAAACATCTGGCATCTACCGGTCGAAGACGATAAAGGAAGATTATTGGGAGTAATTAAAAAAAGTGATTTGGAAAAAAAACTAGAATTATTTGACAATGAAATGCCTTCTGCTTTAGAAGTAATGGATAAAAAACCACTCAAAGTAACTCCGGATACGCATATTAGAAAAGCTCTAAGATTGATGGATAACAACAAAGCTAGCTGTATAGTTGTAGTGGAAGAAGATCGCCTTGTTGGGCTAATCACTGACAGTGATGCTAAACGCATCAAACTAATTCTTGATAATAACCATGAAAAGAAATCAACAAATAAGAACCAATGACCTATTCATTGGTGCAATTATTTCGTATTTTAAAGCGTTGTAGTTTCTGGTCTTTGATTTATTGGGGATGTACTTGGTTTCGACGGGATGAGTTGAAGCGCAGGTTGCATGCCGGGTTTTCTTCCATTGACACCCGTAAAAGAACAAAGGAAACTTAAATTGTAAGCGACAACTCTTACTCTTACCGGATGGCCGCCTAACAGCGCCTCCTGCTCCGTTAACTGCCTGTCTGTCCGGCGGTTCTCCGAGCATCATATTTAGACAGACTAGCGCGAGTTATTGATTGGGTAACACCGCGCAAAAATTTTCCAATCTGGCATTGAGGCGCTGAGTCAGCCGGCAAACCTTAATGCGAGACCTAAACCGCTGAATAAGCATGTAGATATTTGTAGTTTCTGCATTTCGGACCCGGGTTCGACTCCCGGCATCTCCACTCATAAAAAAGCCACGAAGAATTTATTTTTCAGTGGCTTTTTTTATTTCCTTTAATTGCTTCTAGATTGCGTTTAAATCCTGCGAATTTGGTACGATTTACAGGGCTTTTTTTGAACAGTTTTTTAAACTCCTGAAGGTTAAGCTCTTCCCAGTAATCAGTTGTTTTATCGATTACATCAGGATTCGCAAAAAGACGGGGTTCCTGTCCGGCTCGTGCTTTCCTGTTCCATGGACACACATCTTGACATATATCACATCCGAACATCCAATTACCGAGCTTTTCGTGATATTCAGACGGGATTTCTTCTCGCAATTCAATAGTAAAATATGAAATACATTTACTGCCATCCACTTTGTAAGGTTCGTAAATGGCATCGGTAGGGCATGCATCAATGCAACGCGTGCATGTTCCGCAGTGATCTGTAGTAGGAGAGTCGTATTCAAATGTAACATCCACAATCATTTCCCCTAAAAAAAACCATGAGCCTTCGGTTCGGTTCAAGATATTGGAATGTTTTCCCATCCATCCCAAACCAGATGTTACTGCCCAAGCCTTATCCATAACCGGAGCGGAATCCACAAAAACTCTACCTTCAAGACCTCCAAAAAGGTTTTTTGTGAACTCAAATAGCTGAAATAAACGCTCTTTCAGTACATAATGATAATCTTCACCAAGAGCATACTTTGAGATTTTTGGGGATTTTTTGTTTTGGATATGTTTTGTTGCTAATTCAGGCTGATGATAACTCATTAGCACACTCACAACACTTTTCGCCCCGGGAACCAGCTTTGTTGGATCTACACGTTTATCGAAGTAATGTTCCATCCACGTCATTTTCCCATGCCGACCTTGGTTTAGCCATCTTTCCAGGTCATAAGCTTCTTTTTCCAGAAAACCTGCTTTTGCAAATCCGCATCCCTCAAAACCAAGCCGAATGGCCTCTTGACGAACAGCATGGGTCTTTTTTTGCTTTTCAGTCATGTGGATTGGAATGGTGGAAAATTTCCAGAAATATTTTCGTAAAATATCTTTACTTAAATAAGAATCCGATCATCTTCCTCGGATACTTCATGAAAATCTTGAAAATGTTGGTTGGAATATTGTTTTCAAGGCACGCTTTGAGCATTTCACGGTTCGAAAGAATAAGACTTCGCCAACCACTAGTGCTAATTCCACCCATTCTCATTTTTATAAAAACTTTTGGGTAGTAGTGATACTTAACATCAGTTTTATAGAAAATACGTGCTATAAATTCGAAGTCAGCGGAGATTTTGTAATCTGTCTTGTAGGAACCATATTTTTCAATGATATGGCGCTTTACAAACATGGTAGGGTGTGCCGGTGCTATTCCATAAGGCAGTAAAGATGGATTAAACTGTGATGACCTAAATCTACGAACGATCTTATTGATATCATTATATTTAACATACCATAAATCAGCGAATATAATATCTGTATCAATTTCAGAAAACTTTTTAACTGCGTCGGAGATTACGGTAGTATCAGCGTAAATATCGTCTGAATTGAGCGTGCCAATCAGATCACCGGTAGCTAGATTGATGCCTTTGTTCATAGCATCATAAATGCCTTTATCGGGCTCGGTGATGAAGTGCGAAATTTGTTTTTTGTACTTTTCAACAATAGCCAAAGTGTCATCAGTAGAACCTCCATCAACTATTATATGTTCAATATTATCATAGCTTTGATTCATAACCGATACAATAGTATCCTCCAGTGTTCTGGCACTATTTAACGTTACGGTTATAATGGAGACTCGCATTAACTAATCTAGAAATGAGTTAAGTATAAATGATGTTCGATCGAGAGATAAAATATGACATAAACAATCTGTAATAATAAGAAATTGTTTACCAACCAGAAAGCAAACGATAAAAACGTTTTCTAAAACCATAAAAAAAAGGATTAGAATACAGGCTAGCCCTGATTTTTTCTTTTGTTGGCACGTTAGTTTCCCATATTTTTTTGAGTGCTCCCTCCCAGCGTGCACTTTCAAGTTGGTCTAATTGCTCTAGTTCATGAATTTCATCTTCTTTGAGTTTACCTCTAAATTTGGCTAAAAAATGACCAAATACGACAAAACGATCATGATAATTCTTAGAATATACATCAAATGAAGCATTTCTTTGATGGGAGTTTTGCTCGTGAATTCTATAATACCAGCAAATTTTTGGGATGTGGAAGCGAACCTCAGCAAAGTATTTTCCACACAACGCCGTCCACTGATCTTCGTTTGGAAGATAATCAGGTAGAGGGAAAATTATCTTTGCCAGGGCTCTTGAAAAAATCATTGCACTACCGGAGTCAGAACCCTTTGTTTTATCTCTCGGAAGCTCTATGCCATGCATCGCTTTATTTTTTGAAATCATCTTCACACGACTATATCCAATGGCTTTTTTTCCTTTTCCTGTTTTACAAGCGGCAAGATATTTGTGTTCTAAAGACTCGTCGGGCAGGAGGTCATCCCCACAAAAATAGGTTAACCATTCAGCGGTAGCATGGCTGTAGGCCATATTGAACGCATTATTCTTTCCAATCTTTCCGGGAGCAAAAAGTTTGAAACGAGTATCATTCAGAAAGGGGGTGATTTTTTCAACGGTGGCATCGGTTGATCCATCATCAACAATAATAGCTTCAAAATCGGATAATGATTGCTCTTGTAAACTTTTTAATGCAGCCTCAATAAAGGCTTCCTCATTATGTACAGCTATGAGAACACTGATGCGTGGCATGATTATATCCGGGTTTCGAGGCGTTTAACGGTTTCAGGGTACCACTGAGCGAATGTGCCATCTGATATTCTCTCGCGTATGATCCGCATTAAGTCTAGATAAAACATCAAATTGTGTACGCTAGCTAATTGCAATCCAAAAAGTTCATCAGCTCTGATTAAGTGGTGTACATACGCCATTGTGTAGGTCGAGCATAACTCAGATGGAAAGCGTTCATCAAGCGGTTTGAAATGATTTTTCCATTTTGCATTTCGGATATTTACGGTTCCATTCCAGGTGAAAATCATTCCATTTCTGGCATTTCGAGTTGGCATTACACAATCGAACATATCAATGCCTCGCGCTACGCCTTCCACTAAATTGGCAGGAGTCCCTACACCCATTAAATAACGCGCTTTTTCTTTTGGAAGGATGTCCGTCACTAAATCCGTCATTTCATACATTACCGGTATTGGCTCTCCAACGCTCAATCCCCCAATGGCATTTCCATCAAAATCGAGTTCAGCAATAGCCTGCGCAGATTCTTTTCTTAAATCCGGATAGACGCATCCCTGTGAAATCCCAAATAAAAATTGCTTGTGTCCATAGAGCGGAATGGTGTTTTCAAACTCGGTTTTGCATCGTTTCGCCCAGCGATGTGTGAGTTGCATGCTTTTTAGGGCATATTCATGCGTTGAATCATGCGGTGGACATTCATCGAATACCATCATAATATCAGAACCCAAAATGCGCTGTGTCTGCATCACATTTTCCGGAGTGAATTGATGTTTCGATCCATCAATATGGCTCTTAAATGTGGCGCCACGTTCTTCTAACTTTCGATTTGAAGCCAACGAAAAAACCTGATATCCCCCGGAATCCGTTAAAATGGGTCGATCCCAGTTCATAAATTGATGCAAGCCTCCGGCTTCATGCATGGCTGCATTGCCTGGACGCAGATATAAGTGATAGGTATTCCCTAAAATAATTTGAGCCTGAACTTTTGCTTTTAGGTCTGCTTGCCCTACAGCTTTTACGGTAGCGAGGGTACCCACAGGCATGAATATCGGTGTTTCGATGACACCGTGGTCAGTTTCTAGTCGTCCTAATCGGGCTTTGGTCTGTTGGTCTGTTTTTAATAATGTGAACACGTTGAATCTGAAATGCGAAGGTTTAAAAAATGGATTTAAAAAGTAGGTCTTTTGGTATTAACTTATGCAGTTGAAAGAAAAACTTTTATTTCAACCAAGCGTTAAACCAACAAATATACAGGTAATAGTTGAGAATCAGACAATAAGAAGTCTTTTTGGTTTAATACTAACTACGAATTCCTTTAACAATCGGATTTTTTGGATAGAAGAAAAGATATTTTTATAACCCTTGCAGGCGATGCAATTGCCATCATTTTGGTATGGTTCAGTTTTTACTATATCCGTTTTGAGGCGGAGTTGTTTGGGGAAGTTAAAGCGGTTGAGCCCGCTACGCTCTTATTACCTTCTATGGTAATTGCTTTTTTTTGGATTCTAATTTTCGCTTTTTTTGGGCTCTATAAACGCTTATACCTCATTTCTCGATTTGATGAAATATTAAGAGTCGGGAAAATTACAATAGTTGGTACGTTACTTTTCTTTTTCATCCTGTTTATGGATGCCCTTAACTGGAATGAAAGCAATATTGTCTATGCCCGAAACTATACAATATTGTATTGGCTACTGATTTTTTCTTTTGTATCTACAAACAGACTCATCATTTTAACGATTCAAAAATATTTGGTTAAAAAGGGTAGAGGGCTACACAAGGCTGTAATTATTGGGGTTGGTGAAACAGCAAAAACAGTTTGTGATGATATTCTCAGGCACAGAACAACCGGTTTGGAAGTTGTAGGTTTTGTTCATCAGGGAAATGGAGGAACCGGTCCAAAAGTGGAGCAGGTTGTTGATAATGAGCGAGTTTTAGGAAAGTTATCACAATTGAATGATATCATCAGAACTCACAAAATTGAAGATGTGATTGTGGCGATGGAGCCTGATGAAAGAATGAAGCTTTTCAAGATACTGGATACGTTAGATGTACCGAATGTGGCGGTTAAATTGGTTCCTGATTTTTATCAGATTATAAGCGGATTGAATAAAACAAATCAGATTTTCGGTTTGCCATTAATCGAAGTCACGGCTGACCCTATGCCAACCTGGGAAAAATTCGTGAAGCGATTTATGGATGTTTTCCTATCCTTAATAATTTTACTCGTTTCTCTGCCTATCATGATGGTTGTGGCTATCTTGATTAGATTAACTTCTGAGGGGCCGGCAGTTTTCAAGCAGGAGAGGGTTGGTTTAAATGGGCGGCTGTTTATGATGTACAAATTCAGAAGTATGCGTAACGATGCCGAAGCGCAAACAGGTCCAACCTGGGCAAAAGATAATGATCCAAGAATTACACCTGTTGGTTGGTGGCTTAGAAAACTTAGATTAGATGAGCTACCTCAGTTATTCAATGTGCTTAGAGGAGATATGAGTCTTGTAGGGCCAAGACCTGAACGGAAATTCTTTGTTGATCAATTCAAGAAAGAAATTCCTCTTTATTCCAGAAGATTGAGTGTACGTCCGGGTATAACCGGATGGGCACAAGTAAAATGGAAGTACGACGAGACCTTCGACGACGTTAAAGAAAAAACAAAGTATGACCTGTTCTATGTTGAGAATATGTCGCTTAAAATGGATTTGAAAATTTTGATAAACACCCTGTTTACTATGATTTCAGGGGAAGGAAAATGACACGATTGGTATCTGAACATAAAACATTGGTAATTATTCCAACCTATAATGAGGCCGATAATATATCACGGCTTATTGTTGAACTCATTGTTTTGGATAAAGATCTTGATCTTCTTTTTATAGATGACAATTCGCCCGATGGTACTGCAATAATCATTAAACAAGCTCAAAAAGATTACAAAGGAAGAATTCATCTTATTGAACGCGAAGGGAAACAAGGTCTTGGTTCAGCGTATGTTGCGGGATTTACGTTTGCATTAGAGCAGAAATATGAGTTTATATGTGAGATGGATGCCGATTTTTCTCACGATCCGCAGGAATTACCTAAACTAATTCAAGCCGTTCAGAAAGGTGAAGCAGATCTGGCAATAGGCTCACGTTACCATAATGGCATTAGTATCATTAATTGGCCGTTATCCCGATTGATTCTTTCCTACTCCGCAAATATGTATGCAAGAATTATTACCGGATTACCGGTGAAAGATACAACCGCCGGTTTTAAATGCTTTCGTAGAAGCGTTTTGGAAAGCATCCCACTAAATAAAATCAAATCAAACGGATATGCTTTTCAAATTGAAATGCATTATAGGGCTTGGGTACGTGGGTTTAAATTACAAGAAGTCGCAATCATCTTTAGAGAACGGCAAGTAGGAGTATCAAAAATGTCAAAAGCAATTATTTTTGAAGCTGTTTGGATGGTTTGGGGATTAAAGCTGAGACATTGGCTTCGACGACTTTAGAAAAAATCCCTTCAAATCCTGTGTATTTTTGTATCTTATTGAACAAGAAAGTATTGATTTGCTAATTAAAATTTGCAGAAAAGCGCGAAGTAAACAAAAAAGCAACAAACTGAATTTTTATGAATTATTTGGATTTCGAAAAGCCAATTGCTGATTTAGAGAAGAAAATTGAAGAGCTAAAAGCCATCAGTATTCCCGAAAATGATGTACTAAAGCCTGAAATAGAGCGCTTAACCGGTAGAGTTGAGGAGCTCAGGGTATCCATTTTTAAAAACCTAACAGCTTGGCAACGCGTGCAACTTGCCCGACACCCCGATCGCCCTTATACACTCGACTACATCTACAAAATCTGTAATAATTTCGTTGAGCTTTTTGGGGATCGCTACTTCGGCGATGATAAAGCCATTGTGGGCGGTTTCGCTACTATTGACGGTAAATCGGTAATGGTTATAGGGCAACAGAAAGGTCGCGATACAAAAAGTCGTCAGTACCGCAATTTTGGAATGCCAAATCCGGAAGGATATCGCAAAGCATTAAGACTCATGAAGCTTGCTGAAAAATTCGGAGTACCTGTTATCACCATGCTTGATACCCCCGGAGCATTTCCCGGGCTTGAAGCTGAAGCAAGGGGGCAAGCTGAAGCAATTGCCGTAAATCTAAGAGAAATGGCTGTATTACGCGTACCAATTGTTACTATAGTAATTGGCGAAGGAGCAAGCGGTGGTGCGCTCGGTATTGGTATGGGAAATGAAGTGTATATGATGGAAAATACATGGTATTCGGTAATATCACCGGAATCTTGCTCATCTATTCTTTGGAAAACATGGGATTACAAAGAACAAGCAGCAGATGCTTTAAAGCTTACCGCTAAAGATTTGCTTGAAATGAAAGTAATCGATGGAATTATCGAAGAACCACTTGGTGGTGCACACAGAGATTATGATGCAGCAGCTTCAGCAGTTAAAAATCAAATTTTGGATAGCTTGAAAAGATTATCAAAGTTGAAGCCTGATAAACTTGTTGATCAGAGAATAAAAAAATATTCTGAAATGGGTGTTTGGGATAAAGCTTGATTCAGAGTCTTATGTCCAACCTGACGCCGATTCTAACGTTCGATTACCCCATTAGAAGCCGTTATGCTGAAACGGATCAAATGGGATACGTCTATCATGGTCGGTATCTCGAGTATTTTGAAACTACCCGAACGGAATTTATTCGAAAAGCCGGTGTAACCTATAAATCGCTTGAAGACTCTGGAGTAATGATGCCGGTAATGAATGCTCATTTAGAGTTCATTCGACCTGTTTTCTATGATGAAATGGTAAATGTTCGCCTTAAAATCTTCGAATTACCAACTGTAAGGCTTAAAACACACTATGAAATTACAGGCGCGGATGGTACCTTACGAGTAAAGGGTGCCGTTACGCTTTGTTTTATGGACTCAAAGACGCGACGCCCTTGCCGACCACCGGAAGTGTTTACTAATGGAATTAAATCATTTATAGGCCATGGATGAACTTGTTATACAAATAGTTGATCTGGCACTCAGAGAGGATATCCGTAATGGTGATATCACTACTCAGGCTGTATTCAAAGGAAATGAAACCACCAAAGCAACATTTTGGGCAAAAGAATCCGGTGTAATTGCCGGATTAGAACTTGCAGCCTATATTTTCAATAAAGTAGATTCCGATTTACGCTTCAAAAAGCATATAAATGATGGAGATAAAGTCATGCGTGGCGATATCATTGCTGATGTATTTGGGCCTTCTGACTCTATCTTAACCGGTGAACGTACCGTATTAAACTTCATGCAACGAATGAGTGGCGTAGCAACCAAGACACGTACCTTTGCCGATGCTATCGCTCATACGCACACAAAGCTGCTCGATACTAGGAAAACTATTCCCGGACATCGTTATCTCGATAAATGGGCTGTACGTTTAGGTGGGGGAAAAAATCACAGGTATTGTCTTGATGATATGTACCTGATTAAAGAGAATCACATTGCATTGGCCGGTGGGATTAAACAAGCTATTAAAGCCTGCATCGATCATAAAAAACGCAACGGCTATCAATGGAAAATTGAAGTTGAAGTTACTACTCTTGAGGAACTCGATGAGGTTCTTGCAATTGGGGAAGTTGATTTTGTGCTACTCGATAACATGAGTACCAAAACATTGACTGAGGCTGTAAAACGTGTTGATGGCAAAATAAAAACGGAAGCCTCCGGAAATATGACGCTTGAGCGTCTGCCGAAAGTCGCAGAAACAGGGGTAGATTTTATTTCAGTTGGAGCATTGACCCACTCTGTAAAAGCATTAGATATCTCACTGTTATTTGATTAATTCTCCAATGACAGTTTTTACAGGGATAAATAACCACGTGCAGGGGCTGCTTTTCGTGATAGCGGCATTTCTCTTTATCTTTTCCAGTGGGTTTATTTTTTTTGATCCACTCAATTGGAATTCATTCGCTCATGACCTCTTTAAGACACTGTGTCATCAATTTCATTGGAGAACCTATGCGGCAAATGACTTATACATGGCAACCTGTACCCGTTGTTTTGGAATTTACAGCGGGATGTTTATTGGCTGTTTGAGTATTCCATTCATTAGAAAAAAAATTAAACCGGTTTTTATAAATGCAATTATATTCATAGTATCCACATTGGCATTTAATTTCATTGATTTTACTGGAAACTTTTTGGGATTATGGACGAATACATTACATTCCCGAATGATGCTGGGAATTCCATTTGGTTTTTCGATTTCATATTTAATTTTAACTGCATACTATATTCAAACTCAAAAAAAATAAACGTATGGAACCTGTACAGGAGAAATCATTTATTAATATTTCGGTCATAACCGGTGCTGTAATTGCAGTAGTATCTTCAATTACAATTTACGGCTTAGCATTAATGTCGATTAGTAGTGGAAGTCCTGGAGTAGCAGGTTTAGTTATTGGCTGCTTTTTATGCTGTGGTTTTGTGATTCTACCCGGACTTTTATCATCTCGCTTATACATTTATGATATTCAGAAAAGTATAGAAGTTGGGAAAGGAGCCTTAATAGGCGCAGTTTCCGGACTGGCATTTGGGGTTGTGTTCGGTTTCATGGATGTCATTTGGAAGCTCTTTGATGTTGATACGGCTTCCCTTATGGTCGAATATTATATTATGGTAATGCAAAATCTCGATATGCCTGAGTTAAATGATGCTATTGACCAAATGCGTGATGCGCAGGAACAGGCAAGTTCAGGAATTGGCTCAATTCTTATGAATATCGTAATTGTAAGTGTAATAAACGTTGTTAGTGGATTGTCAGGGACAGCTATTTTTAGCAAAAAATTTGAAAAGAACGAGTTTTAATGGAAGCATTCAACGTTCAGGGATACTCCCAAAGCTGGTTCGATAGGAATGGATTTCCTCCTTACTTAGTGGCCCTGGTCTGGGTTGTTATTGCCTTTCTACTCTTTCAGGGTATAGGCTCAGTGGCTGCAATCTTGCTTATCCTCTATAAAGAGGGTTCAGTTAGTGAGTCAGCTTTAGTTCAGAATCCTGAAATTCTGCTTATTGGTAATTCAATTGGGCAAGTATTTGGGCTTGCTGTTGCAACACTTATGGTTGCAAGACTCTCAGCGCTTCCATTTGAGTATAGATCGTTTTTGCGTCTTGAGATTCCAAAAGGTACAGCTGCGTTTACCGGCTATTCTGTTTTATTAGTAATTGTGATCCAACCCACAATTTGGGCCGTTAGCTGGTTAAATCAGCAAATACCTTTTCCGGAATCATGGATTCAAATGGAAGAAGTTCAAATTCAACTTTTAGAAGCGCTACTCACAACTGGAATCCCTCTGTGGTTCCTTATTTTCTCCATTGCCCTTGTTCCTGCTGTTTGTGAAGAAGTAATCTTCAGGGGGTATTTACTTCGCTTATTTGAGAAATCAACTGGTGTACTTTGGGCAATTTTTATTACCGGCCTTTTATTTGGAGCCTTTCACCTTAGAGTAACCCAATTAATACCATTATCTCTCATTGGTGTATTACTTGCATGGGTAACGATTCAGTCGGGCTCATTAATTCCGGCAATAATCATGCACCTTGTTCATAATGGAGCGACGGTGATAGCTGTTCATTTTTATCCTCAATTAATAGAAATCGATTCATCAGAAGCAATTCCGCCTGTGTGGTTAATCCTCGCAAGTGTTATATTAACCGTATATGGGATTTACCTGTACAAAAAAATAACATACACTTTAACGGAGTAACAAAATGTTCGACCATGAACCTACCCCCCATGAAGTTGAAAATTGGGAATGCATATTAAGCACGAACAAAGTTTTTGAAGCTGAAATGCTCAAAAACTATTTGTTAGATCATGAAATCCCTTGCCATATTTTGTCTAAAAAAGATTCCTCTTATGTAGTTGATTTTTCAAGTTTATCCATGGTGTTTGTGTATGTTCCGGTAGATTTTGCAGAGCAAGCCAAGACGCTCATGGCAGATCTGGATAGTCAGGAGGTCAACACGGACGAAGAAGAATAACGGGGGATATCTTGAGTGAATTAAAAAAGAGAATCCTTTTTGCGATAATCGCAGCTCCGCTATTTGTTTTTGTGGTTTGGCTAGGGGGATGGTATTTCAGGGCATTAATGACTGTTATTGCACTCATCATACAATGGGAGATGGCGTGCATGTTCGCAATGGGGAATTCACGACCCAATCGGGTATTTATGTATTTGATTGGAATTTGGGTGATGCTCCTTCCATATATCCCGCATAATGCGCTTTTTGGCTTGGGTTTGTTTTTGTTGCTTGTTCTTACAGAGATTGTTCGAGGCTATGATCGTTCCTATAATTCACTTGTAAATACCATATTTTGTGGGTTATATGCTCCTATTGGTGTTTTAACTCTCATTTTGCTGAGAGACAAAGTAGGGGGTGACCCTATGGCATGCTTCGCGCTTACCTTGATTGTGATTTTTATGATTTGGGGGAATGATGTCTTTGCTTTCATTTTTGGAAAAAACTTCGGAAAGCATTTACTAGCACCAAAGATTAGTCCCAAAAAGACATGGGAAGGATTTTTTGGAGGGATCTTAGGTAGCATTGTAGCTTTTTTCCTGTTGTATTTTATTTTACCTGATTACCCATACACAATTTTGATCAGCTTGCCAATGATCGTTCTTGTAAGTATTTTTGGTCCAATAGGTGATTTGGCAGCAAGTAAATTAAAACGCCTCTACGATGCTAAAGACTCTTCAAATATGTTACCTGGACATGGAGGTTTTTTCGATAGGTTTGATGCGTTACTTTTAGCTGCTCCAGCTGTTTATTTCTATTTGGAAGTAATCCGTATTCTTGGTCTCATTTAGTACGGAACGTACACTGCCTTTGTACGTGTTTAAAATGGGAACACTTTAACCATAAAAAGGGTATGAAAATATTAATTACGGGTGGTACAGGTTTTTTGGGTTCTTATCTGATTAACTATCTTTCGGAGAATGGTCACTCTCTCTTTGTTCTCACAAGAAACCCAAAAAAGTATAACAGCGAACAAGGCAACATAAGCTACTATGATTACGAACAAACAAGCCGTTTAGTAGATGGAGCTGATGCAGTAATTAATTTGGCAGGTCATAATCTTTTTGATGAGAAGTGGTCAGATCATGTGAAGTCTGAAATCCTGAAGAGTAGGGTTAATACCACAAGATCGCTTGTCATGGCCATGAAAGTTGCTGAAGTTAAGCCAAAAGTGTTTATATCGGCTTCAGCAGTTGGGTATTACGGTGATAGAGGTGAAGATGTACTCAATGAAGCCTCACTACCAGGTAATGATTTTCTTGCTAAAGTATGTGTTCAATGGGAAGAGGAAGCCCTTAAAGCTTCCAAATTTGGAGTTAGAGTTGTGATTCCACGATTAGGAATTTTGCTTCAAAAAGATGGCGGTGCACTCGAAAAAATGATTACTCCGTTCAAGATGTATGTAGGAGGACCCTTAGGGAGTGGTGAACAGTATTTCCCATGGATACACATGACTGATACCGTTAAGGCGATAGATTTTTGCCTAAAAAACGACACGTTCGAAGGTGCATTTAATCTTACAGCTCCTGAACCTGTAACTATGTCAGCTTTTTCAAAAGCCTTGGGTGCGGTGCTTAGCAGACCATCCTTCTTTAAAGTTCCGGAGTTTGCACTAAAATTCCTCTTGGGAGAAGCCTCTGATGCTCTCATTGCAAGCCAAAGAGTGATTCCTGAAAAACTTCAAAAAGCCGGCTTTGAGTTTCAATTCTCTAAAGTTGAACCGGCTTTGAAGAGTATCTTTTAACTTCTGCTAAGGCCTGAGTAACACCCATGCTCGAACGCCGTCTGTTGTGCCTGCAATCAGGTTTGGGGAGTTTTCTCCAACCATCCGAATTACATTTGGATGTTGAACAGCTGTAGTCGGTAAGCCATCTACCTGAATATTTCTTCTCGGACTCCATGCAAAAGTTCTCCCAAATACGCCAAGAGCCACTATCTCAGGATGATTATCAGTTCGGATATCAGAAAAGAATGGTATGAAAAGATCATCGGAGGGTTGCCCCATATTTTGGCTAAAAAGTAACCTTCCGTTCATGGAATACAGAAAAACAGCTCCATTTTTACTGTTCATCAGAATGGCTCTTTGGTTGGATTCAACTCCCGTTTCGTCTCGAATGGTAAGTTCTCTGGATGCAGCGACGGTGAGTGAACTCTCTGAAACCTGAATCGATTCTACTTTGTGAACAGCACTGCTTCGCTCTTCTGTAATTCTTCTAGAAACGGCCGTATCAAAATGATAATTCGATGAAATAGAATACAGTCTTCCATCTAAACCGCCTGCGAGAATACGGTTATTAGAAACAACAGGAGATCCGTTAAGTCCGGTTTCTAAGAAGATAGGGAAGCCATCCATAAGCGTTCCGGAAGAATTCCATGCAAAAACCCCATTTTCAGAATATGAGATAACGGCTCTCTGACCATTGAATGATTCAAAAACCGGAGAAGTCCTTACCACACTATTGACCCGCTGAGGCCATCCCTGAACATTTACTCCGCGATTGTTCAAAACATGTACTTGCCGATCAGCGGTAGTTACAATAATTTCAGGTAACCCTGATCGTGTAACATCAGCTACAACTATTGGAGAAGTAATATCCTCAGCTAACGTAAAAGGGAATCCGGGTAAAAGTTGTCCACGATTATTCCAAGCATAAATCTTATTTCCGGCTCCAATCAAAATTGCTGTTTGGTTATTTGCATACCAATCGAATAGAACCGGGCTTCCAATGGGCGTATCTTCGCCGGTTGCCGCCCTGAATATCTCTGTTCCGTCTGAAGCAAGTGCAATCACGCGATTTCCAGTTGTTCCAAACAAAATTTCATTACGGGAAGCATTCGAAAGATTCCCCATCACAACAGCACCTGTCAGTTTCGAACCATCAAGCGGATAAAACCAACGTTCTCTGAAGGCTCTGTCTGCGGTTCTAAGTGCATGTGTCTGAACTACTAAATCCGCATTATTATTTGTTGTGTTTGGCGTAATGCTTAATGTAACCACGTCATAAAAATCGACAAATGGCTCTGAGCTTAATGCAGCATCAGTGAATGGAATTAAGAAGTTTCTGAAATCCGGGTTGCGAGCATATACAAAAGCTCCGGTTGTGGAGGGTTGTTGCCTTCTAATACGCATAAATTCATCGTCGAACGCCATAACTCTGCGTCGCTGCTGATCATTAATCACTCGCTGAATTAATCCGGTACGTGGTGCAAGAATAATATACTGATCTGTGAAACCGGCATAAAAATCCTGATAGTAACAAAGCTCGCCTCCAAGAATTTTTGCCAAATAACGGCTTCTAATACTATAAAAATCTTGCACTTTCTGGATTTGTCCCCTTTGAAAAAGACGTTCAAGCTCCGCTCTGAGTGCGCTTGAATTTGATGTTCTTCGTATAAAAACGGTTTCTTCCAAAGGAGAAAAACCGATGGTGTTAAATCCTATGAACGCAGTCTCACGTTGCATGAGTGTTTGGATAGCCGTTACAAGCCCCGGTTGACCAACAATCGAAGAATCTAAAGCCCCGAGAGCGGGTATATCAGACAAAGCAAAGGTATCAAAAGAACGAAATTGAGCAAAAAATGCGGCATCTGTTGGGATAATGTTTTCCGATTGGAACGTGCCTGATTCTCTTGTCAAGCTATTCACTAATGTTGATTTTTGGGTTCCAAGTGGAACACTACCGGAGTATGTGAAATTAAATTGATTGTCTCTGCCCTGAGTTTTTTCAACGTTAAACTGGGTGGCACCTAAGCCTTCAAATGCGCCTTCAATTGCCGGACGAAAACGCACATTCGCAAACAATCTTGCAAACATATCAAAAGAAGCAAAATTGATAAAATAAGATTGTTCACTTACGCTAAAACTGGTTTTCATGGGTTCATCAATCCTCAAGTAACTCCGAATTGATGCTTCAACAGCTAAGCTGTTAGATGAAATTACCGCGTGACCATGTAATTGAGCACCGAATAGAATTATATCAGAGTTGGGTAAGAAAAATCGAAAAATCCGAACTCCCTCAAAAAGATAAGATTGCTCAGTAAATGCTCTGGAGAAATATTGATTAAGGGATGGGATATCTTTCGGACCCGTTTGAGTAACCCATAATGGCACCCATTCTAATGAGCCAACCGGGTAAATTGCAATAGCTTTAAGCAATAGCCTGCTACCTGATGCGTTCTCAATACTGGTAATGACTTCAGGTGGAGTCGAACTAATTTGTTGAATAAATGGTATAAAATCTGCGCTAAAAACCGTATTTAGTGAAGTTCTTTGCTCAGGTATAATCACGGCTGCGGCATGTTGGGGAATTGCATGTTCCCATGATTTCTCCGGTTTTTTGTTACAAGAAAACAGTAAAAAGATAGAAGCAAGATAAAGGAGAATGAATCTCAGCAAGTTCAACATATATTTGAAACCAATTAGTATATTTACAAGTTATCCCTTCTGAAAATCAGAATGAGGACGTAACACAGGTTTTAGTTAGTCAAACGAAGAAATTAACATTTTTATTGATGAGTTTTCTTACCCCATTATTTCTTTTAGGCGCCCTTGCGATTGCTATACCTGTAATTTTGCACTTTATTAACTTTCGGAAGCCGAATAAACAAGCTTTTTCGACGTTAGTTTTTTTTCGGCAACTCCAAAAATCATCCATCAGATGGTTAGTTTTGAAGAAAAGGCTTTTATTAGCACTAAGAATTTTAGCCATACTTTTACTCTCCCTGGCTCTAGCCAGACCGCTGCTATCACCAACACTTTCCGCTTTTACACCTGATAGAGGGAATACTCTTTATGCCATTTTAATAGAGAATAGCCCGGCAATGGCTCAAATTGATGAGCGTGGTTTGCTCCAAAATACTGCGAATGAAGCAATCAAAACGCTCATTGAAAATGCTAAGGCAACAGATCGTTTTCTTATTTACAACACACATGGTCCATTATTCTCCCCTGAGGAAGTAAGTGGCAATCAAGCAGAACGGATTTTAGACCAAATAGAACCTTCCAATAAGGGTGATTTTACAACAGAGCGCATTTCAAGATTGGCATCCAAGGCAATGGGAACTGAATTAGATGCTGTGGGATTATTCTTCGTGATTCGAGGAGGTGATCGGCTAGAGAATCAAGTTTCTGAAATTGCTTTGCCAGATGGATTCAGAAAAAGCTTATATCCATTAACCATAATAACCACAGGTGAGAACCCTGCAAGTAATTCAGGAATTACTTCAGTTGATGCGGCTGCTCGCATTATTTCGGGAGGGAGACCTTTATCTGTTATGGTAACGGTTCAGAACTTTTCAGAGCAACGAATAGTCAATCACTTTTTATCTCTGGAGGTTAATGGCGAGCTTGAAGGTCAATTTCAGATTGATTTGGATGGAGGTGAATCGCGCGTATTCACGTTTGAGACGATTGCTCCTGAGCAAGGTAACATTAAAGGCAGAGCGATTTTGGAAGGAGATGCTTTCAGTTTTGATAACACCCGATATTTTGTAATCGGAATTCCGGATCGTACAAAAATACTGTTACTCAGCGATGTAGCATCATCCGGAAATCAACGCGTGTCTTGGCTTGAGCCGGTTTTCAGAGCCGCTACACGTTCAGCAGGAAATATTGATGTCCTTAATGCAACTTGGGATGACTGGAATGCTGTAACGATTTCAGAATTTAATGCTGTAATTTTGGATGGGGTTCGTGAAGTACCTGAATACGCTTGGAATGAACTTCAAAACTTTACACAAAATGGCGGAGGATTGGTTCTTATTCCCGGCAATAGAGGAAATCCAACCTCTTTAAATCCCTTCCTTCAACGTATGAATGCAGGTCAGTTTGTGGGGATGATTGGTGAACCCGGACGATTTGAACCTGTGGCGAGGGTTGACCGCATTGTAAGAGGACATCCTATTTTTGATGACATGTTTCAGGCAACAGAGGAAGAAGAACTACGCCTGGATTTACCCGCTTTATTCCATTACTGGAGATATCAGTCATCAGGCCGCGCTTCACAGATAATCATGCGAACCAATTTAGATGATCCACTTCTCATCAGAGAAAGTGCCGGTAATGGACGTTTCATCATTGCAACTACTAACCCTGACCCTGCATGGTCTGCCTTTGCTGTGAATCCATTATTTGCGCCACTTTTTTTGCGTGTCGGATTGTATGCCGCCGCCGGTGAATTTGGCGGATTAAATGAATTTGTATTAGGGGAGCCTTTTGGTCTTACTTTACGCGGACTTCATAGAAATGCGACGTTATCTCTTAATGATGTAAACTTGGTTCCGGAAATTCAAACCACGGCAAGAGAAACAAGATTATCCTCAGAAACGTATGCTTGGGAACCCGGTTGGGCAACTCTTGTTGCAACAGAGGATACACTAAGAATTGCCGTTAATCAGAATGTTCTGGAATCTTCTTTTAAAACATTGAATTTGAATAAGCTAGATGATATTTTCTCGTCATTGTTTGAAGTAAACGAAGTAATAACCCTTCGAGGGCTCTCTGAGCAAGATATAGCGCGTCGAATTGGAATTACTGCAACAGGTAGAGAAGTATGGAATTGGTTCATAATTGCAGCAATTATGATGCTTATCACAGAAAGTCTTGTAGCCGCTCGATTTAAAGGAAAAACTTGATAACCGAACTATTAGATATTGGCAGGCAGTTTGAATTTGTCATGACGACAATGCTTGGCATTCTTGTGGTCGCATCTTTCATCCTGACCATTACTACGATATCTAATGCAATTCGGCTCAGAAATGTACTCATGCAATGGAATGAGGGCAGGCTTGGCGGAATCCCTGTCTTCGCTGGGATGTTTTTAATTCTAAGTATCTCACTTTTAGGAGTTGCGTTCTCCAAGGGAGTAACAGAGTACTATTTGGTAACCTCCGGTTATTTGTTGATCTCTGTAAATTGGGTAATTGCAAGTTATTTGATGTCAAAAAAATATATAACTGACAATGGAATTGTCAAAAATATCAATGACCCATCGCAGACAGTAGCATGGCCTGATATTCAGGATTTCCTGGAAAATGAACACGAAAATGGATTTACGTATGTGTTCATGTATTCAAAGAATGGTATAAGACGACGAGTAGTTGATTATTATCGTCTGGAACTTCTTGTGCCTGACTCAAAGTTACATGAGTTCAGTAAAATTATGAATCATAAACTTGGCAGAAGATTTCAGCAACCTGATGTAATAGATGAATTTCCCGGAAGCATCAATATTCGTAAAAAACTAAATTAATATCATTATCTAATTGAACATCACAGAAAAAGCTACCAAAATTGAAAAAGCCATATTAGTAGGTTTATATGGCATTCAAACGCATCGTATTAAAGCCGAAGAGTATATTGACGAACTTGAAATGTTACTAACGACAGCCGGTGGCGTTTGTGTTGAAAAAGTGCTTCAGAACAGAGATAAACCCGACCCTTCAACGTATGTAGGGCGCGGTAAGCTGGAAGAGTTAAATCAGCTCGCAGGAAATTACAATGCGGATTTGTTGGTTTTTGATGATGACTTAAGTCCGACTCAGGCAAGAAATATTGAAAAAGCCACTAAAGCTAAAGTATTGGATAGGAGTGGATTGATTTTGGATATTTTTGCCTCAAGAGCTCAGACAGCAGCGGCCAAAACGCAAGTGGAACTCGCGCAGCTTCAATATATGCTACCTCGACTAACGCGCATGTGGACACACCTTTCTAAACAAAAAGGTGGGATTGGCACAAAAGGTCCCGGTGAAACTCAGATTGAAACGGACAGGCGCCTCATCGGAAAACGTATCGCTGTTCTTAAAGATAAACTTGATAAGCTTGATAAACAGCGAACAACCCAAAGAAAAGGAAGAAAAGATACCATCCGAGCTGCATTGGTCGGCTATACGAACGTTGGAAAATCATCCCTGATGAATAGTCTTACAAAAACGAATGTATTGGCGGAAAACAAGCTGTTTGCGACACTAGACTCTACCATTAGAAAGTTTAACACACAAAATACCACCATACTTTTATCAGACACGGTGGGATTCATCAGAAAATTACCGCATCATTTGGTCACAAGTTTTAAAACGACTCTTGATGAAATCAGGGAAGCTGACATTCTTATTCATGTTATGGATGCTTCATCTGAGACTGTAGCAGAGTATAAAAAAGTTGTTGATGAAACCTTGAAAGGGATCGATTCTGATAAGAAATCAACGATTTTGGTCTTTAATAAGATAGATATGGTTAAAGAACCTGAACATCTTGCTGAATTAAAAAGAGATTATCCTGAAGCCGTTTTTGTTTCGGCACATAGTGGAATTGGTCTTGATGTGCTTGAAAATAAAATAGAGACATATTCTATGTCAGATTACGTTAGAAAAGAAATGAGTATTCCCGTAACAAACTTTAAAGCTATAAGTTTTGTTTTCGCCAATGCAGATGTTTCATACAAAAAATACAATGATGAAGATGTAGAACTAATTTTCCTTATGAAAAAAAGCTTGTTTTCAAAATTGGAAAATTTGCTTAAAACATCCGATATTGAAGAAAATCAAACAGCATATTGATTATACTAAAAGTTAATCCTGCGCACGCATGTTCATAACAGAAGTAACAGACCCACTTGAACAACCTCTGAAAGCCTCAGATCTTGCGGCGCATGCTTTAAAAAGAATGAAAGATTGTGGTGAAACCTCAAAGGCCGTAGTTGACTTCACCACAAGAAAGTTACTCGGTGAAGTTTCTCATGATTCGTTAACACTTCTTAGAGATACTAATGTTGTTGTCATGCAGCATCTGAATAAAGTTACAGCTAGGGTTTCTCCTGATACGCATATTTTGGATGCCGCAGGTTTCATGAATCGAAATAAACTTTCTCAGGTTTATATCACTGATGATGAACAGCGCTTTTTAGGTACGGCAAAGAATAGTGATGTTTTTAGAGCAATTTCAATTTTGCTAAATCCTGAAGTTGAGGGAGCTGTAATCATGGTACAGGTTTCTGCAAGAGATTATCAGCTCAGTGATTTAGTTCGGATTATAGAGCTTGAAGGAGTCAAAATTTTTGGGATTGGAGTGCAACATATTTACTCTGAAAGTGAATATCCTGATTTCAGAATATCCATCAAACTAAATCATTCTGATACATCTAGGGTAATCCACGTGCTAAATAGATACGGGTATGTAATCCTTTCTGAAACTCAAAAAGAGGAAAATGATGATGAACTTCACGACCGTGCAGACGAACTGATGCGATACCTGAGTATTTAGTTTTTAACCCTAATTTGAGCCTCTAAAAACGTACGGGGTTTTTTAAGAAATTCTTCAAGATTAGCAATATATTAGGGAGCATTATTTAACGTTATAAGCAAGTTCACAGGTATCAATAAGTCTAAACAGAACTTCTCATTTAAACCCGGTATGCTTCATTTTTTACGTGTCAGTATCACTTTTATACTGATCTTATTATTTACTCAGACTATCGTTTTTTCGCAATCGAGACAGAATCCTAATCAGGATACGCTCTTTAAAGGAATTACACTTTATGAAAACGGCCAATATTATCATGCTATTCAACATTTTTCCACCTATTTGAACACTGGGATTAACGGTGTCCATCGAAAGAAAGCTTCCTACTATCTTGCGTTAGCTCAAGCTGCAAATCAACCGGAACGAAGCGAGTGGTATTTTGAACAATTTATTGTCTCATTCCCGGAAACAGAACTAGCGGGAATGTTATACATTGATTTGGCTCACCGGGCAAAATTTCAAGGAGATTTACAGCAGGCTTTAACGTACTATGCCAGAGCTTTAGAATTAAACCTGAATGAATTTGAACGTGCACAGGTATTGTACTGGGCTGCAGAAACGAGTGTGAGTCAGCGTAATTTTGTACTTGCTCATCATTATTATGGCCGATTGAGCGCAGAACATCCACGTTCCGAGTGGGCGCCACGTGCATTGTTTAATCAAGGAACCTTGTTCCTAAAACAGCAACAATATGACAAAGCTTCCGATATTTTTGAGGAGCTGAGAAGAAGATATCCTGCTGATTTGGTAGTAAGAAGAATTGGAACTGCATTAGGGCAAGCGTATTATCTTCAAGGACGTTACAGAGAGGCTATTGACGCGCTCAGACGAGTTCTCGCATCGCTTGACAGAGAGCAGGAGACGAAAGCAGTTTTGATAATTGCAGAGAGTTATAATTACCTAAATGAACTCAATGAGGCAGCAACTTGGTATCGCCGCTACATTTCTTTAACGGAAGGTACATCTCAAGAACGTTTGGCACATTATGGGTTAGGCTGGGTGTTTCACAAGCAAGGAGTGTATCATTGGGCAGCAGAATCATTCTCCCGAGTTTCCTCTGGGAATGATGAATTGAGTAGAAAAGCCCTCTATTATGAGGCGGTAAATCATAAATTAAGCGGACGATTTGACCTCGCTTTACAGCGTTTTTCTGATTTTGGAAGACGTTACCAAACCGGTCCTTGGGTTGAGCGTGCCTACTACGAGTGGGCAATTCTGTCTTTTCAAATTGGTGATTATGTAAGTGCTATTGAACTTAGTCTTCATTTGATTAGAAGTGGGATGGAGCTGGAAAACCCGGCAGAAATATTTTCGCTTTTAGGGGAAGCATATTTTGCTAATAGTGAGTATGGTAGGGCTATTGAAGCATTTGAACGAGCTGAATCGTTTGGAACGGCAAATGAAAACATCAGAAAGCAAGCTCGTTTCCAAAGGGGTTGGGTACTCTACAGAAATCAAGCATATCGTGAAGCACAGGCCATTTTTGAACAAGTTTATCAGTCAGACCCCAGAGGTGAGTTAGCCGGTGAAGCACTTTTCTGGAGTGCAGATAGCTTTTTCAACATGGGAGAATTTGGGCCTGCGGCGGCCCGTTTCCAAAGATTCCTTTCTGAATTCAGAGGGCATGAATTTACCGGAGCAGCGCGCTATTCCTTGGGTTGGTCTTACTTCAACATGGGACAATTTGAACAAGCATTAGCACCATTTCGTCAATTTCTGAATGAGTTCCAAGCTCCTCCGATAGCACTTTTCCCTTATGATGTAGATACCAAACTTAGGCTTGGCGACTCAAACTTCGCTTTAAGGCGCTTTGATGATGCCATTAATTACTATGAAATGGTTTTAGGTTTGGATCAAGGTGCCGATTATGCAAAATTCCAAATTGGGAACAGTTTCTACCGGAACGATCAGACCTTTGAGTCCGTTCGCACGTTTCGTCAATTACTGACAGACTTCCCGGAAAGTACGCTTCGAGAGCAAGCTCAATATAATATCGGGTACATCTTTCTCCTTGCAGGGAATTACGCTCAGTCGATTGTTGAGTTTCAACGATTGATAGATTTATTTCCCGGTTCAAGATGGGCGGCACGTTCACAGTTTAATATTGGGAATGCCTACTTTAATGCTGGAGATAATACACGTGCTATTCAAGCGTATCAAACTGTTTTACAACGATATCCTACAAGCGACTTAATTATTGATGCGATTAACGGAATCCAATTTGCGCAACGGGCAGCCGGACAAAATGATACAAGCACCGAAATTCTGGAAGATTTTCTTACTCGTCATCCCCGTGCCGGAACAGCAGACGAACTCCGTTTCAGACAAGCAGAACGGATGCTCCAAACCGGCGATTTAGATGGTGCCATCGAAGCTTTCCGTCAGTACTTGAGAGTGTCGTCTAATCAACGTCTGATTCCTCAGGCATGGCTGAATTTGGCAGATGCATTTGAGCGTCAAGGTAACCGAACAGAGGCTGTAAATGCCCTTACAACGGTTGTTAATGAATTTGGTACAACACCGCAAGCAGGAACGGCACTGGCATCGCTCGGAAGACTCTCTCTTGAAAGGCGACAATTCAGCGAAGCATTTACCTGGTTCGAGCGTTTGAATGCGCGTGGAACACAATTCCGTTTTACTGCGAATATTGGAATGGGGAATGCATCTGTAGGCTTAAACCGTTTTGAGCAAGCGCGTCAATATTTTGAGGCGGCCAGAGGACAAAGCGGGGACCAAAATTTGGTTCATCTCGGATTGGGTAAAGTATTCATGAATACAAACCGAGATGCCGATGCTCTTCGCGAATTGCAGATTGCCGCTGACCAAAGCAACTCTGAGGCCGGTGCTGAGGCTCAGTACCTCATTGGTCGCATTTACCAAAGACAGCGTAATCACGACAATGCTATCCGTGCATTTGCAAATGTGCGTTTATTTTATTCAGGCTTTTCTGATTGGGTCGCAAAATCATTACTAGGAAGTGCAGAATCAAATATCGCTATTGGTAACCGTACCGAAGCAAATCAACAATTAGATATTATTTTAAGGGATTATCCAAGGTCAGAAGCAGCCACTGAGGCGCGCAGACTAAGGCAAAATTAACGTATGGGATGAAATACACAGTTAAACCGGCTAAAGTATTAAAGGGAATCATTAGGGATGTTCCGGCAGATAAAAGCATTGCACATCGTTCAGCCATGTTTGCTGCTTTGGGTGATGATATCTCTCAAATTACCAACTATCCTCAATCAGCTGATCCTCAATCCACATTAAGTTGTTTGAGGGGACTGGGTATTGAAATCAAACAAAATGAGGGTAAAGTTACGATAAAAGGTGCCGGTCGTAACTTCTGGAAACCTAACTCGACTTCCCTCGATTGTGGAAACTCAGGAACTACAATGCGGTTGATAAGCGGTATAATTGCCGGAGCAGGGTTACAAGTTTCCCTTACCGGAGATCACTCGCTGCATTCAAGACCGATGAAGCGTATCATCAATCCGCTTGAGGAAATGGGCGCAAAAATAGAATCGAAGGATGGATTTGCTCCACTTACATTTTTGAGCAATGAGAAAAAACTCAAGGCAATTCAATATGTGCTTCCAATGGCAAGTGCACAGGTGAAATCATGCGTGTTATTGGCCGGACTTTTTGCCGATGGAGTTACCGAAGTCGTTGAGTCAGTGCCAAGCAGAGATCACACTGAACGTATGCTTGGACTCGAAAAAGAATACAAAAGTGATGGATCAGTCATCATTCGCAGTTCACGCGAGCATCCCATCCCATCCCTCAATATGGTCATTCCCGGAGATATCTCAGGAGCCTCTTTTTGGTTAGTCGCCGGATCCATTGTTCCAAATGCAGAGATCAAGCTTTTAAATGTGGGAATCAATCCAACCCGGAATGCCATCATCCACATCCTTAAACGAATGGGTGCGAATATTAGCATTATCCAAAAAGAAGAAGCCTCTCAATTGGAGCCGGTTGCCGATATCGTTGTAAAGTCGGCGGAGCTCGTGGCAACATCCCTTGAACCAAAGGAAATTCCGAATTGTATTGATGAAATTCCTATTCTATCAGTAGCAATGTCATTTGCAAAAGGACAAAGCTCCATCAGAAATGCGGAAGAGCTAAGAACGAAAGAGACTGACAGGATTAATGCTATCGCTTCCATTTTATCCCGTGCGGGAGTTGAACATGAAATGTATGAGGATGGTCTTTCCATTAATGGAAATCCGGGCTTCATCCCAAAACCGGCAGAATACGAATCATTCCATGATCATCGAATTGCGATGTCAGCGGCGGTGATGGCATTAAAAGCGTCTGAGTCGTCCGTAATTTTAGATGCGGATGCCGCAGCTGTATCCTATCCTGATTTTTGGAAGCACCTCGAACAACTTCATGGATAATCAGACTGAAAAACAGTTTGAGCTAGCACTTTCATCCCTGAAAAAACATTGGGGCTACGATCAGTTCAGGCCCGGACAGGATGATGTCGTTAAATCTGTTTTTTCTGGAAATGATACCCTTGTTTTATTTCCAACCGGAGGGGGGAAATCTTTATGTTATCAAGTTCCGGCACTTGTTCTTAAAGGACTTACCATTGTAATCTCGCCTTTGGTTGCCTTGATGGAAGATCAGGTTGATCAGCTTCAAAAGCGAAATATTTCAGCAACTTTCATTAACTCAAACATCACCGGTAGTGAAATTGAGCAACGTTTGGTTAATGCGCGAAATGGGATGTATAAGCTTCTGTATTGTGCGCCTGAACGATTGAGTACCGAGCTTTTCAAGAATGAAATGTTGAATCTGAATATCGCTTTAGTCGCCATTGATGAAGCCCATTGTATTTCTGAATGGGGACATGATTTCAGGCCTCAATATCGACTAATCCGAGATGCGCTTCAACCTATTGAAGACAAGGTGCGATGGCTGGCATTGACTGCAACCGCCACGCCAGAAGTTCGTGATGATATCTTGTCTGTGCTTCGATTCAAAAATCCGACGGTTATCTCGAAAGGATTTGCTCGCCCTAATTTGAAATGGTGGGTGTATTCGGGTCCTGCTCGCATGAAGGCCATTGAGCGGATGGTGCAGAAACAAAAGGGGAGCGGTCTAATCTATGCCGGTACACGAAAACTGTGCGATGAGTTAGCTCTCAAAATCGGCGGAACTTCCGGAATAAAAACAGCTGCATATCATGCCGGATTAGATGCTGCTACACGCACTAAAGTTCAGGAATCCTGGATTCGAGGTGACATCCCATTAGTTACCGCAACAAATGCGTTTGGTATGGGGATTGATAAATCGGATTGCCGGTATGTGATTCATCACGATCCTCCGGGCTCTCTTGAAGCGTACTATCAGGAAGCCGGTCGTGCCGGACGTGATGGAGCCCTATCATATCCACTGCTATGTTATAAGCCTTCTGATGTACAAAAACTCAAAACGCAGATTGAACAATCATATCCAGATTACGATCAGCTTTTAACTATTTATATTGGTCTTTGCGATAGTCTCGGACTTGCTATCGGTTCCGGTATGGAAAAGAATGAGGCCGTAGATATTGAATCTGTACAAAAAAGAACCGGATTAAATCGGGCACTTATTCTCGGGGGGATAAAAGTTCTGGACAAACTCAAGATTTTTGAGTTGGCTACAGAATATTCAAATGATATTGGCATCCAATTTTTATTTAATTTTGAAACTATCCGTACAATCAAAACGATGCCGGGTATTTCAGAAAAAAAAGCAGATTTTATTGAGACCATATTTAGGGTCTATGGACCGGAATCCTTACAAAATATGGTATATATGAACCTTAAATACCTTACTGAACGTACGGAATTTAGTTCAAATCGAATCCTTAGCGGACTTGAAATCCTCAAAAAAGAGCAGTTCTTAACCTATCGCCAAGCTGATGGAAATCCTTTGGTTCGCATCATTGCCGCACGTGAAGCAAAGCCAACGATTGAGCGAAAAGCGGTGGAGAAGTATCGGAACATACTCCTAAAAAAACTCGAGCACATTAAAGGCTATGCAGAAACGGCAGATTGTCGGAGTAGGTATCTGAGGATGTATTTCGGGGAGCAAAATCCTTCGGCTTGTGGAATGTGTGATAATTGCCTGAACTCCATCAAAAAATTGGTAATTCCTGAAACATTGACTCTTACGAAAATCAAAGAAGTACTTGTGAAATCGAAGGCATCACTTGAACATATTCATCAGGTTACCGAATTAAACGGACTCGCCCTTTTCAAAGCTATTGAATGGATGAAACGGGAAGGCTTAATTCGGGAAATAAAACATGAAGAGCATGTTTATTATGAACTTGCTTGAGATTTTTTGGTCAAATTAATCTAACGTTGTTTCTGCTCCGATCCGTCAGATTTTTAAGCTCTAAAGGGAAATTCCTCTAAGTTTCAGAATTACCTCAAAAGTTTGCTGTTTCTTCGTTTAGTCGGTCAAGAGCACGACGATATCTAAGAATTTGGGCATCAATATCTGAGTCGTACCATGCATGCGAGCGTTCAAATCGATCCGGAGTGATTCCATAATGCTCGAAAACTCCTGAAATCATTTCTTTGACTTTGAGCGAATCCTCAGAATTCACAAAAAAACTATGCGCCATCTCCAGTTCGATAAGCAAATCAAGATAGAGGTCTTCGGGAATCAGATCGTCCGGTCGGTCATTGTTGCATGATGACAAAAAAACAAGTGTAGAGCAAAGTACAATTAAAATCAAAAAAGCACGCATTAGCACTATTTTTGAGGTGGTTTTGGATTTAGTGGACGCATCGTAATCTCATCAATCAGGAAGTTATCAGGTGTCTCCAGAACGTGAATAATACTGTGTGCAACATCATCAGCTTTCATCATGTGGTCATGCGTTGAAGATCCGCTTTTTTCAAAAAATTCAGTCGCAATAGAACCCGGATAAACGCAAGTTACTTTGATTTTGTCAAAACGTAATTCCTTAAATAGGGCCTCTGAAAAGCCTCTTAACCCAAATTTTGTGGCATTATACCCTGAAATTTGAGGATTTCCAATCAATCCTGCGACAGAGGCAATATTGACAATGTGAGTGTGTTGCTCATTTCTTTTAAATAGGGGAACTAACTTTCTAGTGATATAGAAAACGCCGTTTAGATTTACGTTCATCATGGTATGCCAATCGTCGGGTGAGATGTCTTCAATATTACCAAAAAATCCAAGACCGGCATTATTAACCAAAATATCAGGTGTAGCATCTGAGAAAGTCACATCCACCCAATTAGAAACGGCATTCATATCGGTGATATCTAGAGGTACTGGAATAAATTCAGCTCCGAGGGATGCTCTTAAATCTTCTAATAAGTTTACTCTACGCGCAATACCATAAACAGTCGCACCTTTGGCTACTAGTGCCTGACTAAGTGCAGCACCAATTCCGCTACTCGCACCTGTAATCACAGCAATTTTTCCTTTGAGAATCATGAAAATCTATTATTTATGAGTTTAAATTTACTTACAGAAGTTAATGATATTCGTTGGCTTTACTTTTTATGCATCAAACAGTTTAATCAAACTAAGAAAAAAACGCTTAAAGTACCTGATATCATTCACTTTTACTGAAAATAAACCCTCTAAAATGTGTATTTTTGAAAGCTATACCTTTAACCAAAATTTATTTATCATGACAAAAAGACTATCAATAGTTTTACTTTTTGGATTTTTAGTTGCTTGTTCGTCAACTACAGGAAATAATGACCCCATCAATACAGATCCATTATATGTTGAAGGGGCAGGAGTTACAGATATTGATGGAAACTCATACAGAACCATAGTTTTGGGGAATCAGGAATGGATGGCTGAAAATTTAAAGACAACCCGTTATAGAAATGGCGATTTAATTCAGAATATAACAGATGATGAAGCATGGGCCGATGCTGCAACCGGTGCATGGAGTGCCTATGATAATGAAGAAGAGAACATTGGGCGCTATGGAAAGCTTTATAATTGGTTCGCTGTCAACGATTCGCGTAGAATTTGTCCGGAAGGATGGAGAGTGCCCACAAATCAACAGTATGTTGAGTATATTAGTAGATTAGGAAGTAATGCAAACGTAGTTCATTCGCTCAGAAAAACCGGAAGTGATGCTTGGGAAGGCACCAACGCTCAAGCTACAAACACAAGTGGTTTCACAGCCATACCCGGAGGGCGCCGTTTGGGAGGTGAGTTTTCAGACTTAGGGAGAGAAGGTGCTTGGTGGACATCCTCAAGCAGTGGTCCGGGAAATGATCCTGCTCAGGCATGGCGTATTTTGTATGAACCGCTGAGCAGGCAGTATATTTTAATCAATGCAAATGCAACAAAACCAAGTGGCTTAAGTGTTCGCTGTATAAAAGAATAGGTTTTTTGCATGTTTAATTTTTTCAAGAACTCAACTAATCAGAATCTCCCTGAAATTTGGACTGTGCCTGAACAAACTTCAGAAATAGACACCATTTTTGAGGATAAGGAGGGATGCTATCTCATCTACAAACATAGCTACAGATGCAGCACGTGCATATTTACAATGCAGAGTTTGAACAAATATGCGGATCAGTTTAAGGGTATAACAAAAGCTTACTTTATTGATGTGGTTGCTCAACGAGCATTATCAAATCATGTCGCCCAAGTAAGTGGAGTGCGGCATGAATCCCCGCAAGCGTTGCTCATTTATAAGGGGGATGTCTTTTGGCACGATTCCCACTCCGGTGTTAGAGGAGAGCTTGTGTTGGAATGCTTGGAAGAATTATTCCCCGCCTAATTCCGCAATCGCACTATTTCTAAAAGCTGAAACCGATTCGATTTCAAGAGTGAAGCGACCTTCTTGTCCGTCTCGAATCATGAATCCGAGTTCTGCGATGTTTCGTAAATCAAGTGCAGGAACATTGCGAAGTCGCGAGCCCCTGAAAACAGGATTGAAATCACTAAAAGGAATATAAATCTCCTGCCACTCGCCATTTGTGGTAAAACGGGCTTCATGACTGTAGCGAGTAAGGAAATTTCCTTGAGCGGCTCTCAGACGGAGGTAATATACTTTTCCATCTCCTCTAACTCTGATTTTTAATCCATCAAATTCGCTAAGTTTAAAGGGCATTTGGGTGCGGACGGAAGCAAAACCACCATTGTTACGAAGGGATACATCCCCAATAAAAACAGCATTTCCTTGTTCATTTCTGACCAACGTACTCTGAGAAAGTCCACCCATCACGCCATCATTGACGATTTGCCACCTTCCGGTTAGGTTTTCACTGAAAACAATGAGCGGTTTTGAGGATGGATAATCCATAGCGAGCATCAAAAAAGGAAGTATGAAAAATGTGATTAACATGAAAAAACCTGATTAATGATGAATTTGCTCCGGTTAATTATTAGAAGGCTTTGCAAAACCGTTATTTTGCCCGTCTTCTGCCTTGTCACAAAATTGAAATCCTCGAATAGATAGGCTATGCTGCGGTTTCAATTTTGCTCCGGCGTTGAATACGACCAAAATCCCTGGTTTTTCAAAGCCTTCTATTAGTGAATCGCGAGGTGACCAAGACACTGAGATTCACTAAGTTTGGTAGTTGTTTGTTTTTTAATAAATTAAACTTGAACAACTATTTTGTGATTCTAAATAAACGGAGTTTAATCGAAAATTGAGTTATCGGAGACAACATCAATCAGGCTTTGTTCATTCCAAAATCAGGAAGATGCTAAGTTAAAACGTGAACAAGCGTACGTTTTCTTGACGCATGAATGCCGCTACTTCAGGTGGACGCGCTGTTCCGACGTTTTCAAGTAAATCGTCTTGTGATAAATGTGGACGATTTGGTAAGAAAATTCCACACACCTCAGCTTGAGCACCACGGTCGATTAAACCCATCAGCAGTTGCTTCGGAGAGCGGTCTGCTGGTTTGAATGACGGAGACTCGCTGTCTTTTAAGGCAAGATTTCCCGCTTCCCCACAAAGCAGAATCCGCACTGCGACATCTTGATTCATAGTCTGTGTTGCAAGTACTAAAGCCATCATTTGGGTTTCTGCATCAGCAGAAGTAAGCACTACAAATAGTGTTTCCGGGGTTTCAGCTTCAATTGCAAGTGTTGCATTTGCAGAAAAAAGGAGCGCAAAAAGGGTAAGCGTTAGAAGAATTGTTTTCATGATAATAATATTACTGAATAATGATGTAGTTAATATAGGCATTCAAAAAACTAAGTCAAAAGGAACGTTTGAGAAAACGATTTTCCTTTTCAAGATTGGCAATCAAGCCTTAAATTCGGGAGTATAAATTTGCGAAACATTGGTTTTGATATTGAGTACGTTGTTGAAATTTTTCGAACCACGAACGCTCCGAGGCACGAAGGTTTATTGTATTTGAAGTTTGTATTTAGTCTTTCGGAGTTTTTTGAAATGGGGGATTTTTTTGCGTGATGTTGCTCATAGTTAGGATTAATGATTTCGCATAAGATTTTGATATTATTTGCAAGTACAAACATTTAAATCTATTAAACCAATGACTGTTAAACATATTTCTGTAATTGGCGGCGGAACCATGGGGAATGGAATTGCTCACGTCGCGGCTCAATCGGGCTTTTCGGTAACGTTAATTGATATTAGTGAAGAAGCGCTTTCAAGAGCGATTGCTACTATTACAAAGAATTTGGGTAGAATGGTTGCTAAGGGCAAAATTTCAGATGAAGATCAAGCGAATACCCTTGCAAGAATCACAACAAGCACAAGTATTGAACAGGGAGTGAAGCAGGCCGATGTGGTAATTGAAGCCGTGAATGAAAACTTTGAACTCAAAAAGAAAATCTTTCAAACCGTTGAAGCTTCGGTCTCTGAACATACCATTTTAGCATCAAATACATCCTCTATTTCGATTACGAAATTGGCAGGGGTCACCAAACGTCCTGAGAAAGTAATTGGAATGCACTTCTTCAACCCGGTTCCTATCATGAAATTGGTTGAAATCGTGAATGGATTAGATACCTCTAAAGAAGTCTATGATGTAATTGAGCAACTTTCTAAAGATATGGGGAAGATTCCTGTGCCGGTGAATGATTTTCCGGGCTTTGTATCAAATCGCGTGTTGATGCCGATGATTAATGAGGCCATTTTTTGTGTACATGAAGGAGTCGCCACTCCCGAAAACGTAGATGAAGTTATGAAATTGGGAATGGCTCACCCGATGGGACCTCTTCGCTTGGCCGATTTTATCGGGTTGGATGTTTGCCTTGATATCCTGAATGTCCTTTATGATGGATTCAAAGATCCTAAATACCGTCCTTGTCCGCTTCTCGTGAAAATGGTGGATGCCGGTAAATTAGGTGACAAATCAGGTCAAGGTTTCTACAACTATTCAAAAAACTGATTGATATTTAATGATTGATTTAAGGAGCGACACCGTTACGCGTCCGACCCCCGGGATGCTCGAATTTATGTGCAAAGCGGATGTTGGGGATGACGTCTTTAAAGAAGACCCGACCGTTAATGCTTTTGAGCAAAAAGTTGCCACCATGTTTGGGCAACAAGCCGGTTTATTTGTGCCAAGTGGAACCATGAGCAATCAACTTTGTCTGAATGTGCTCACGCAACCCGGGGAAGAAATCATCCTTGATGAATATGCGCATATATTCAATTATGAGTCGGGAGCCGGAGCGGTGTTGTCCGGAGTTCAATTGCGTCCACTAAAAGGAACACGTGGACTTCTGAATGCTGAAATCGTAGAAGCCGCCATTCGACCACGCAACGATTGGGATCCGCACACACGTGTCATTGCGCTTGAGAACACCACCAATAAAGGCGGAGGTTCTTGGTACGATTTGGAGACCATTCAAAGCATACGAGAAGTTGCCGACCGACATCAGCTTGCTTTGCATCTTGATGGAGCTCGAATCTGGAATGCACTCACAGAAGCCGATTACTCCGCCGATGAAATTGGATGCCTATTCGATACCATCTCCGTTTGTTTTAGTAAAGGGTTGGGTGCGCCGGTTGGGTCTATGATGCTTTCCTCGGAAGCACACATCAAAAAAGCGCGAAGAATGCGTAAAATGTTTGGAGGAGGGATGCGTCAAATCGGTATGTTAGCTGCGGCGGCCGATTATGCTTTGGAGCATCACTTCCCCTTAATGAAAAAAGATCATGAGCGTGCAGTCGAGCTGGCAAAAGTAATTCAAGCTTCCACCAATTTTGAGATAGACCTCGACTCTGTAAAGACAAACATCCTCTTGTTTGATGTCAAAAATGGAACCGCTGAGTCTGCTTTAGCCGAGATGAAAGCTCAAGGTATTGCCATGTCAGCCTTTGGACCAAAAACCATTCGGGCAGTTTTCCATTTTCAGATTCTGGAAAATGAATTTGAAAGAGTTTTGGAATACTTCAGAGCTAAATGACGATCTCTTTTTTTTACTAAAATAGTTATCAACATACCCTGTCGAATAATATATTATTGATTGTGCATAAAATATTAATAATATTAAGATAGTAGTTAAGTCATTATAGAACAAAAATATAGAAATTTATGTTTATCTCTAACCATAACAATTTATTAACTTTACGCCTTGTTTAAATAACAATTCAGTAACACTAGCCTGATAAGTTTGGTGCGTTCACTTCAACACAAATCAAACTTATCAATATGAAAAAAGTGCTCCTATATTTCGGCGTCGCAATGTTGGCTATAACACTGTCATCTTGTGATAACAATTCTACCGGAAACAATAATAATAATCCAAATCTCGAATTTATTGAGTTAACCGGTAACCTGACAACTCAAACCTTAAGAGCTAATCAAAAGTATCTACTTAAAGGTCAGGTTTTTGTTCGTGATGGTCAGGTTTTAACTATTGAGCCTGGTACAGTCATTTTTGGTGACAAAAGAACCCGTGCTACATTAATTATTGACAGAGGTGGAAAACTTATTGCTGATGGAACAAAAGACAAACCAATCGTTTTTACATCAGCTCAGCCGGTAGGTGTTCGCGATCGTGGTGACTGGGGTGGTCTTGTAATTCTTGGTCGTGCCAATGTTAACCAACCTGAGCCTGCCGTAGAAGGTATTACTCCAGCGGTAATTTTTGGAACCACACATAGTAAGCAATTCGATGATGACAACTCCGGAATTCTTCGTTATGTAAGAGTTGAGTTCGGTGGAATTGAGCTTTCTCCAAATAACGAGACAAATTCAATTACAATGGGTGGCGTTGGTCGCGGTACCATCATGGAGTACAACATGGTTTCTTTTGGTGGCGATGATGGTTTTGAATGGTTCGGTGGTACCGTAAACGGTCGCTACTTTATTTCACACGCCATGTGGGATGATGATTTTGATTGCGATTTCGGTTGGTCAGGAAATGTTCAGTTCGGTCTAATTATTCGTTATCCCGGCTTTGCAGATCAATCCCAATCAAATGCATTTGAATGCGATAACGGTCCGAATGACAATGATCAACCACGTGATGAGCAAGGAAATATTATCTTCCCCGATTATGCTTTTACGACCGGAACATTCTCAAACGTAACTGTGATTGGGCCGATTAAAGAAGGTGCTACCATCAGCAATGGTAATTACGCTCACGCCATTGACCTTCGCAGAAGAAACTCTTCATCTATCTTTAACTCAGTTTTCACAGGTTTCCCAAGAGGACTTCGTATGAATCAGCCTTCTGTTTATGCGAATTTTGCAGAGGGACGTGGCGTACTTGAAAACAATATCATGGTGTATGCAACAGAAGCAAACGCATTTCTTGGTGGTTCAGGTGTAAATGCCGCTGATGTACGTACCTATTGGGAAGACCGCAATACAACGATTGCAGGACCATTCTCAACTGCAATCTGGAATCAACTTGGCTTAAACCCTGATATTTTCTTTGGATCAAGATTGCCGGATCAATATCCAGCAAACCCAGATTTTAGAGTAACAGGTGGTCTGTTGGCATCAGGAGCTTCCTTCACAAACCCTAAATTCAACGAACAATACAGAAGTAACTTTTTTGATAAAACAGTGAACTTCATTGGTGGTTTTGGTTCTGTAAACTGGGCTGAAGGTTGGACAGAGTTCGATCCTGTTAACCGCGAATACTAATTACAATAGAGCAAACGAAAACCTGCATCATGTTGCGTGATGCAGGTTTTTCACTTATTCACCATCTGTAATATTATTCGCATGCGCAAACTAATACTAAGCTCAATTCTGTCTTTTTTTCTAGTACTATCATGTCAATCAACTTCAGAAGAAATTGAATTCCTTCCAACAAACACATTAAGTGAGCAAGAACAGCAAGAGTTGTTAACAGACTTAGTTCGCTTTTATGGAAGACTTCCTGCAAAAGCAACCCATGAAACTAAGTTTGATGAAGAATTTGATGAGGAATATCAAATTACAATAGGTCTTCATCGCATTGATTTCTATTACCTTGATGAAAATACAGGATCAGAGTTTCTACTCTTATCGCGTCCTGCTCGAAGTTTACATGACCGAAGAGTTGCTATAGGAATTGAAATTGAGCGTGAAAACAGACAGCTCATCCACTATAAAGAACATTTCAGAACTTGGCGAATGGAACCTGTTGAGCTTCTGACAAAATCTGAATATTTGTTCTCGCAGATGGTTCAAAGAAAAAGCCTGGAAGCCTATTACCCTGAAAACTCAGGTGATGAATTTTACATCGAATTCCCCAATGCGGATACCTTTTTCGATACTGAAACAAGAACATGGCGTGCAGTATCCGGTAGTTCTCTTGAAGAACTTCTAAATAACACAAACAGATTAGAACGTAATTCTTAACAAATAACAGGTATTTATGAAACAATTATTCTTGTTGTTGATAATCTTCGCATTCGGTTTTTCGAAGATTAGCTTTTCGCAAACCGGAACCTTAACCGGGGTGGTTTTAGATGCTTCAAATAATGAATCGATAATTGGTGCAGCTATAGTTTTAGAGGGAACTTCATTTGGAACTGCTACGGATTTGGATGGAAGATACATCATCAGGAATATTCCTGTGGGTACATACACCATTTCTATCTCTTATGTGGGTTATAATACAACACGTATCAGCGACGTAGAAATTGCAAGCGGAAGCCAAACAACGCTTGATGTTTTGCTTCATCAAGGTAGTCTTGATTTAGATGCGGTTACCGTTACGGCATTCAGGCAATCGAATACGATTGAGTCGGTTGTTCAGGAAGTGCGCATGGTGAATCAAATTGCCAGTGGAATCTCCGGTCAACAGATTGCAAAATCTCAGGATAGTGATGCCGCCCAAGTGTTGCAACGAGTGCCGGGTGTAACAATTGCGGATAGTCGTTTTGTGATAATTCGGGGGCTTGGCGAACGCTATAACAATGTAATGATTAACAATGTGGTGGCACCAAGTACAGAAGTTGATAAGCGGACATTCTCATTCGATCTCATTTCAAGTAGTTCCCTTGACAGAATGTTGATTTTTAAATCAGGTTCGGCTGATTTACCCGGAGATTTCGCAGGGGGGGTAATTAAATTATTTACTGTTGATCATGCCGACGAAGATTTCTTGAAAATTGATTTCGGTGTTGGTTTAAGAAGCGGAACCACGGGCAGGTCATTCTGGCAATCACAAACCTCATCAACGGATTTACTTGGGTTTGATAGTGGATTCAGAACGCTGCCGTCAAACTTTCCGGATACCTTTACGTTGCAAAACTCAGCCAGAAATAGTCAGTTAAGACAAGATGCCGCAAATCTGTTGCCCAATAATTTTAATCCTCAACGAGGAACTGCTTTGACAAACAACTCACTCGGAGTTTCAATGGGTTCTTCATTTAACATGGGGAAATATCGGGTTTCAAGCATCAACTCACTCGATTATTCTCTTGGATATCAATACTTCCAACGCGAATTTTTCCGCTATTTTGAATGGGAAGACAGAAACCGCCCCATTCTTCAGCGATTCGCTTATAAAGATGAAAACTATCGTCAGGAAACACAATTAAGTTTACTATCTAATTGGAACATCATACTAAACAACAGAAACTCAATCAGTTTCAAAAATTTGTTTAATCAGATAGGGGAAAACGAGACCATTATTAGAAATGGATTCGATTTTATTCAGCGTCCGGAAGATGATCTTACAAATTATTTATTGGGCTTCAGGAGTCGATCAATTTATACCGGACAAATCGAAGGAACCCATCATACGAGTGAAAGAATTACACTAGATTGGAATGTAGGAGGAAGTTATTTGAAAGAAGCCGAGCCTGATTTACGCAGGTTTCGGACTTTCCGCCCTCAAAATGATCCCAACGGACCATTTATGATGCAAATGCCACCTTCATCAAACCTTTTTGATACCGGTCGCTATTATGGTAATCTTGATGAATATGCCTTAAACCAGGGTTTCAACCTTACCTTTAAACCGGAAGGTCGCATATCTCAGATTAAATCAGGGTACGTGGTCAATTACCGATACAGAGATTTCACTTCACGCTATATTTCGTATCTGTACCCGGGATTCTTCAATCCTGATGTAAGAGAGGAACTTATTCGTTTGCCTTTAGATCAGATTTTTGCACCTGAAAATATCCGTACTGTTGATGGATTTGTACTTGAGGAAGGAACTCGCCCTATCGACAGTTATGATGCCAATAGTTTAACAGCTGCGGCTTACGTGAGCTCTGTTTTCAGCCTAAGCAGTGTTCAATTATCTACGGGAGTACGGGTTGAGCATAATATTCAGAGACTAAACAGTCAGGATGATTTTCAGGAAATCATTGTAGAAACCCCAACCACTTCTATACTACCTTTTTTAAACACTACGTATGAACTTACCGGCAGGTCACAGGTGCGATTTGGATACAGTAGAACCGTAAACAGACCTGAGTTCAGAGAAATGGCTCCGTTTGTATTTTATGATTACAAAATGGATGCCGGTAGAGCAGGCAATCCAAATCTAAAACCCGCTACGATTGATAATCTTGATTTAAGGTTTGAATTTTATCCTCGTTTAGGTGAGTTATTTACGATTGGTGTGTTTTATAAATATTTCAATGATCCTATTGAAAATAAAACCATCGTAACAACTGAAAGTCCGCAGTTTAGCTACATCAATGCAGATTTTGCCTATAATTATGGTGCAGAGTTTGAATTGAGAAAATCGATGTCCGGTGTTACCAATAGTGAAATTGTAGATCGCTTTTCAATTAATTTGAATGCATCCATCATTTTCTCGAATGTGAACCTTGGTTCATTGGCAGTGGCAGAAAATCAGGAACGCGCCCTTCAGGGGCAATCACCCTATATCATAAATGCAGCTTTATTTTATGATGATCAAAAAAGAGGATTGAGTGGTAGTATGGTGTATAACATCATCGGACCCAGAATTTTTTCAGTGGGTGATGTACTCTTTCCAACCATTTATGAAATGCCACGCCATAGCCTTGATTTAACGGCTTCCATGAAGCTAAGAAGAAATGTTACGTTGAAGGCCGGGATTAAGGATGTTCTAAATTCACAATTCAGATTTGTACAAGATTCAAATCGCAATGACAAAGCTGATTCAGAAGACCATACGATCTTCTCTTATAGAAGGGGTCAGCTATTTAATGCAAGTGTATCGTTTACTTTTTGATACTATTAGATTTGAAATTAATGAGGTAAGATTCAGAACGCACAACTTTATTTTTTTGTAAATCCCAAAGGTGGTTGTCGGAGAGGCAGCCACCTTTCTTTTTAGTTAAAAAAAGTCAAAGCACTATTTCAAAACGCTTTAGTTGCTTATTATTAGTTAATAAATCGAAGCGATAATTCTTGGTTACTCAAAAATATATTTCACCTATACTTATGAAAAAGCTTACTGCTCTACTGATCATTATTCCTTTTATTTTGCTTGGTTGCCAAACGGCACAAACAGAAGCGCCTCAACGTACTCCGCTACTTTTAATTTCTATTGACGGTTTACGCCCTATGGATCTTGCTTCAACAGATACACCGGGCGTAAACCGTCAATAGAAA
>Ga0213835_100177_pt1 | contig 76221 bp, 60 predicted proteins | sample SWPATP01_FD_160576 | JGI IMG/M metagenome (GOLD analysis project Ga0213835, IMG submission 160576) | Coastal seawater microbial communities from Marineland, Florida, United States - SWPA TP0 #1 | ecosystem: Environmental > Aquatic > Marine > Coastal | place: USA: Florida | collected 2016-08-05 | reverse complement strand
ACAGTATTGTAAGTTGAAGCAATATACTGTGGTTCTTTAAGTCTTTGGATGATTGTTTCGTATTTTTCAATTCCATGCTCTTCAATAATTTTTGCCTTTTGTTCTTCAGAACTAAAGTGAAAAAGCATCCCGTCAGGGTCAGCCTCAGGGTGAAATTGAACCGCGACCATTTCTTTGAGTAATCGAATAGCCATTACGGCACGTTCAAGCTCAACATGGGGTCTCTCCTTTTCCATACAAAGAATTTTAGCCCCCATTTCTTCCATCATAGATTTGTTTGGCTGAAGTACTTGCCATTCACGGAAATCCGCCGCGTAAAATGGATCAGATAAGCCTTGTAACAGAGGGTCAGTTTCACCTGCTTCTGTTTTATGTACTTTATACATTCCAAATGCTTTTGATTTCCTTGGAATAACTTCGGCAAAACCAAAATGTCGGGCGACCATTTGATACGAATGACATATAAACAATCCATATTTAGGAGGTGTGCGCTTAGCTGCGTTGTAACTCCAAAGGTCGTCTAATAGGTTGAAATAGTTTTTCTCCCAAGTTGAACCTTCGCTATCAAACGGACTTCCGGGGCCACCGGTTGAGATATAAATATCAAAGCTCATGTCCGGAATCTCATTTTTATAACGTGCTTCAAATACTTGATACTCAATTGGAGCATTGAAGTATTTCCCTGAAGCATCTTTAAGGAGATTTTTGATGCAACGCATGCCTTGGTTGGGTACGTTGTTATAGAGGTCTAAAATAGCAGCTCTTATCGGCTTATCAGTCATTACAAAAATTATAGGTATCTACAAATGAACATTGGCATACTACCACCGCCTGCTGTTACATTTGCCAGGTTATTAAATGAAGTTCGTGTGAGACAACCGCCCATTAATGGTCCATTAAGATAAGGATCGAGGTCAATAACGGTGCTCATCATTTTCCACTCGCCTTCAATTTGAAGCATAAAGGGCTCTTTGCCAATCTCTATAACCTCTTGAACTACAAAATCGTGCCTCAATGCATTATCAATTGCAGCATCCCACTCAGATGGGCTACACTGAAATCCAAGAACAACTCCTTGCCCACCGTAATCATCATTGGGCTTTAGGATAAAAGTATCTTTGTACTTCCGAGCATATTCCACTAAATCAATCACCATTCCTCTGTAACGTTCTTTTGCATGGCGCATTTTGCGTGTCCATGGAATGTGATTTCTAATAGCTTTAATCTCGGCGTTGTTTAGCACTTTCGTGTATTCAGGATCGGTCAACAATGAAAAGATATGTTTTTTGTGAACTAATTTAGATCTGAATGAATTCAGATAGCACGTCTTTTGGGCATGATACCCTTCTAAGTAGGCTTTGCAATCGTCAATTATACCAAAAAACTCATTCATTAGTAAACGTCGATACAAAATGTCGATTTTTTTGCCGTTTGCATAAATCCAGCCATCTCTACATTCAAGATTTCGTGGATCAGATATTTCACATGGATATCCACTTCTTTCGAGATAATCCTTCACCAAAACAAACTCCGGATAGGTTGGGACATCCAAATGATCTACAATCGCGAACGTTGGTTTCTCCTCTTTCCCATCAAATTCTTCATGATATACTCTGAGTAAACCGCTTACCGTATGTTCTAACGGTGACACAAACCGAACAGGATAACGCTTCATAAACTCCTGAAATATTGGGAGTTTATAATAGATTTTCGCCATTTCGTGCATGTATGCAATCCCGGCAGGATTTTCAGCATTTAGTTCAACAAAACGGAATGACGTATCTGTGAGGAAAGCATCGAGCCGTGCGGTTGCAGAAAGACGAATTACATTTGTTGGGATGGCACACAAACTAATCTCAAGGTCGGTAAGTCCAAGTTCATTCAACACCTTACGATCATTGAAAAATACCGCTGCAATTTTAAGGATTGCCTGCCTCAAAACATAAACAGTATCTTGAATATATTGATAGGTGAACTCACCTAAAAACATGGGGCGCAATGAAGTAGTCAATGGTCTTCCACCAAAAAGAGTGCCATGCTCTTTTTGGAGAGAAAGTAACATCTGAGTTTGTTCTTCAGCCGCCGATAGGTTTTCATTAATCAGCTGATTGTAATAATCAACCGCTTGTTTGGTTTGCTTAAGCATCCGGTTCTAGCGCTCCATTCGCAGAAAACTGACGTTCTTTCTTCTTCGCTTTTGCCATGCTTACAGCGTATTTGCCCATGTGCTTCACAATCCAATCGAAGTTTTCGGCACCTACTGAATAGTAATCGGCATCCGGAGCCGGATTCATGAAGTCGATTGCATAAGGAATTCCATCACGGACAGCAAACTCAACGGTATTCATATCATATCCCAGTGCCTTACAAAGTGCAATAATGTCGCGCTCCATTTTTTTGAGGAGTTTTGGAGGAGTTGGTTCCTGCCTTACATCGAAGTATCTGCGATGTGGTTCAGCGCCCGGGTTATATTTCATAATTTTGGTGTACTTCCGTCCAATGCCATAGCAGCGATAGTAATCCTCAAACTCAATACCTTCCTGAAGCATCATACATAAATCGGCTGAATCGTTGTATGCATCAAAAAACTCGTGAGGGTTGTTTACTTTCGTAACATCACGCCATCCCCCCCCATCATGAGGTTTTAAGAATGCAGGAAACCCAATGTACTCAAATACGGCATCCCAATTTACAGGATACTTGAGGTTTCTAAATGAGTTTGATTCAGTATTTGGGGGATGTTGTTTATGTGGAAGGATTACCGTTTTAGGTACCGCAACTCCTGCTTGTTGAGCAATAATATTATCGATGAATTTGTCATCGGCGCTCCACCAAAAAGGATTGTTGATGATGAACGTTCCTTTTAATGAAGCCCATTTTAGGTAAGAACGGTAAAATGGCACTTCATGAGAAATCCGGTCGATGATTACTTCATACCCAGGGTCTGCATCCATATTAATGGCTTCAAGTTGCAGAAATTCGGCATGTACTCCCTGATCTCCATAGGTCTCGTTTATATGGTTAACGAGTGCATCCGGAAAGGTTGTTTCCATTCCGCGTAAAATTCCGATTTTTTTCATAAGAATCCTTTTTGGGTTTACTTGATGTTTTAAATTCAGGGTAAATGTTTTAATATCATGCGTCTCCATTCATGCCAATCGTGGATTACGCCGGGACTCCAAACGTCGAGTTCGTACCATATCCCCTTTTTGTATAGAATATCGCAAAAATGGCGTGTTGCATCCAAACAAATATCATGATCTCCTGCTACAAATCGCAAATCAACTCTTCGGATAGCTTCAAGGCACCCATGATCTGTCATGTTTGGCATGTAATCAACCGGATTATTGAAATAGACGTTTTCATCGTAGAAACCATCGGTGAATGATCTGATGTCGTATTTTCCACTCATAGCTATCAGTTTTCCGAAAAGCCAAGGGTGTTTTAATACAATATTACATGCATGGTAAGCCCCAAAACTTGCGCCCGTACCAATTAAATAGCGATTAGGATTGTTATTATGAATGAAAGGAATGACTTCATCAGTAATATATTGCTCATATTGTCGATATCTCATAAAACGAGTGAACGGGTCAACGGAGCGATTGTAAAAACTCTCCTTATCAACAGAGTCAAGGCAATAGAATTGATTGAACCCATTTTCGATTTGATAACGAACGGTATCAATCATGTGAAAGTCTTCCCATTCAAAAAAGCGACCCATACTTGAAGGAAATACTAAAACGGGTGCGCCAGAGTGTCCAAAAACGAGCATTTCCATTTCTTTACCCAGGCTTGGGCTCCACCATTTAACAAATTGTCTGTGCATACAAAAAATCCTATTCGTGTTTACCTACTGTGAAAAAATTTAATAACAAATTGAGTGGAAAATGTACGTTTTTTTTCTCTTATGAGGAAAAATAATCTTTTTATCTTAGAATATAAGTTTCAGCTAATAAAAAACCGCTTTTCGAATAAATTGATACTAAATATATCTTATAACTGAGGTTTTTTTTCAACATTATAAAAAACAGAACACATAAAATGTGTTGTAGTTCACTTTAACCCATTGTATTTTTGATTTAATTGAGATATTTACCATTCATTTGAGTACTGTATATAAACTCATTTTAAAGCTATAGCCATTTATTTATGGAGTCTGTACTAAATAATTTTGCATCACCTGTAGTTCTAGCATTTATTTTGGGTATTGTTGCAAAGTTGATAAAAAGTGATCTTGATTTCCCAAAGCCTCTTTATCAGTCAATTTCTATTTACCTTTTACTTGCAATAGGTCTTAAAGGTGGAGTCGAGTTAAGTAAAATACCTTTGATTGATTTCTTAGCTCCAGCTGCAGGAACTGTGTTTTTAGGAGTACTCACACCTATTACAGCTTTTTTAGTACTTCGTTATATCGGAAAATTTGATACGATTAATTCAGCCGGTATTGCAGCACATTATGGCTCGGTATCAGTTGTAACTTTTATTGCTGCCATAGCCTATGTTCAATCATTGGGATTAGAACCGGAAGGGTTTCTCCCTACATTAGTCGCCATTCTTGAAATTCCCGGAATTATTGTAGCGTTGCTTATTCCACTTTTAATTCAAAAGAAAAAAGGTTCCTTAAAAAATGCAATGCATGAGGTGCTTACAGGAAGCAGTATTGTTCTTCTAATTGGCGGGCTAATTATAGGTTATGTTGCCGGACCAGTTAAATTTGAGACTGTTGAATTGTTCTTTGTTGGCGGATTTCAGGGAGCTTTGTTTTTATTTTTACTTGAACTTGGGATGATCACAGCCAGTCGTTTACGAGATTTGAAGAAGGTCGGTGCGTTCCTTATAGGATTTGGAATTATTGTTCCGATAATTCATGGAGCATTAGCTGTTGTAGTGGGACTTTGGGTTGGATTAAGTATCCCCGGTGCAGCCGTATTCGCAGCTATGGTATCGAGTGGTTCGTACATTGCAGCGCCTGCAGCTGTTCGTATTGCACTTCCGAGTGCAAATCCGACGTTGTATCTTACAGCGTCATTAGGAATTACATTTCCATTTAATATTGCTATTGGTATCCCCTTATATTATCTAATTGCCACCTGGATTGGAGGTTAACTATGAGTTTAATTGAATTAAAATTAATAACGATTGTATCAGAACGTCTTCTTAAAAATCAGATTATAAAGAAGATCCAGGAGTGTGGCGCTAAAGGTTATACCATGGTTGAAGCAACCGGAGAAGGTTCACGTGGGATTAGGGCTAGTGAATTTGAGGGTAGAAATATCAAGTTTGAAGTGATTGCAAGTAATGAGGTTGCAAATAAGATATTTCAAGTTATAAGCGCTGAGTACTTTGAAAACTTTGCCGTAATTGTATATTCTCAAAATGTGGAAGTTGTTCGAGGGGATAAATACATTTAAACATCCATCCCCTTACAGACTCATGATATACCAATTGCCTATTCTACAACATAAAGCTTTGGGATGGATTCTGTTGAATCGAGAACAATTTTCAAATCTCTTAATGAGCCGTCTGAAACATCATAAATCATTCCACAAACAGATAACTCCTGACCATTTTTCCATGCATTTTGGACTATTGTAGTATGGCAAATATTGTGAACTTGCTGTTTTACATTTATCTCACATAAACGGTTGATACGCTCTTCTTCCGTTTCATACGATTCAACTTCTTTTCTATTGGCATAATACACATCTTTAATGTGCCCAAGCCAATTATCTATTAATCCAAGTTGTTTGCCATGATAGGCAGCGATTACACCCCCACAGTTATAATGTCCACAGACAATAATGCACTTCACCTTCAAATACTCAACAGCATATTGAAGAACGGAAAGTAGATTGAAATCGGTATTCACTACAAGGTTTGCGACATTTCTATGAACAAAAATCTCTCCCGGTCGCTTCATAGTTACCACATTAGAAGAAACTCTGCTATCGCTGCATCCTATCCACAAAATATCTGGATGCTGTTCTTTCGCTAAACCTTCAAAGAAATGTGGGTCCTCAGATTTCGTCTGTTCAACCCACTCACGGTTGTTTTTAATTAATTCATCAATAATTTTCATACACTCAATAAATCATTCACTTGATGCATAATGGTTTAGCTTTTTTTTGCCACTCACTAAACAACTACACTTATTCTAATTTGACTATTTATAATATGGTTCAAATATACTTCAAGTTTATGAACTATTAAAGTGAAACTATCAACAATTCCCCAATTTCTTATAGCTTTCTATAAATCAGATTTATTGACTTTCAAGAAAGTCAATCCTAAGATAACCCCAATCCAAACCACAGTTGCAATGATTGCATGTTCTGATGCAAGCTGGAAATCAGGTAATTCCATGAGCTTAGAAATAGGATTTGTAATTAAATCATTAAATGAGTTTGCAAACAAATATTGCGTGAATTCTGATTTGTCTATCCAACGAATTATAGGTTCAGCTATCCAAAACCAGCCAAGCAACATAATTATGGTAAGTCCAGAGCTTTTTATCAAAATAACAACCAACAATGACAGAATCATGATAGCAGTTAAGTACAAGAAGTATCGTGCTGATATATCTAAAATGACTTTTAAGTCAGCCATTACAAAAACGACTCCACTATCTAACAAAGTAATACATGCAACAATACCGGTAATCAAGCTACCAAAAAAAGCTAAAATGAGAATCAGCACAATTTTTGATGTAATTAATTGATTTCTGTTCAATCCCTCAATAACATGCTGTTTCCAAATATTGTGCCTTAAATCATCTGCTGTTATGGAAACAATAATGAAGACAAAAAGCCAAACCAAGTAGCTGGAAAAAAAAGTCGTAATCTCCCAAACGCTTTCAATATTAAATAAAAAGGCTTCTGCAACTTTTAAATCATCGCCCTGAATATTTACAGTAAAGTTTTGGAAAATGAAGTAGATAACAGGTGTTAATATGATATACAATGCAAGCATCAGCCATGTTGAAATTTTGTGAGATGCTTTAATCCATTCATTATATAAGAGATGTATCATTGAGTACCTCCTGTTGCGCTCAAGAATGCAGATTCCAGATTAGGCATAATTTTTCTTAGGTGATTCACAGCGATGCCTTGTTCTAATAATTTTTTGTTTAATGAGGCCAAATCAAAATCAGTATGTGCGGTAAAAAGATAATAACCATTTACTTTTTTGAGATCTTTAGCTTCCGGTAACTCTTTTAAATAGCTGCCTAAAACAGTCATATCAGATGCACCAATTTCAATTTTTATGGATGAGTCATGGGTTGTGCCCACTTCATACGAACCAACTAATTTTCCTGATTTCAAAATGGCAACATGGGTACACACTTTTTCAACCTCATCTAGCATGTGACTTGCAAGCAAAATGGTTTTCCCGGACTTTGACAAATCGATGATTAAGTTTCTGATATCAACAATACCTTGCGGATCTAAACCATTAGTAGGTTCATCAAGAACAAGTACTTCAGGATCAGATAATAAAACTGCCGCCAAAGCAAGTCGCTGTTTCATTCCCAATGAATAGGTACTAAACTTTGATAATCGACGATCATACATCCCTGTTTTTTTTAATGCATCCGAAATTTTATCAAATGGCACTCCTTTAACATTCGCAACCATTTTCAGATTGTTAACAGCATTCAGATTTGGCAGGAAATTCGGTTTTTCCAGGAGTGTTCCAATTTTTTTTCTTGCTTCAGCTTCTGAGTGAGAGCCAAACCATGAATAAGTACCACTTGTGGGAAAAACTGAACTTAAAATGATAGATAACAAGGTTGTCTTACCACTACCATTTGGCCCTAAGACCCCAAATACCATTCCCTGTTGCACAGTTAAAGAAACTTGATTCAGTGCCAAAACTGATCTGTACTGCTTTGATATGTTATTAATCTCAAGAATTGTTTGCATCAAATAATAGTTAATTGAAATTGAGCTTCAAAAATCACCATTACAATAGTACGATGATTTTTAGAAATGGTTCAATATATTTGAAGTCTATTTTTATCATTCAACATTAATTTGAATTTATTTTAAAACCTCATGTGCGGACGCTACGCCTTATATTCTCCAAAAGTAGAAATTGAAAGCCACTTTGAAGCACCCTTTAGGGATGAGGATGAATACACCCCCAGTTGGAATATTGCCCCGGGAAGTTTTAATCCTGTTGCGCTTCTAGGGAAAGCACGTGTTGCGGGAATTGCACCAATGCGCTGGGGTTTAGTGCCCGGGTTTGCAAAAGACTCGAATATTGGTTTTAGTATGATTAACGCTCGCTCAGAAACGATTGATGAAAAACCATCCTTTTCAAAACCATTTCAAAGGAAACGCTGTTTAATTCCTGCTAATGGTTTTTATGAATGGAAAAACCCAGAGGGAACCAAGATTAAAATTCCATTTTACATCAGGTTAATCCACACAGAGTTGTTTGCTTTCGCAGGTATTTTTGATTTTTGGAAGAGTGATTCCGGTGAAGAGTTATTTACCTATACTATCATCACAACAAAAGCGAATCCATTATTGGAGCCATTACATGAACGCATGCCGGTTATTCTTGAACCGTATCAATATAAAGAATGGCTGAATCCTATCAATAATGATGTTGATTTACTAAAGAGCTACTTAAAGCCTTACCCAATGCAAAAAATGCGCGTTTTCAGGGTTAGTGATTTGGTAAACAAAACGGCTAATAACTCATCAGAGTTGATTCAACCATTTGTATAGTCATCGTAAATGACCTTGTTTTGATTGAAATTATTTTCAAATACAAAAATGCTGGATTTGTATCGTATTTAAAGTAAACGGTTGAAGAACCTAAACGTTTACTGCTTTTGTTTTTTCTGAAATATCCTTAATAACATGATCTAGCTCTTCGGCAGCTTCGAGAATATGTTTTCTGTAATCTTCTGCTGTCATATCTTCTGTTTCACCGATTACATCATATAACTCAATTAATCCCATTAGTTTAGCTAGTGGTGATCTAACTACATGTGATTGAATCCATGCTATTTCCTTTAATTTAGCATTCTGTAACTCAATGGCTTCAATATACTTTTTGCGCTCAGTGATGTCCGTTACCAACATCAATAAAGCTGTTTTACTTTGAAAGAGCAGTTCTGTAACACGGATATCAACGTCAATTATTTTTCCATCTTTAAGAAGATGTTTTGTGTGCATAGTTCCATCAAAACTTAAAATATCTACAGCATTGGTTTGATTATCAGTATTGAGCTGATTCAAACTCATTCCTCTGAATTCAGAGGCATCATACCCATAATGCTTCACAGCTGCATCATTCACATCCAAAAAAGTGTACGTTTCTTTTTCACATACCCACATTGGTTGCGGACTCAAATGGAAAAGTTCTCTATATCTTTTCTCTGATTCTTTTAGTTCATTAATAAAAGAAGATCTCTCGATACCATATATTATACTTTTGTATAAAACTTGAGCATTTAGGTCATCTTTCAAGAGATAATCAGAGACTCCAAGTGATAAAGAACGCACACTGAACCGCATATCTGTAAAACCGGTAAGCACAATGATTGGGGTTCCGGAAGTTTTTTTCAGAATTTCAATGATTAATTCTTCCCCACTTTTATCAGGCAGAGATAAATCAAGCAGTATTACGTCATATTTAACATCGGATTCTAAAATCAATTCAGCTTCTGAAAAACTTCCCGCTTGAATGATTTCAGGAATCGCCATCTTTTCTAGCAGAAAATCTTCAACTAAGAAAAAATCACCCGGATTATCTTCAATGATTAAAACTTTATATGGATGGCGATCTTTTTGCATACATTTAAGAATTATCTGTTCTTAGGAAGCCTTACTACATTTGACCAATAATGACCAATTTCTGCAATCTTTTTTAAAAACATATTCACATCTACAGGTTTGATAACATACGAGTTAACAAGATTGTAGTAAGCTCTAGAAATATCTGAATCATTAGATGAAGTCGTAAAAATAACAACAGGTATTTGTTTCGTTGAATCATTCTGCTTTATGATGGATGCAACTTCATGACCATTAATCTTTGGTAAATTGATATCAAGTATAATCAAGTCTGGCTTTTTTGCCTCAACCTGATTTCCTCTGTTCAACAAATAATTTACAGCCTCTTCCCCATCTCTTACGATATCAAGATTAACAGAAAGATTATATTCTTCAAAAGCTTCTTGAATTAAAACGATATCACCTTCATTGTCTTCAACCAGAAGAATATTGAGCGTACTCATTGATTATTTTTTGGAATTGTTACAGTTATGATGGTTCCTTTACCTTCGTCAGATTCAGCCTTAATAGTACCCGAATGCAATTCAGCAATTTTTTTTGCAGTAGCCAAGCCCAAACCTGTGCCGGGATATTCACTTGAGTTATGAAATCTTTTGAATGGAATAAAGACATGATCCATTTTATTCGCAGGAATTCCGGTACCGTTATCACTTACACTCAAAATCCAGGATTCATAAGATTCTTGAAATGAGACTTTTATCTTAGGAATTCTGTTGGGAGGAGTAAATTTTACGGAGTTATGAATCAAGTTCTGGAATAAACGAATCATTGAGGAAACGTGACAATGAATCGCCTTTTCCGGTAAAGATAGTTCTATAAAAGCATTTCTTTCAGTAATGACTTGTTTCAAATTCTCAAGTACACTATTGAATAAATCACTCAATAAAATATCTTGTTTTGTCATATCTCTTCGATGTAATCTCGAGAATTCCAGCAACTCATGAATTAAGTCGTGTGCTCGGTTAATTACCGAATTTGAGAGGGTTATGTATTCAACCGCGTCATCATCGTGCTTGATGTTCTCATTATCAAGTAATTCATTCAATACCAATTTAATTGTGCCAAGTGGTGCATTTAAATCGTGAGAAATTGCATAAATAATTTGAGCGACTTCCTCATTCCTAAGCTCAATAATTTTTTGTTTTTCCTCAAGTTGAAGTCGTTGTAGATTAGATTCCATTAAGCGCATTACCTGATTTGATAGATTTTGCAATGCTACTTTTTGTTCTTCAGTTAATGTTCCAGGTTGGTTATCGAGTACACAAATAGTTCCAATCGCATATCCTGATTTAGTAACCAGTGGAGCACCTGCATAGAATTTGATATGAGGTTCATCATGCACATAGGGATTATCTTTGAAGCGTAAATCTTCATCTGTATTTGGCACAAATAGCATTTCATCTGGCTTATTTATAGCATGTGCACAAAATGAATATTCACGAGGTGTTCCTGAAATATCAACTCCTCGTTTGGATTTGAAGAATTGACGATCTTCATCGATTAACGTAATTAATGACATCGGTTTTCCGGTAATGAACGAAGCTAACGCCGTAAGTTCATCATAAGATGGTTCAGAAAGCGTGTCTATTAGTCTGAATTTTTGTAATTCAGCTAATCTTGCCTCCTCATTCTCCGGAACCTGAGGTATTATCATTTATTTTTTCCCCTATACTACTTTTAAGTCCTTTTTTAATGTAAACATAAAAATACTACCTCCAAGCGGATTTTCCTCTACCCAAATTTTCCCCTGATGGTATTCAATTGCTTTCTTACTAATCGCTAATCCAACTCCGGTACCTGAATATTCATCTTTCCCATGTAATCGCTGGAAGATGTTAAATATTTTCTCTTTGTATTCCTGATTAATTCCAATTCCATTATCAATCACTTTAAATTGCCAATGAGTTCCAACATCTTCTGATTCAATTGCAATCTTTGGTGTACTATCTGGTAATTGATATTTCACTGCATTTACTATTAAGTTTTGAAATACTTGCGTCATAAGTGTTTTTGAAGCACTTACAATTGGCAATCCATCAAATATAATCTCTGCTTTCCTATCTCTTATATACCTTTGATTCATGGTAATAACTTCATTGATTACTTGATTCATATCAATTAGAGTTATCTCACTATCAATTCGGCCAACTCTAGAGAAATCAAGTAAATCCAGTATGATTTGACGCATCCGTTTTGCACCATCTGTTGCAAAGTAAATGTACTTTTTTCCTTTCTCATCGAGTAAATGCTCATATTTTCGCTCTAACTGTGTTAGGAAGCTTGTAATCATTCTTAAGGGCTCTTGCAAGTCATGGGATGCCACAAAAGCGAACTGTTCAAGGTCTGTGTTAGACATTTCAAGCTCCCGAATGGTGTCTTGCAACTCCTGATTTAATTTTTTCAAGGATTCTTCATATTCTTTTCGAGAAGAAATATCTTGCATTGCACCCACCATTCGCAGTGCATTCCCTTCTTCATCTCTAATGACTGAACCTCTGTCGTAAACATAAGCATAAGAGCCATCGGCTCGTTTAAATCTGTACTCTGCTTCCCAGTTGAATGATGCTTTATTGTCCAAATGTTTATTTAAGGATTGTAGAACGCGGTCTTTATCATCAACATGCAATAATGATTTCCAAAATTCGAATGTACTTGGAACTTCATTAGGATTATAACCAAACAGATCCCAAAATACTTCATTCCAGATGAGATCATCTTTATTTGTTTCGAATTCCCAAATGGCATCATTTGTAGCTTTTGAGACCATTTCAAATCTTTTATTTGAAATTACAACATCTTCTTTTGATTCATAGCTTTCAATTGCAGCACTAATATTCAAGCTGAGTGTTTTGAGAAATTCTATTTCTGAATTTGTCGGAGTATGTTCTTTCCTACAATAATCAACCCCCAACAGACCCCAAAACTCTCTTTTTGAGAATATTGGTATTACCAAACAAGATTTAATTTCTTGCATCTCGCTCAGACTTTTAAATTCACCTTCGGGCAAATCTTTTATATGAATTGAAAGTACTTCCCCACCAGAAAGTTTAACTAAAATGTTTTTATCAATATCAAATGGTAATCGTGCAATCTTTTCATTCTCTATAAAAGCTTCCGTTCCTTCAGAACACCACTCATATTGCATTCTGATCATTTCGGTATTAGTTGTTTGATCTGTGAGCTTCTTAAAAATATAAGCGCGATCTGATCCAAGAGTTTCACCAATATATTTCATCGCGTTAGCGAAGGAACTTAACCAATCTTCGTAATTAATTAAGCTTGCATTTACTTTTGCTATCGTTGCTAGTTGTTTTGTTTTTTCAAGAAGTTTGCTTTCTGCAATTTTTTTATCTGTTACATCTTTTGCAACAGAATAAATCAATCCTTCTTCATGAACTACGGTAGAGTTCCATAATAACCATTTAATCTCTCCTGATTTAGTGACATATCTGTTCTCAAATCCAAAAGTTGGAGATACATCAACCATTTCTTTTTTCTCCTCGGTTGTTTTTTCTAAATCATCCGGGTGAACAAAATCAGTAAATGGTCTTGTTAACAGCTCTTCCTGTGAGTAACCTAATAATTCAGATGCAGATGGATTAATCTTTTTAAAATAACCATCAAAACTAGCGATACATAGAATGTCAGGTGAGGAATTAAAAAACGTTGATAGTTCATTCTCAATTTTTTTCCTTTTAATAACAGCACCGAAAGCAGTTGAGAATAAATCATTCAATACCTCTAAAATGTTAACCGGGTTATGACACTCATGCGCCATCATTAAAAGCACGCCTTGGATCTCATTTTGATATACCAAAGGAATGCCAATTCCAACATGAAGCTTGGATCTCTTTACAGAGTCTCTTCTAATGAAATGATCATTTGTAGTCAAATCGTCCCAAAAAACAGGTTCTTTAGTATTCCAAACCGCACCGGGCATTCCTTCATTAATACCTAATTCAATTTTTGAAGACTCAAATATGCGTTGAATGTCTTCATTGTGTGAATAAATTGCCAGCTGCTTTAAAATTTCATTTTGATCTGATTTAATCCATATTTCTCCATACTCTAGTTCAAACTTTGAAACAATTGTTTTAATTATATTTAAACATGCTTTAGATATATCTTCAGTTTCCGAGAAGAAATTATTCATGGTAGAAATAAATTCAGCTCTGATAAGTTCCTGTTTTGTTTTTGTAATATTTCTGAAAGCACCAATCATGCTGCGAGCTGATCCATCTTCATTTCGTAGTATAAATGCACTAATCAATACATACACAATTCTACCATCTGGCCGAATTGTTCTACATTCAACCTTTAAGTCATATTTACTACTATTTGCCAAAGATTCTAGAATAGCCTTATTTGTAATCTCTTTATCTGCCGTATGTAGAAGGTTTAAAAATTCATCCGGACCCGATTCAATAGATTCAGGTTCAAATCCAAAAAATGCTTCGAAATGATGCCCCCACTCTACCTGATTTGTGTTTAAATCCCAATCGAAAACAGTATCCTGTGTTGCTCGGTTAGCATACTCAAAGCGTTGATTAATCGTTTTTAGCGCCTGATCTTTTGATGCATTTTCATATAGAATTCTTAAAAGCTCGATGAGTCTGTTGATTACTCGTTGCATAGTATGATCGGGTAATCTTGGAGAGCTTGATCCAAATCCTATTAAACACAATAGTTTATTTTCAGCGTCAACAACAGGATAATTCCATAATGATGTAATCTCATGTTGGTTTGCGAATTCTTGAAAATCCGACCAATCCGGTTCGGAATGAATATCTTCAATGATTACCTTTTCTCCTGTCAGCAATGAATGTAGCGTTGGAGTCTTCATGTTTCTGATTTGAGCAATATTTTTCTCCAAAAAGTGACTGAAATCAGTTCTTTCAGATGTATATAACTCCCATAATTCCGCTTCAGAAGTAATCATAAAAGCATGAATTTCGGGAAATAGAAATTCAAACTCCTTTAAGATTTTATTTGATATAGACTTAATTGATTTGCCTTCTGTGTATTCTTTAAAAGCGATACGTTCTGTTTCATCGAGTTCTGTAAAGATCAACTTATCAGTAATGTCAAAGCTATTTAGTATAAACCCGTTTATTACAGGGTTATCTCTGTAATCCGTAACCTTGCTTTCTATCCATCTCCACCCTTTATTAATAAACTTAAATCGGTATGGTGGTATATCAATATTTTTACTATTTAGTGCTTTAGAAAATGCTTCATTTACAGTATCAATATCTAACTCATGAATCATACTATATGGGTCAATATTCGTTGATTCTTTTGTTAAACTTCCAAATGCGTCTTCATACGATGGACTCAAATATACATATTTGCCCTCTTCGTTCACTATACAAAAATAATCGGAACTATTCTGTACAAGCGCTTCAAAACGTTTCTGATTATTCTCAATCAATTCTTTACTCTTTTTTTCTTCGGTAATATCGAATCGAATGGCTAAATATTTTTCAGGTTTACCATTTGTTCCAATAAATGGAACAATTGTGGTATCAACCCAATAATGGTTATCATTTTTGTCAATATTTTTAATTTCGCCTCTCCATACACGCCCATTTGAAATAGTATTCCACATTTCATCATAAAACGAATCAGGGTGGAAACCTGACTTATTAATTTTTGTATGGCTCCCGATTAATTCTTCTCTTGAATACCCGGAAAGCTTACATGTATTCTCGTTCACTTCGAGGATAATTCCATTCGCATCGGTAATGACAATATTTGCAGATTCATCAAGGGCGAATTTATAGTCACTCAATATTTTGAGTGTTTCTTCAATTTTTTTACGTTGTTCTTTTTTCTCTGTTATATCAAAAAAAGTAACAACTGCACCTACAGGTTTTTCATTTTTAAAAACGGGGTATGACCAATACTCTACCGGAACGGGCTCTCCATTTTTTGTCCAAAATATATCTTCAGCAACATATTTCGATTCACCAAAACTAACTGACCTGTGAATTTCACAATCATTTAGTTCATGGCTTTTCCCAACAGAGGTCGTATGATGTATGGCTTCATGTATATTTTTCCCTAAAAGTTCTTCTTCGTTGTCATATCCTAAAAGTTTGATACACGATTGATTAACAAAAGTACAAATTCCTTGTTCATTTATGCCATAAATGGCTTCTGCTGTTGAATTCATCAGTAGTTCAATCATTTCTGTACGTTCTTTTAACTGAACTTCACTTTCTGACAAAGCTTGTTTTGTTCGTTTTACCTCAGACAAATCAACATCCATACAGAAAAGCATCACTTCCTCGTTTGAAAAAGCAATTACGGTATGGCTTGAAAGTACGGGTACCAAATTTCCGTTTTTGTGTTTTAGCATCAATTCCTCTGAGGGGGTTCCTTTTCCTGTACGAATCATTTCCAAAACATGACTTTTAACATCATTCCTCATGAACTCTGGTATAATTAAATCCCAAAGTTTTTTCCCCAATGCCTCATCACGGGAATACCCGTATAATTTTTCACTAGCTGCATTCCAATACTTAACATCTCCGTTTTTGTCATAGCCCTGTACTGAAATTCCATCCACATCCTCAAAGAGTGCCAAAATCTTTTTGTTAATCTCTTCAAGCTTTTGCTGATTTTCTTTTTCTTTGGTTACATCTACAATCATGGAATCCCAAACAATATCCCCATTTTCTTTTCTTGAAGGGATTCCACTACCTCTATGCCACCTAATGCTCCCATCCGGATGCATAAATCTAAATTCTGAACTCCATTGCTCTAATTTTTCAGCAGAGGTTTTAACTGATTCAATTACTAAATCCAGATCATCTTTGTGTATTCTATTCCAAACTGTTGAAGAATCAGTTAGGATATCTTTTGCAGGTATAGATAGCATTTTCATGCTACCTTCACTCATATACCCGAACTCATTACTCCCATCAGGTTTTAAAACATATCTATAAAATACACCCGGCAAGTTTTCTGAAATTGATTTGAATAGTTGATCAGCTTTCTCCTTTTCAGAAATATCATTAATGATATTTGAGGCATAGACTTCCCCGTTGGCCGTTTCATACAATGCGGAATAGATTTCACATAAGATTTTAGAACCATCTTTCTTAATAAAATATAGTTCTCCTTTTGTTTTACCTGTTTTACTTCGAATCTCAAACAACTTCTTGAAGTTGGTTGAGCTTTCATCAATTAATCCTTTTCTACCTAATTTAAATAGTTCCTCTTTTGAATATCCCAACATTGTTAGTAAAGCAGAATTAGCTTCTATGATTGTTCCATCAGGCTTTGTGATAGCAAAGCCAATCATACTATTTTCAAATGTAGCTTTATACCTTTCTCTACTACTTACAATTTCTGCTTGTTCTCTTTTTTTATTCGTCACATCTTGAACCGTACCATAAAGTCTAACTGTTCTATCATATACTCTTAGCGGTTTACAAGAAACTCTCACCCAAATAGTTTCATCCATAGGCGAAATGTATTCAAGCTCAAGGTCGAAAGGTTTTCCATCCTCTAATGCAGCTTCAAAAGAAGATTTTAATGCAACAGAAGCTTCATCATCAAATAACTCAGCCATTGAATAAAGAGAGAGCTGAATACTAGTTGATTGTTTAAAAATACGATAAACCTCATCTGTCCACTCAAGTCTTTGGCTTAAATTATCAAACTCCCATCCACCTATATTATGCTCATATTCTGAATCAGTGAGCATGTTGTGGTATTTTTTTGATTCCGTAATGTCTTTAATCGAAGTTATTTTATAGCGTTTTCCATCTTCAAAGACCAACAATTGGGCTTTTGCAAAAATATCAATCGTAGAGCCATCTTTTTTTTGAACCATCCACTCAGCATCAAGTTCTTCTTCCCCTGAAATAAATTTATCATTCAGTTCAGAAAGCTGCATTTTAAATTGTTCAGGAACTACCATGCTAAAGTGTTTGCCTATAAGTTCCTCTTTTTCATAACCATAAATATTACAATACTCTTGGTTAACATCTACAAATATACCTTCGTGGTCCGTAATACATATACCTGTTACTGCTGCGTCAAAAATGGAATGGAGAAGTCTTTCAGTTGATGTTAGTTTCTGAGAAACATTTTTCTTATCTGTAATATCAAGAATTCCAATCGTAATTGATTCTATTCTATTCGTAGCTGACTTAACCGGGGTTAGGCTAAAAAGTAGCCAAATCTTCTCCCCTTTAAAATTATGCTCGAGTATTTCACCCGTAACCGTTTCTCCATCAAATACTTTTTTAACTGCACTCAGAAAGATGTGCATGTTATCTGATGAAACTAGTTTCAAAAAGCTATCCCCACTATTGAGCGCACTATTTCTAAGTTTATGTGCGAGTTCATCAGCAACAGAATTAAAGGAAAGTATATTAAAATCAGCATTAATGAGATAAAAAGCTTGAAGCGTATTATCTAACAAGGCAGCGTGATTATGCTCTTTTTCGCGAATTATATTTTCTTTGATTTCTAATTGACTATGCACTTGCCGAAGCTCATTATAAGCAATCTGCATTTCCTCATTTGTGCTCTGCAATTCTTCATTAGTTGTTTCTAACTCTTCATTAGATGACTGTAGCTCCTCATTGGTACTTTGCATCTCTTCGTTAAGAGATTGCAGCTCTTCATTGCTAGTCTCAATTTCCTCAATGTACGTTTGAAGGTGCTCTTTAGTAGCTGTGAGCTCGTACTCTAACTCTATGACACGCTCATTCTCTATTGTTTGATGATCTTTTACTTCCGTCTTATTAATAAAAATCCCGGAAAGATCTAGCTCTTCGAAAATAACTATGTAGTACTGATCAGTAAAATTTTCTTCTAATGGCTTGATCTTGAATCGAACATAATGCTCTCTACCGAACAAACTAAATCTTTTAATATCACTTGAAAGAGATTGATTCCCTTTAATGGCTTTACTCAATAATGAACGCAGTTCAATTTGAAGCTCTTCATTAACCAGTTTGATTAAATTGAGTTGAGCTACTCCAGTTTTTAAGCTTAAAAATAGCCGATGATCTCCTTTAATTTCATGTATGATAAAGTCCTTATCCACTACCACATAAGGATGCTCAAACGTATTTACTAAGGTTTTACGAACCCTTTCACTAATCGTTAATGGTCTATTTTGTTGCTGCTGTCTGTATGCATTATTTATGCTGGATGTTGAAGAAATTGCCTGAAATCTAACCGGAGCGACTCCCTCTCCAATTTTCCGTTGATAGATTTTGTTCTTTCCATCAACTGTGGAAAATAGCTGTGTAAATTGTCCGACCGTTTCTGATTTTCCTAAGAAAAGCAGTCCATGATGATTTAGGGAATAGTGAAATATAGGGATGAGATACTTTTGCAAATCATTGCCGAAGTAGATCATCAAATTTCTACATGAAATCAAATCCAATTTTAAGAAAGGGGGATTTTTAGTGAGATCATGTTTTGAGAAAAGGATAATATTCCTCAGATGCTTACTAATCTCGTAGGATTTTCCTTTTTTAGTGAAATATTTAGACTTTAGCTTTTCTGGTACATTTTCAATTTGAGCAGTAGCATAAATTCCTCGTTTCGCTTGATTAATGGCCTCTTGATCAATATCCGTAGCAAAAATCCGAATATTGAAAGCACTAATTTTGTCTTTAAGAATCTCGTTGATAATGATTGCTATGGTAAAGGCTTCCTCTCCCGTTGAGCATCCCGGAACCCAAATACGAACAGTATCTTGCGGTTTCTTAGATTCAAAAAGTTTGGTTAATTCATTTTGAAGAATGGAAAATGACTCAGGGTCTCTAAAAAATCCTGTTACGCCTATCAAAGCATATTTGAACATTTCATCGAGTTCTTCAGGATGTTTTGTGACATATTCTAAATACTCTTGATACGTTCGCTTGCCAATGAGCTCTAATCTCTTTTGAAGCCTTCGGCTAATTGTTCCAATTTTGTATCCTTCAAAGTTTGTGCCTACTCTATTACTTAAAAGCTTGATGATTTCATTCAACGGATCAGAAGTCAGCTCTTTGGACTGTTCAGAAAATGATTTATTCAGAGGATTGAGCATATATTCCATAATCTCTGATGCCATTTTATCGGGAGATAAAACGAGATCAACGATTCCTGTCTGAATAACAGACATTGGCATGCCATCATACTTTGCTGTTTTAGGCTCCTGAGCTATGATGTAGCCGCCAGCCTGCTTTAACACCTGAGCACCTTTTGCACCATCAGAACCTGTGCCAGAAAGAATTACTCCTACTACATTTGAATACTTGCTTTGTGCCAAAGATTGAAACAACAGATCAACGCTTGGTTTAGGACCTAAACTTGATTTAGGTTTACTTAAAACCATTTTGGATTCTTTGACGGTAATATCCTTATCCGGAGGAGTAATGTAGATTACATCAGGTTCAATTTCTAGCTGATCTTGCGCCTCAACGATCCTTTTCTTGGTTTCTCTACTCAATAATTGCACCAACATACTCTTATGCGTTGGACTAAGATGCTGCGCAATAATTACGCTAATATTGACCATCTTGGGGGGAATATTCAAAATAAACTCTTGAAGCGCTTCAAGTCCGCCAGCTGATGCCCCGATTGCAATAATAACGTGGTTCTTTTCTTTCATGATCGTAGATGTTAAAATCCCTTAATAACATTAATATTCAAATATAGCATTAATTTTTTACTCTACTATGTTTTTTTTGACTTTAAAATGCCTAAATCCAAGTTATTTCAGAATTATCACAAATTATGGGATTAATAAATGATCTATCTGAATAAGATGCTTTTTTTAATATCTAAAGAAATGGATTAACTTAATCTTCCATTTAAACACTTCAACATAAAGCCTATGAAAACTGCTGTTATTACCGGTGCTACTTCTGGAATTGGAAGATACTTAGCCTTCGAATTATCAAAAAGAGGCTATACTCTTGGACTCACAGGCAGAAGAATTGAACTTCTTGAAAGCCTCCAAGCTGAACTGCCCGGTTCTTCCATTATTCAAAAAATGGATGTTACCGATGTTCAAGCATCAGAACAGCAGTTACTAGATATGATTCATCAACTCGGCCATGTGGATGTCCTAATCCTTAATGCCGGCATTGCTTCATATACGTCCGATTTTAGATGGGAGGATGAAAACAGAATCATTCAAACCAATGTTACCGGTTTTTGTGCTTTATTGAATGTTTACTGGCATTACTGTGCGGAGCATGGAAAAGCTGGTCATATCGTTGGTGTATCTTCTGTGGCATCCCACATACCAAATGGAGGTAGCACGGCTTACAATGCTTCAAAAGCGTTTATTTCTAATTATATGACCGGTCTTCAGATTAAGGCCAAGAAAAAATATCTTCCAATCACCATCACAGACATTAAACCCGGTTTTGTGGATACGCCAATGACCAAAGGTCAAAGAAATATGTTTTGGGTTTCCACACCTGAAAAAGCGTGTCGCCAAATTGCTGACGCAATCGAACAGAAGAAACCAAATGTTTATATTACAAGACGATGGAGATTCGCCGCATTAATGGCACGTTTAATCCCGAATGCATTTTACCGAAAATTTGGTCGTTAAATTTTTTAGATTAAAGACTATTTTAAAGCCTGTGCAGCCTATGAAACTATAGATTGAATCCGATAACCCATATTGAATTATGATTTCAGAACTACTAAAACCTGAAATAAACGAGCTTATTGAGCGTCAGGACTGGGAAAACTTACAAGATGTAATTGAAGAATGGCCAATACCTGAAATAGCTGACTTAATGATGGATTTGAGTCCATCAAATAGGATTATTCTTTTTCGATTGCTCCCGAAGCTGAAAATGACGGAGGTGTTTTCTTATCTGGAAACTCAGGCGCAAAATCAGCTCATCGAAAGCCTGACGGATGAAGAAACCCGACATATTCTCACCAACATGGCTCCCGATGACAGAACCATGTTTCTTGAGGAGCTTCCGGGACAAATCACACAACGTCTTCTAAACCTTCTGAATCCTCAGGATTTACGCGAAGCAACGCAGTTACTTGGCTATCCCGAAGATAGCGTTGGACGTTTAATGACTCCTGATTATATCGCTGTTCGTGCTGGATGGACCATCGCTCAATGTTTGAAACATATTCGAGCAATGGGGAAAAAAAGTGAAACCGTAAACATGATTTATGTAACGGACACTTCCTGGAAACTACTTGATGCCCTTGATTTAAAGCAATTCATCCTCAATGATCCGGATGATTTAGTTTCAGACATCATGGATGATACCTTTGCAAGTATCAATGCTTTTGAAGACCGCGAAGAAGCTGTCTCAATCATGCAGAAATTTGATAAAACCGTACTTCCCGTGGTTGATTCAGAAGGAATCTTATTGGGAATCATTACGGTAGATGACGTGCTTGATGTTGCCGAGGAAGAAGCCACTGAGGATTTTCATAAAGGAGCTGCGCTTGCCCCTTTAGAGCGAGGATATCGAGACACCTCAATCTTTAAGCTATTTCAAAAAAGAATCGGATGGTTGATGATTTTGGTCTTTGTAAGTTTACTCTCATCTGGAGTTATTGCAGCATTTGAAGACGTTTTAGCATCTGCTATTGCCCTTGCGTTCTTCATTCCACTTCTTATTGGTAGTGCCGGAAATGCAGGAGCCCAAGCGGCAACCCTGATGGTTCGTGCTATTGCAACCGATGATGTAAAGTTAAGTCATTGGGTTCATACTACCGGTCGTGAAATGCTTGTTGGAATACTTTTGGGTGTAATAATGGGTGCATCATGTTATGTATTAGGTTTATTTATTGGAGGAACGGATATTGCAATAATTGTAGGGTTAACCATGATTGCTATTATCCTTACAGCCAATATAATTGGAACACTACTCCCCTTTTTACTCACATGGCTTGACATGGACCCTGCTGTAGCAAGTAGTCCATTAATCGCAACCATTATGGATGCTTCCGGCTTATTGATTTATTTTGGGATTGCAACACTTGTGTTGGGCTCCATAGGATGATCCGAAATACTTTCTTGTAATTGCGGACCTTCACCCGGTTTATGATCTATGAGATTGTTGAAGTCATTCAAAAACACTGCGGCCTTCATCAATTGATCCCATATTCTTCTGTAGGCTCTAATTCCATCATGTAATGATATCATTCGTGCAATTGGAATCTTACCTTTACTACCGGCTTCTAAAATGGTTCTTTTTGAGATTTCATAGGCCGTTTCCAATTGTCTGTAGAGTTTTTCGAGTTCATCCACAGAAAATCCCTTTAATTCTGAATCAGAATTATTAATGAATGCTTTTAATAATTCTTCCAATGTTTCTATGGTTAAGATTACATCATTAGGAAGCTCATCAGTTTTATTTACAGTTAATGATTCAAGTGCATGTACTCTCGCTTCACTAAAATATTGCAAAACCCGAAGCGACTGTGGTAACACATACTGTAAATCAGGAGGAAATCCCTGACGTTGCATTTTTTGGATGTAATCCCCAACAATCATACTCAAAGCTTCTACCCCTTTATTATCGGGTTCAAGTTCCTTGATAGGTCGTTTCCCTTTAAGTGTTTTTCGAATCAATTTTCTGGATTTACGGCCAACGCGTTTAATTTCAAAAATCAAAGCACTAGTTGCAATTGATGGCGTATTGAGAACAGTTTCATCTAAATAGCGTGTTTTTTCCGGTTTGATATCGTCTTTAGTAAATTGTCGTTCAAGAAACTTGACAAGTTGTTTAGTAAATGGCAGTAACACTATGAGCCCCATCAATTTAATAGTTGTATGAAATACAGCAACGGTTACCGGTATTGAAATATCCCCAAACACAAAATAGATGCCTGCCAAAATCCATGTAATAAACGGGAATGCAATCGGAACCTTGAGCAAATTAAATAACACGTGTGCAAACGCTGCACGTTTTGCATTTGAGGTTGATCCTATTACAGCAAAAAGAGCCGTAGAAGTCGTTCCTACATCCGCACCAATAACCATAGCCGCGGCAGCATGAACCGGAACAATTCCACTCGCCGCAGCTGTAATTACAACCGCAATAGACGCAGAAGAAGACTGCATGATAGTGGTTAGCATGATTCCAATGAGCATCATTAAAAGCAATCCTGAAACCCCGGAGCCAATTTGGTCGAAAGGAACAAAATCTCCTAAGTCAGAGAATGTAGTTTTCAGGATATCAATCCCCAGAAAAAAAATACTAAACCCAACCATTGACTGCCCGAGTGCACCTTTCTTTTCTGACCCAAAAGAAAGCCACAAGACCATCCCCAAAGCTAAAATCGGCATTGACATAAGTTGCAAATTGACATTAAAGCCAATGGTTGCAATAATCCATCCGGTAAGTGTTGTGCCTACATTACTTCCAAATATAACATATACTGCTTGTAGTAGCGGAATTAGACCGGCATTCACAAACCCAATCGTTGCAAACACAACAGCACTTGAAGATTGAACTAATGCTGTGATTAAAATCCCGGCCAAAATCCCTTTTGGCATAGTTGAGGTGTACTTTGCAAGTATGGTGCGTAGCGTATTTCCGGCAGCAACTTTTAGACCATCTGTTAGGAGTTTCATTCCTAAAAGAAACAAAGCAACCCCACCGCCAAACATGAAAATCATCTGTGTAAAGGATTCCATCGAAAAAAGATTTAAGTGAATTAATTGTTATTCATCTGAATGCGTGCCAATGGATGAAAGGCACTTATCTACCGCTTTCAGCACTTTTAGTCTTGCGAATTTTTTATCATTAGCCGGAACAATAATCCAGGGTGCGTAATCGGTGTTCGTATTGGCGAACATATCGTTGGCTGCATCATGATATAGATGTCTTTTGTCTCGATTCCTCCAATCTTCATCGGTTAATTTGTACTGTTTATAATCAGTTTTTTCACGTTTGTTGAACCGCTTAATTTGCTCATCATCGCTAATTTCTAACCAAAATTTAAGCACTTTTGTACCGGACTCCGTCAATTCTCTTTCAAACTCATTGATTTCATCATACGCACGTTGCCAAGCATCCTCTGAAGCGAACCCTTCCACCCTTTCAACCAAAAGCCTTCCATACCACGACCGATCATAAATGGTAATATGACCAGCACGAGGAATTTGCATCCAAAAACGCCATAAATAATGCTTCGATTTTTCAATTTTTGTTGGTGCACTTATTTGAATTACCCGATACAAACGCGCATCAAGAGCCCGGATTAAACGACGAATGGTTCCTCCTTTTCCTGCCGCATCGGCTCCCTCAAAAACCAAGACAATAGATTGTTTATGATGATTTGCCCTCCATGCTCCTAAATAAATGCTTTCTCTTAGTTTAAGTATCTGTTTAGTGTATTTTGATCGTTTAAGTTCCTTTGATAAATCGAGCTCACCCAAATAATCTTTTTCAGATGGTTTAAATGTATTTTCTGTTATTTGTTGTGGCGTTTCCCCATCTAATCTCTTGTGGAATTGTTCTGTCAACAAGTGCATGACAGAAATATCTCTTTCAAAAGAATTTGATGCATCAACTACAAACCAAGGAGTACTTGGCTGATGTGTTAGATTTAGCACTTTTTCAACCAATTTTCTTTTTTTTCGCTCTTTATGCCCGTTTCGCCAATCATCCATACCAACACGCCAAGCTAAATCTGGTCGCGGTGGAATATTTTTTATGGCTTCTCTCTGTTCATCTTCAGTCAAATCAAGCCATATTTTGACCAAAAGGACACCATCAGAGGTTAGTAATTGCTCAAATTTCTGAATAGAATCAAGTTTAGTTTTTAATTCCTTTTCAGTTGTAAATCCATCAAGACGGTTTAAATAAGGCTTGGTGTACCATCCCCCTAAAAAAAGACTTGTTGTTCCTTGTTCAGGTAACACTCTCCAATATTTCCAGAAATATGGGCGTTCAGCTTCTTCATCGGTTTCCGGCTGATGCACATGCGTTTCCATAAAACGAGTGTCCATCCATTCGTTCAATAAATTCAAAATTTTGGAGTAACCTGAACCATGCTTCCCGGAAATTAAAATAATTACCGGAACTCCATTATCACGTAATTTAAATTGACTTAGAAGAAGTTTTGCCCGATCTCTTTCAACAATTTCTTCGTAGTGCTCCCGTGATTGAATGACTTCTTTTGTCTTATAACTAAACTCTTTCATATTATTTGTAAATCAATTTTTTTCTGCACTTTTTAAAATATGTTATGTTTTTTTTTGATGAAAAAATAATACCAATTTAAGAACTGTTAACATAAGAAAAGTGACCAATTACCGTATATTATTGTCATATTTTTTACCTCAATAGCGCTTTATGGAAGAGATTAATTCAACAGAAAAAACATATAATCCGGATAATATCGACTTTAGGCCGGAAGATTATTTCGATGAACAGTTAACTGAGGATGATTCGCCTGATGCTGAATTTGTACCAAAACAAATTGATAGCAGTCAATTGGTTATTTCTGGGCCGGAATATTTTAACAACTATGAATTGAGTTGGCTTGACTTCAATTTCAGGGTTTTGGAACAAGCCCAAAATCCCAATAATCCACTTTTAGAGCGTGTAAAATTTATTGGAATTGTTTGTAGCAATTTGGATGAATTCTTTCAAAAACGTGTTGGCGGACTAAAAAGACAGTTTGAAGCCGGGGTTAACAATCGTTCAGTTGATGGATTAAAACCACTTGAGCAGATAAAAAAAATTCGTAAACAAGTTAAAATCATGATCAAAGAATATCGTAGCTGTTTCTTTGATGATTTGATTCCCCCTTTGAAAGAACAGGGTGTTTTTTTCAAAGGGTATGATGAATTGACAAAGAAAGAAAAATCTAAAGTTGACGATTATTTCAAGAAGCAACTTTTCCCCATTCTAACTCCTTTGGTTGTAGATCAATCTCATCCATTTCCATTTATTTCTAACAAAAGCCGGTCGTTTGCCATCGAAATTCAGCATGAAGGGTCAGATGATTGTATTTTTGCACGAGTTAAAATTCCGAATAATCGTCCTAGATGGTTTGTTGTTTCTGAAACAAAAAAACAGTGTGTACTCGTAAATATTGATGAAATCATTTTTGCCCATATTGGAAAACTCTTCCCCGGAGCTATTGTTCGCTCGGCACATTTATTCCGCGTGACCCGTAATGCAGATTTAAAGCGAAATGAGGAAGAAGCAGATGACTTACTTGAACATATTGAAGAAGAACTTAGAGAACGAAGATTTGCTGAAGTAGTACGAATTGAATTGGATGTTAACACACCAACACACATTAAAGAAACCCTGCTCGATCAGCTTGATATTTCTAAAATTGATGTGTATGAAATGGATGGCCCGATAGGATTAGCCGATTGCATGGAACTATCGAAGATTCAAGGATTCGATCATCTAAAATTTCAATCATGGAATCCGGTTGTGCATCCCGTACTGAAAAGTCATCCCGATGAAGATTCTCCGGACATTTTCAGCATTATCCGAAATGGTGATTTTCTAGTACATCACCCTTATCACAGTTTTGCCACATCAGTTCAGCGTTTTGTTGAAGAAGCGGCAAAAGATCCAAAAGTGCTTGCTATCAAACAAACACTTTACCGAACTTCAAACGACTCCCCTATTATGCATGCACTTATGCGTGCAGCTGAAACCGGCAAGCAAGTGGCCGTTTTGGTGGAGTTAAAAGCACGTTTTGATGAACAACAAAATATTGACTGGGCGCTGAGACTTGAAAAAGCCGGTATTCACGTTTCGTACGGTTTGCCCGGTTTAAAAATCCATTCAAAAATTACCGTTGTTGTACGCGAGGAAGCCGGCAAATTACAACGTTATGCGCATATTGGCACCGGAAATTATCACCCCGGAACAGCCAATTTATATGAAGATATTGGGCTTTTTACGTGTAATGATGATCTATGTGCTGATGTAAGCGATGTTTTTAATTACTTAACAGGATTTGCACCAAATCAAACCTACAGGAAACTTCTCGTTGCGCCAAACTATTTAAGAAAAACCTTTAGTGATTTAGTTGATTTTGAAATAAACGAGTCAAAAAATGGAAGGGCTTCTCGGATTATTTGCAAAATGAATAGTTTAGAAGACCCTCTTTTGATTCAGAAAATCTATGAAGCATCGCAAGCAGGCGTTCAGATTGATATGGTGGTGCGAGGTGTGTGTCGCCTTAAACCGGGTATTGAGGGATTAAGTGAAAATATAAGAGTACATTCTATTATTGGAAGATTTTTAGAACATTCTCGCCTGTTTTACTTTATGCATGGCGGTAAAGATTTATACTATCTTGGCTCAGCAGATATCATGCATAGAAATTTAGATGCGCGCGTAGAAGTCATCACTCCGGTTGATCATCCTCGATTAAAAACCTATCTGCAATTTATCCTTTTTGTCTGTTTAAGGGATAATTCACAGCGCTGGTCACTTGAATCTGATGGTGTTTATAGAAAACACGCAAAAGATGCAGACGACTATGAAGTGGCCACACACAAAATACTGATGCACCATAGCGCACAACAAAGAGAACCCGTGCCAAGAGCATAAGTTCTCAGGTGCGCCATTTTATTGAGCCATTTCCTCTACTTGCTTTTTTGGAAATACATCTAACTCGTATTCACTGACATCGATACGTTTATTCGAGCCTTCTTTTGAGAAATACGAATAGACTGCTGGAATTACGAACAATGTGAGGAAACTCGCAAATATCAATCCACCAATAATCGCAATACCCATTGATGTCCGCGATTCAGCTCCTGCACCAATTGCAAGTGCAATAGGTAAAACCCCAAGTACAGTTGAAAGACTCGTCATTAGAATTGGACGAAAGCGAGCCGAAGCAGCATCTGTGATGGCATCCATCACAGACAAACCGGCATCTTTACGCTGATTTGCAAATTCAACTATAAGAATCGCATTTTTTGTAACCAATCCAATGAGCATAATCATACCGATTTGACTAAAAATGTTGATCGTGAGCCCAAAAATCCAAAGTGTCATTAACGCTCCACCTATGGCCAACGGCACTGTAAAAAGAATAATAAATGGATCTCTGAAACTTTCAAATTGAGCGGCCAAAATTAAATAAATGAGAATAATGGCAAGCATAAACGCATATAGCAAACTTGAAGAGCTCTCTTGGAAATCACGAGAGGTACCGGTTAAAGAAGTAGAAAATGACTCATCTAAAACCTGTGCAGCTATTGCATCCATGGCGGTTATACCGTCGCCTAGCGTTTTTCCGGGAGCTAAACCGGCAGAGACGGTGGCCGAAACAAATCGGTTAAATCGGAATCGCGCCGGGGGATTACTCTGCTCGGAAACTTCAATAAGATTATCTAATTGAATCAACATCCCCTGATCGTTTCTAACATAGAGGCGTTTTAAATCAATCGGCTCGTTTCGGTTTTGCCGTGAAAGCTGACCAATTACTTCGTATTGCTTTCCATTCATAATAAAGAAATCGAATCGTTGTCCACTAAATGCTAATTGAAGCGTTTGAGCAATATTTCTGATGGATACCCCCAACGCTCTTGCACGTTCTCGATTGATCTCTATGCTTAACTCGGGTTTGTTGAATTTTAAATCTACATCTACAACGGAAAATGTCGGGTCTTGACCAGCGGCTTCCATAAAAATTGGGAGATACTCTGAAAGCATCTCAAAGTTTGGAGCCTGTATTACATATTGTACCGGTAAACCTCCACGTTGTCCACGGATTGATTGTTCTTGCGTTACAAATCCTCGTGCAGCAGTATGGTTTCTGAGTAAACCGGTTACTTGTTCCGCAATTTCAAACTGAGATCGGTTTCGTTCAGAACGGTCTTTCAAAATAATATTAAGAAATGCAGAGTTTACAGAACTTGTAGCAGCAAATCCTGGAGATGTAACTGAAATGATAGCATCTAACTCAGGTACTTCTTCTTTTATGGCAACAGTTACTGCATCAACATATTCATCCATGAACTCAAAGGTCGCGCCTTCCGGGCCGGTTGCAAATATTCTGAATCTACCTCGATCTTCTAAAGGAGAGAGTTCTTGCTGAAGGGTTAATCCAAAGAAAAATATCATCCCCGCAGTCATCAATACAATTGGAAATGCAAGCCATCTTACCTTCATGAAACTGGTAAGTGACCGAGTATATAAGTTTACCATTCCCCTAAAAAACGGCTCCGTTGATCTGTGAATGATGTTTTGCTTTTCACGTTTTTTTAAAATTTTCGTACTCAGCATCGGGGAAAGCGTCAATGCAACAAAAGAGGAAATGATTACCGCTCCTGCCAGAACCATCCCGAATTCACGGAATAGCCTTCCGGTTAATCCTTCCAAGAAAATGACAGGCAAGAATACGGCTACGAGTGCCGTGGTTGTGGAAATAATCGCAAAGAAAATTTCTCTAGAACCACGTAAACCGGCTTCAATGGGGTTCATCCCCATTTCAATTTTGGCGTAGATATTTTCGAGAACAACAATGGCATCATCCACTACAAGTCCGATTGCCAAAACAATTCCAAGCATCGTAAGTACATTGATGGAAAATCCAAAAATATACATCACAAAAAATGATCCGATAAGTGATATCGGGATTACAATTACAGGTATAAGTGTAGTGCGCCAATCCCTCAAAAACAAGAAAATGATGAGCACAACCAAACCAAATGCGATAAACACCGTTTGTTTTACCTCGCTTATGGAATCACGGATATATTCGGTGACATCGAACCCAACTGCGGTTTGAATATCTTCAGGTAAATCTCGCTGTATCTGCTCTAATCGAACATAAAATTCATCTGCAATCGCAATATTATTGGCCCCCGGTTGTGGAACTATAACCACTCCAACCATTGGGATACCATCCCTTTTTAAAACTGTTCGTTCATTTTCGGGAGCGAGCATGGCTAAACCTACATCCCGGAATCGTATGATGTTATCGCCCTGTTGACGAATAATCATATTGTTGAATTCTTCGGGAGTCGTCAATCGACTCAGCGTTCGAACGGTTAGCTCGGTTGCCATCCCTTCGATACGTCCGGTTGGGAGTTCAACATTTTCACGTTGAAGTGCTTCAAAAACATCAAGCGGAGTGAGTCCGTAAGCGGCAAGTCGGGATGGCTCCATCCAAAGGCGCATAGAATAGCGTTTTAATCCCCAAACATTTACTTCCGAGACCCCGGGAATGGTTTGAAAACGCTCTTTAAACGTTGTATTTGCAATTTCGGATAAGTCCATAATGTCTCGTAAATCAGATCGGACATTTAGGAAAATAATGGGACTTGAATCTGAGTCTGCTTTCGTTACAATAGGATTATCAACATCAGGAGGGAGTCTTCTAATTGACCGCGAAACTCTATCTCGTACATCATTTGCAGCAGCTTCCATATCAATTCCAAGATCGAATTCCACCGTTATCGTGCTTCTACCCTCACGGCTAACAGAGGTCATCGTACGAATTCCGGCAATTCCATTTATTGACTCCTCAAGTGGCTCGGTAATTTGCGACTCAATAATATCAGCATTGGCACCGGTGTAATTCGTGGTGACCGTAACAATAGGTGGGTCAACAGCCGGAAATTCTCTTATCCCTAAATAATTATATCCAATTAAACCAAACAGAATAATCGTGATTGACATCACTACTGCAAGTACGGGTCTGCGAATACTTAATGATGAAAGACTACTCATAATGCTGTGAATTTATCAATGATTGGATTATCTGATTTCTGAGATACGAACAGGAACACCGCTTCGAAGTTGAAGCACACCAGTGGTAATTAACGTATCCCCCGGAACTACACCATCTGTAATTAACACTCTTGTATCTGTTCTTGAACCAATTTGAACCGGTACAGACTCAGCCCTACCATTTCTATAAAGTAAAACATTTTGCCCGCCCATCACCGGAATAATTGCTTCGGTTGGAATCATAATCGCGTTTGAAACGGTATCTAAATTATAGTTGATTTCAACAAAAGCTCCAGGAAGAATTACATTATCGGGATTTGCAGCCAAACCACGGATAGAAAGCGTTCTTGTTTGTGTATCAATGCGCGGTTGAACTGCAAATACAGTACCATTGTAAACTACATCAGAACCTTGTCTGTTAAATGTAAATCGCTGACCATTACGAACAGATGAGGCATGACGTTCAGGGATGGAGAAATCTATTTTAATCCGATCAATGTTCTGAAAAGAAGCAATATCCGTATTGGGTGTTACTAAAGCACCGGAGCTCACATATTTCAACCCAACAACGCCATCAAATGGAGCACGGATTTCGGTAAGTTCAATTTGTGCTCTAATAAGCTCAATTTCCGAGCGAACAACATTCAATTCATTAAGCGCAATGTCATATTCTTCCTGAGCAATAGCGTTTCTTGCGATCAAATTCTTTGTACGCTCTTCCCTAATTTTTGCCAGATTTTCGCGGTATTGCGCTCTTCGTAACTGCGCTTGAAGCTCAGCGTCGTTTATCTTGACAAGCAGCTCCCCTTTTTTAACTTTTGAACCTTCCGTAAAAAATATGTCTGTGATTCTTCCAGAAACCTCAGGTCTGAGCATCACTTCTTCGTCAGCCCGAACCGTTCCTGTTGAAAATATTCTATTCGTAAATTCTGAAGTCGAAATGATGTGAACTCGTACGGCAAGTCGGTTATCAACCGGCTGAGTTTGAGCAATGATGTTAGAGCCCGAGTCATTATTCTTTCCAAAGAAACCCGGTAGTGAAAAAAGCACAAGAATAGAGCAAAAAGCAATAACCGGAATCAATATAATTTTAGATTTCGACATAGTATTAATTTAAATCATGGTAACTGTAACTCTCCCAAAAACAAACTCAAAATTAGGTAAGTCCGTTTTAAAGTGTGTGTAAAAAGATGTTTGTAAAATCAAATATTGTGGATTAATAAAGCTTCTCTTGGATGAAAGTGAAAAATGTGCTTGATACATTCGCATATATATGATAATATGTTTTTATGCGTACAACAATAGATTTACCTGACGGCCTTTTCAAACAAGCAAAAATGAAAGCTTTAGAAGAAGGCCTTACCCTCAAAGAGTTTTTTATTAAAGCTTTAAATAAAGAGTTACGTCAAGATTCAGACGAAAATTATAGCCCTTGGAAAGAGCTAAATGGGAAAGGTATATCCGCTACACTTGATGCTTCTGAATCCGGCTTTACTGAATATGAAGGGCCGGATATCTTCCCGGGTATGCAGGTAAATGAATCCCCGGAATAATGGTACTCCTTGATACTCATGTTTGGTTATGGTGGCTTCATGGGGATGGGCTCCTTTCCCAAAAACAACGTAATGCTCTTGATACGTTAGCAGAGACAAAATCTATTGCAGTATCCTGGGTAAGTCTTTGGGAAATGGAAATGCTCGAAAGAAAACAACGCGTTCAGATATCCATTCCACTTGATGAATGGTTCGCAAAAGCTACACATCCATCCTTCTGCACCGTTTTACCGGTTGATAGAGAACTCCTCCTCGCTCAACGGCTCCTCCCTGATACGTTCCATCAAGACCCTGCGGATCGCCTAATTTCTGCATCCGCAATGCTGGCCGATATTCCACTTGCTACCTTCGATACACGCATCAGAGAATCATGTAAAGGTGTTATAGAGTTTTGGGATGAGTGATGCGACGCTTGATGTTTGATTTTTTGTTTACGTTTTGGGTAGGTAATGAGAGCATTTTATATCTACACAAAGCCACCATGCGCACTAAGTACACCAAGGATTCATTTGATTGATTAATTTGAGATTAAAAAGAGTACCCACCATTTTTTTTAAACCACCAAGACTCAGAGGCACGAAAGGTTTAAGTATGTGGTGATTTACAAAAAGCCACAACTGTCTCGAAGTTCGCTAAGGGCATAAGTATTTGATTTATTTGAGATTGCAAAGAGTCCCCCTTTCATTTTTTTAAACCACCAAGACTCAGTGGCACGAAGGGTGTAAGTGTGTGATGCATTACACAAAAATACTATACCAAGAAGCTAACCTAGATCACAAGTGTTTGATTTATTTGGGATTATAAGTCCCCATTTGGAGGGGGATTAAGGGGGAGGATACGATGCCGCCAAAGCCAAAAACGCATTTTCATACACCAACTCTCTTAAAAACATACTCCCAAAAATATCACACTTATTGATTGCGATTAGTTTTGAATTATGCACAGTGCCATTTTAAACCACCCCAAATCAAATCTACTATTTCATCCTCCCCCGTGCCACCTCCAAAGGGGGACTTGTTGTTTCTTAGTGGTTTAGGGAGAGTAAACTTTGGTTATATTCATGGAGTTACTCCGTTTTATACAGTCTGCCTAAATGAACCATTTTCTTTATTGTCCCGATGCTTTAAGTCCCACGAGCTTGAAATAAATTCCATTTTGTTTACATCTACAAAAACATAATACCTAACCGAATTCCATCATTTCAAAATCTGTTCATAAATAGGTCGTATATTACAAACCTGCAAAAAGCAGGAAGCTATGAACGTGCAAATACAATAATAATTAGAGCTTAAAAAGTCATGTATAATTTCAAAGTTGGTGTTTTGGGTGCCACAGGGGCTGTGGGACAAAAATTTATCCGTTTACTAGAAAATCATCCTTGGTTTAATGTTGCTGCAATTGGGGCATCTGAACGCTCCGCAGGTAAACCGTATCGCGAGGCAGTGCATTGGATCGAGAATACTCCGATTCCCGCTCATATTGCAAATATGACCGTTAAATTGTGTGATCCATCAGAAATGGGAGACATTGACTTCGTCTTTTCCGGGTTGGATGCCGCAGTTGCCGGTGATTTAGAACTGAAATTTGCTCAAGCCGGAATTCCGGTTATCACTAATGCGCGCAATTACCGAAGAGAAGCCAATGTGCCTCTTCTCGTACCTGAGGTTAATCCCGATCACATCCACATGATCAAAAATCAAAAGTACAGCAGCACAGGAAATGGATTTATCGTTACGAATCCAAATTGTGTGTGCGTACCGTTAACGCTTAGCCTTCGTCCGTTGGCGGATGCATTCGGCATTGATACTGTGGTTGTTACAAGCATGCAAGCAGTTTCTGGCGCCGGATACCCGGGAGTGCCAAGTTTAGACATTATGGGAAATGTGCTTCCCTACATTGGCGGTGAGGAAGAAAAAATTATGTGGGAGCCTCAGAAAGTTCTTGGAAAACTGGGGTCTGATGGTACCGTTACGCTTGCGGGTATCCCAATACATGCATCAGCATATCGCGTTCCTGTTCTTGAAGGACATTTCCTTTCCGTGGTTGTTAAATTGAAAACAGAAGGTGTAACAGAACAAGACGCTCGTGAAGCATTCCTCAATTGGCAAAGTCCGATTGCGAATCTCAATCTTCCATCCTCACCGGAATATCCTGTAAAGTTGATGGATGAGCCTCGCTTCCCACAGCCAAGATTGCATTCTTATGACGGAAATGGAATGCAGGTTTCAGTTGGAAGACTTCGTAAAGCAGGTATCTTTGACCTCGCCTATACAGCACTCGGACACAATACCATCCGTGGAGCGGCCGGTGGTGCCATCCTAAATGCAGAACTCTTGGCCAAAGAAGGCTATCTCTAAATAATATTGAGTCCACTCCAAATAACACGAATTACAAAATTAGTCATACAATCTTTGTTTATTTAAACGTAAAAACAAGAGCTTACCTTTGTGAACCTTAGTGTCTTTGAGACTTTGTGTTTCATAACTTACTTTTCGGAGCAGACTTAAAATTCAACTAAAATTATCAAAAATCATTAGACCAATGACCATCGAATCCATTAAATCCTTTATCCTGACTACAGCAGAAAATCCAACACAAAATCCACCTGAGGGCTTTTTCGATTATTTCGAAGCATTTTTGCAGGGACTTGAATCCGGCGACATTCGCTCAGCTGAGCCAAGTGGAGATGCATGGGTCGTAAATGGATGGGTAAAACGTGGAATTCTACTCGGCTTCAAATATGGAAAAGTGATTCCAATGGGAACTGAGGGTAGTTTCAAGTTTTTTGATAAAGATACTTATCCAACGCAGTACATGAATGGTACAAACCGCAACATTCGGATTGTGCCGGGCGGTTCAACAGTGCGTAGGGGAAGTTTTATTGGGAAGTCCGTTACCATGATGCCTCCTATGTATGTAAACGCCGGAGCTTATGTAGATGATGGGACCATGATTGATTCTCATGCCCTCGTCGGAAGTTGTGCTCAAGTTGGCAAAGGGGTGCATTTGAGTGCTTCAGCTCAGCTTGGGGGAGTCCTTGAGCCGATTGGCGCACTACCGGTAATCATCGAAGACCACTGTATGATTGGAGGAAATACCGGAATCTATGAAGGTACCCGCGTTGGGAAAGGTGCCGTTATCGGTGCCGGGGTTATTCTCACGAAGTCCACTCCTGTTTATGACTTGGTAAATCAAACCATTCTCAAAGGAAGCAGTGAGCAACCTCTCTACATCCCTCAAAATGCCGTTGTAATTCCGGGTTCGCGTATGATTAGCTCAAATGAATGGGGAAAAACTCATGGACTTTCCGTTCAATGCCCTATTATTATCAAGTATCGTGATGACAAAACGGATGCCTCAACCGAGCTTGAGTCCCTTTTGAGATAAAATATACTTCACATTTTTTTCAATAAGTGCCTGATTGCAATGCAATGTGTAAACAGGCACTTTTGTATTTCATTGATTTGTTCAACTATCAAAAATCCTGAACTTAACGAAGTTAATGATTAGCTAAACTCTTAGCGATACTTAATTTTTTTTAACCAAAAAGAATCGAATTACAGCTCTTAGAAAACACAACTAATAAAGCATAAAAAGTTGTGGTTTGTCAGATGGACAATTTTTCTTAATATTGACGAAATTTTTTAATTGATACCTAATCTTTGATTATTCGAATTTCATAGCTCAATGAACGCATTTAAGGGATGTTCTGTTTGTTAAGCAAATGATTAAGAGTTAATTTAATGCCGGATTTCCGAAATACAACTAACAAACCGAACCTTTCAGACTCAATCCTTGATACGGACTTTTCTGAATTAAAAAACTATCTGAGCAGAGCTGTTGAGTTAGCTGCTAAAGAAGAGTCGGATTTTATATTTTCTGTCACAATTGCATTTGAGCAACTTGATCCTTTAGCCGTTTTAGAAGTCCTAGCTGAACCTGATACATTCCAATACTATTGGGAATACCCCGAGGAAAAACTTGCCATTTCTGCAGGAAAATCCATTGTTAAGATTGCAAATGATGGTAATAATCGTTTTGAGCAAACTTCAAAACAGATACATAGCTGGAAAGAAAGACTTGTTGAATACTCTATCTTCAATCATAGTTTAGCTGGGGTACATTTTTTAGGGGGATTTTCTTTCTTCGATCACATCACTTCTGCTAAATGGGAAGAATTCGGATCTTCTACCTTTATTGTTCCTGAGTGGACTTTTATAAAAGATGGTGAATTATCCATTTTGACCATTAACAAAAGAATCAATCCTTTTGATGATGCTGATTCATTGAGTGATTCCTTCAGAACGCTTTTTTCAACGGCGCATGGTAAACTAAAAACCCTCACAAACTCGGCAAATCACTCAGCAAAAAGTTCGGCCTCTCAAAAATCAATACAAATTATTGAAGATGAACATGCCCTTGATGTTTGGAGAGAGAATATTGCTAAAGCCAAGGGAAATATCCGAACAGGTAAATATGACAAAATTGTACTATCCAGGAAAATAGAAGCAACTATTGATGGAGAGTATCATCCCACTCGCATTTTAAATGCTTTAAGAAAAGAATATCCTGCTTGCTATACATTTCTATTCAGACCGGAAGGAAAGAGTTCTTTAATAGGATGTACACCTGAACGATTACTTTCTGTTCGTTCAAATTATATCCTTACTGAAGGCTTGGCTGGGAGTATTAGTCGTGGGAAAACGGCAACAGATGACACCATCCTTGAAAAAAAGCTTCTGAATAGCGAGAAAGATCTTGAAGAGCATCAATATGTGTTAAAATCTATTGAAATCAGGTTGAAAGATTTTAGCGACGAGATCAATTATCCTAAAAAGCCCGGAATTAAGAAATTTACGAACGTACAACATTTGTACACTCCGGTTTCAGCATGGATGCGTCAACATTATGATGCTTTTGTAATTCTAAAACGCATGCACCCTACTCCAGCTGTTGGCGGATTCCCGACAGTGAATGCGCTCCCTGATATCCCGGAGCTTGAATTGTATGACAGAGGTTGGTATGCCGGTCCGGTTGGATGGATTAACAGTAAAGGTCGCGGAGAGTTTGTGGTCGCAATCAGAAGCGGACTTGTAAACAGGAATAAAGCCTCATTTTATGCCGGTTGTGGTATTGTGGAGCATTCTGATCCTGATGCTGAATGGGAAGAAACCAAGCTCAAATTTATCCCCATGCTTGAAGCTATAAGACATGCGTGAACCTCATGATGGAGAACTAAGTACACGTTGGTCTATTGGTCTGCTTACGCATCTCCATCGCTTTGGTGTTGAACATATCGTAATATCTCCCGGCTCACGATCCACACCGTTAGTTTTAGCGGCTTCATCCATCCCCAATATAAAAAAGCATGTAATTCTTGATGAGCGTTCAGCAGCTTTTTTTGCTTTAGGGATAGGAAAGTCAACCGGAAAACCGGCGGTGTTAATTTGTACATCAGGGACAGCAGCAGCAAATTACTTTCCGGCTGTTATTGAGGGATATCAAAGTTATGCACCGTTAATTGTAATCTCAGCGGATCGACCCGCGAAATTGCAAATGCGACATGCGCCTCAAACCATAAATCAAGCGCATTTATTTGGGGATTATGCTCTTCTGTTCAGAGATTCGGAAGAAATAAGAACGCTGGATGGCGATTCCGAGGATGTCTATACTTTAGCCAAAGAGCTTTATACAACCTCAGCAGTTCAACGTGGACCTGTTCATTTGAATGCACCTTTCCCGAAACCTCTAGAACCACATCCGGATGCACTTGAATCGCTTGTGGAGCATACTGTGATTCCAAGTCACTCAGGGTATTCGATTGCTATTAATGAAAATCAACGTATTCTCAATCAGGCTTTAGAAGATGTTTTTGAGCGATTTAAAACTTCTAAACGACCGGTAATCATTGCCGGACCATCAACGGTTAATGATGGTGTTGAAAGTATGATGTTGAAGGTGTTTAAGGATCATACGAACATCCCCATTTTAGCGGAGGGTACGTCTAATCTTCGATTTCCAAACTTTGGCAACAAGAATATTATTTCTAATTACGAAACCTATCTTCGTTCTGAAACACTTAGAAATGAGCTAAAACCTGATTTCATTTTATTAGTAGGATTGCCTCCGGTGAGCATTGCTATAAATCGCTATATCACAACACATAAAGAAGTTGAGCAATGGGCATTGAGTCATGCCCGACAAATTCCAGATCCGGATTATACATTAAACCGGTTTATTCAACTCCCCTGCCTGACCCAAGCTTCCATCCCCAAAAAATCTTTCTTTGTTGAAGAAAAATGGACGCATCAATGGGAAAACCTTGAACAAAAGGCATCTCAGCTTCCTAAAGAAATTTGCTCAAAAAGTAGCACACTTACAGATGCACATGTTACTCAAGCCTTGCTGAACAGCCTGAAAGATGGAGACAACCTATTTTTATCCAACTCACTTTCGGTCAGAGATGCAGATTTAATACAAATAGCGCATTCTCAAAAAGTAAGTGTGTACCACAATCGTGGGGCAAGCGGAATTGATGGGATAACCTCAACTGCTGCCGGAATTGCAACGGCAACCGGAAAAAAAACATGGCTTCTAACCGGAGATTTAGCATTCCTCCATGATACCACCGCGCTTATGACGCTGAATAAGCTTGATGGTAAACTTAATATTGTCATTTTGAATAATCAGGGTGGCACCATTTTCAGAATGCTACCGGTGTATCAGTTGAAGGATGTCTATCAGACCTACTTCGAGACTCCTCAACAGGTTGATTTTGGAATGATTTGCAAAGGATTCGGGATTTCTCATGCAAAGATTGAGAAAATAGATGACCTTGAAAAACACTTTTCAAACCCTGATTATAATAACTCTGTGAATGTTTTTGAATGTGTAACCGATGCGGATGCTTCTCTTGAAATCCGTCTAAAACTCTGGCAATATTTCGGGAAGTAATCATGCCTTACATTGCTGAGTTAAACGTCTATTACTTTGAAAAGTCGCATTCTGATTCAAACGCTCCACTCCTAATCCTTCTTCACGGTTTTACAGGCTCTCATCAAATGTTTGAACATCTGATTGGAGATTTGGGAAAAAACTATCATCTCATCATTCCCGATTTACCCGGTCATGGAAAAAGTGGATTGCCGGAAAATGGAGAAATTAATCTTGATTTTCTCTTGAATGTAATCCAAAAACTGGTAGAGGTTCATCCCCATAAAAAAATATTCCTGCTTGGATATAGCCTCGGAGGTCGATTAGCCCTTCAATTTGCTGTAAACAAAAGTCATCTTCTCTCCGGATTGATCTTAGAAAGCACAACATTTGGGATATTAGATGAAATAGAGCGACAAAATCGTATACAAGCTGATCAAGCTCTTGCAAAGAAAATCGAGACAGATTACAAAGGTTTTTTGAATGATTGGGATAAAAATCCGGTTTTCTATAGCGAAACAATTGTAAGTGAAGTACTTACTTCAAGAATGAAAGAAATTAGATCTAATCAAAATCCAAGCGGATTATCAGCAATGTTAAAAGGCTTTGGAACGGGAGTTATGGACCCTTGCTTTGATAAGTTATCAGAAATTTCTTGCGAAGTATTGATTCTAACCGGCGAAACGGATAGTAAGTTTACAAACATAGGAATGTCGATAAAACAACACGTTAGAAAAAGTCAGCATGTTATTGTGCCACAATGTGGTCACAGAATTCATTTAGAAGATTCCGATGCGTATCTTCGCACTATTAACACATTTATTTTAAATAATTATAGAACTGTATGAACTGGAAAACTGTCAAAGAATATCAAGATATTACCTACAAAAAAGCGGATGGTATTGCGCGAATTGCATTTAACAGACCTGAAGTTAGGAATGCCTTTCGTCCGAAAACATTATTTGAAATGTATGAAGCTTTTCTAGATGCCCGCGAGGACACCTCAATTGGAGTAGTGTTACTAACCGGAGAAGGCCCTGCAAAAGATGGAAAATATGCTTTTTGTTCAGGAGGAGATCAGCGTATTAGAGGTACTGCCGGTTACATCAGCGATGATGGTATCCCCCGTCTTAATGTACTTGAACTACAACGCTTAATCAGAACAATGCCAAAACCGGTAATTGCACTTGTGGGCGGATATGCCATTGGTGGCGGTCACGTTCTACATGTAATTTGTGATCTTACAATTGCCGCTGATAATGCCATATTTGGACAAACCGGGCCAAAGGTTGGGAGTTTTGACGGAGGATTTGGCTCAAGCTACCTTTCTAGAATCATTGGTCAGAAAAAAGCTCGGGAAATTTGGTATCTCTGCCGTCAATATAATGCCCATGAAGCGCTTGAGATGGGATTAGTAAATACGGTTGTTCCAATTGAACAACTTGAAGAGGAAGGTGTAAAGTGGGCAAATGAAATACTTGAAAAAAGTCCAATTGCAATTAGATGCTTAAAAGCAGCATTTAATGCAGATTGTGATGGTCAGGCTGGTATTCAAGAGCTTGCAGGTCACGCAACCATGTTATATTACATGAGTGAAGAAGGTCAGGAAGGCAAAAACGCCTATATTGAAAAAAGGAAACCTGACTTTAGAAAATACCCTTGGTTACCATAAAGAAAAAAGGCGACTCAAAACGAGTCGCCTTTTTTTATGGAACATGTTTTTTAACCATCTCTGCCCAAGTTTCAGGATTCATGTGCCAATCATCACCCCAAATATCAAAATGATGGTCAATCCCTTTAAAGCCAAGCAGTTCGTTAAGCTTCACCATCTGATCTTTGTGCTCATCTATTGAGGATGAAATCAATCTTAAATCATTTGATCGAATGCATGAGAGAATAGAATCATCATTTAAATTCGGTAAAAACTCAATTGGGTTATTGTAATACAAACTTTGACTAAAATAATCTTCAAAAAATGAGCGTAAATCAACCGGTCCGCAAACTGCAATGAGTTTATTGAATTTTTCAGGATGTTTAAGCATCAAATTAACTGCATGATAGGCCCCACTTCGAACTCCTGTAAGAATTAAAAAGTCGAAAGAGGAATCTTTTTTTATGCGCTGAAGAACTTCATCAATAATGAACTCCTCAAAAAAATTATATGATATAAGACGTCCTGATGGATCCGTATCCTTATTCATAATATCACTTTCGGTGGGCATATTTAGGCAGAATACCTGATTGTATTCGTTTTCAACCTGAAACTTTAATCCAGAAAGTACTTGAATTCTCTCTGATTGTTGTAAGTATTGAGGATATCCATCTAAAAATAAAATGGGTGTACCTCCGCTACCATATACATCAATTGAGATTTTTTTTCCCAGACTAGGACTATTCCATTCAATTATGTGCTTATTCATTATCTATTGATTTGATAGTGTTAATTGATTTAACCCGAAGTAAAGCTTTAAATAACCCCAACAAGAATTGTTAATTGCCACTAACTTAAATATTTTACCCTAAGGTTTCATTTAATATTTGGCGTTAAACAACCATACTTGTTTATAATTCATAATACTAGTTTAGCAAAAATATAAGCAAATAAAGGTCTAAAAAAGCGCTTTTTGATTAAAATATTTTTTATAAGATGAAACTAGTATATAATTACTTTTAGCATTCTACTAACCGATTAAATAACATACGAATAACCAAAAATCAAAATCTTATAGACAATAATTATTTGATGATTCGCATCTGTATATCTTTTAAAAATATGCTATCTTTACAAAATCTTGAATCCATTTAAAAAAGTACCTTACACCTATACTTATATCATATTTAGTGTGAGATAAACTTCATGCATTATTTTCCGGATTACAACTACTTATAAGACTATCACTAAATTAAAAAGAACATAATGATTCTTTCGCCAAAAGACATTCAGGAACTTTTAAAGAAAACATTTTCAAAAATTCGTTTTCTTGAGACTGTAAGTGCAACCACCGGACGGTTCAGAAGCAAAAACATTATCGTATTTGAATACACGAATATAGCCGGTGAAAATCTTGTTCTGAAATTCTTTTCTCTCCAAAAACTCGAGCATGAAGCTAAGAATCAGGAAAAAGCTGAGTTATTGGAAGAGTTCAAGCGTATTAAAAGCTTTGGAAATCATCCAAACCTAGTGCGTGTGTATGATGCCAATGAATTATGGCATGAAGGTGACCTAGTTGGGTTTTACATCACAATGGAAAAGTTCGCTGATACTTTAGCAGCATTATTACGACGCGAATATAGATTTAGTGATATGGAAGTTGAAAGCTATCTACAACAAATGGATAGTATTCTTCAACATGCGCATTATAAATTATCAATACCCATTGTACACTCTGATATTAAACCTGATAATATTGGTGTTAGAAGAAAAGAAGACGGGGCGTATGAGTATGCATTAATGGATTTTGATATATCATCAACATTGGAGAAATCTAAGAAAGATGATTTAAGTTTTACGCTTTCAAACAAAGCAACAATGCGTGGGGTCTCTCCTGCTTATGCTCCACCGGAACAAGTAATGGCATATATCCACAAATCCGGAGAAATTTCAAATCGTGTTGATATTTATGCTGTTGGTGCAGTTGCAATAGAAATGCTAACTGGGGTTAAACCCAAAAAAGAAGATGGGATGATGTATTACGAGCTTCCAATGAAGCTTGTGAAGGGAAAATGGCGTCAAATATTCCAGCGTTTATGTAACCCAGACCCAAAAGCACGTGTAAGACGCATTTCCGATGCATTCTCTGATGTCGTAATTACAGAAGCAGATCATTATAAGGATTCCAACGAATCAGGTCCTATTTCTTTTAAAATTGAACAAGGCAGTATCCCTGAAATGCCGGAGCATCCCCCTTCCACATTCTCTGTCCGAACTGAATCAGAAGAACCTCTTACTAAAGTGGATGTAGGTTTTGAGGATGAACTTTTCGATCACGAAGAAGAAAGACCTCGAACTTGGATTTACGCTTTAGTTGTAGCAGTAGTGGTTATAGGTGGATTTCTATACTGGAATTTCTATTTGAAAAATGATCATCCTTTTGACCCTTTCCAGGGATTAACAAATGGAACTGTTACGGAAGAAATTGCTGAAACTCCACCATACACTACGGTATATCAAATTGGTCAAACGGGACCGGGTGGTGGAATTATATTTTATGACAAAGGTGTATTTAGTAATGGCTGGCGTTTCTTTGAAGTTGCACCAAATGGATGGTTCGGGGGCTCAGATGATCCCCGACTTCAATGGGGTTGCCGAGGTGTAGATATACGTGGAACCGGTCGTGAAATCAGCCACGGTACCATGAACACAAATATCATCTTGGAAAACTGCAACGAATCGGATGCTGCTGCTCGTAAAGCTTCGAGCTATGCTCCTGTTGTTAATGGGCAAAGAGTTAACGATTGGTTTCTACCTTCAAGATCTGAGTTGAACATGATTTATAGAAACTTGCATCTACAGGGAATTGGGAATATGAATCCATCCCTTTATTGGTCGTCTTCTCAGGTAAATGCAGGATTTGCATGGGTTCAAAATTTCTCAAATGGTTCTCAAAATACTGATTTCAAGAGTGAGGAAAGAAGAGTTCGCCCAATTCGAAAGTTTTAATTTTTTGATAGTTTCATAATAACGTTTCTGTGAATACAAAATATAGCATTGATTCCTTTGCACTTACATTTATTGGAAGAAGACAGACTAATCAAGATGCATGCTTAATTCTTGAGCATGATGATCTCAAATTTTTTGCTGTTGCTGATGGCATGGGTGGTATGGCCGGTGGATCCATCGCGAGTAAAAAAGTACTTCAAGCCGCGAAAAGTGTCATTCAAGGGACTACCACAAAGGATTCAAAGAAGAATCTAAAATCTATTTTGAGGAAAATTTTCCACGCGGCAGATCAGATTATAAAGGAGACAATTAAAGACGATCCTTTACTAGATGGCATGGGAACAACACTATGCGCTATACTTAGTCAGAACAATCACTATGTTTTCGGTAATATTGGCGATAGTCGTGTATATCAAATAAATAACACAAGTGCTAAGGTCATTACTGAAGATCATACATTCGTGGAAAAATATTTGCGTCAGTTTGGACCGCCTGTTCCGCCTGACTTAAAGGCGATGAGCCACATTATTTATAAAGCAATTAATGGCGAAGGTGACGAAGCAGATATTTTTCCCGTTAAGGAAGATTATCTGAAATTTAAAGATGGTGATGCCTTTCTTATTTGCTCAGATGGTCTTGTAACTGATGATGAAGACATGCTAAAGCATGATATACAACGAATGTTAACCGGTTTACCCAATCTCAGATTAGCGTGTGAACAGCTTGTATGTGAGGCCTATTACAACGGATCAACAGATAACATTACTGTAGTTGCCCTAACTTACGGTAATTTCAGGAGGACGCTCAGCCGTATCGAGCTTGATGATTATCCTCCTGATGGAATTACAGTGCTTTAAAGAGTTATTTCCCTGCCATTTGCATCACTTTTTCCCACTCATGTTCCTGAACGGGCTGAATGGAAAGTCGCGATCCTTTTTTGATAAGCATCATATCTTGTAACTCCGGTTGCTCTCTTATCTCATCTCTTAAAACAGGATTTTTGAATTTTTCAACCAGTTTGACATCTACGAGTATCCATCGAGGATTTTCTTCGGTACTTTTTGGATCAAAGTAATCCGATTCAGGGTCGAATTGGGATGGATCAGGATAGGGTTCACTTGCCACTTCGCATATACCTACAATCGCTAGTGGATTCGCATTTGAGTGATAAAAAAAGATCTTATCCCCTAGTTTCATATCATCACGCATAAAATTACGTGCTTGATAATTACGAACTCCCTCCCATCGTGTCGTTTGATGTTCACTTGCTGCTAAATCATCAATACTAAATTCATCCGGCTCTGACTTCATGAGCCAATATCTTTTATCTGACATTAATAATTATGGGTTTCGATCAATAAATTGTTGATATAATTGTGTTTGACGGCTTACCATGGGTACATTATATCCATTGATAAACACATAGCTGATATTGGTTAACACTTCAAACGGATCTCCATCAGAAACAAAGAGATTTGCTCTTTTTCCGACTTCGATGCTTCCAATTTCATCATCTACTCCAAATATCTGAGCCGGTGTTATGGTAACAGCTCGTAGTGCTTCTTCCTTGCCCATTCCATACACAGCGGCATAACCGGCATGATAAGGTAAATTTCTGACGTTTTCAGTTTCTCCGGTTCTGATAGCCACTTTTACACCTGCTTTAGCCATTAATCCAGCATTCTGATAAGGACGCTGATAATTGTCATAACCGCGCGTTGGAGTACTTAGCACGGGTCCTGCAAGAACAGGGATTCCTGATTCAGCGATCTCCGAGGCCACTCTCCATCCTTCAGCAACTGAACTTAAAATGACATACATACCATCAAATTTGGCAATCCAATCAAGAACATTACGAATATCATGTTCTCTGTCAACATTAATGATAACTGGTAATTCACCGGAAATAACCGGTCGCATCGCATTCAATAATTGATTTCTGTTTGGCTGAACCTTACCAGCCGGTGAGGCTGACCAAAGTTCCCACATGCGGTGATATGCTTTAGCGGCATCAAAAAAATCATACAGCTCTCTGAGATTTTTCTCATACTCTTTCATTCGGTCTTGTTCACTTCGTTGATCCCACCAACCCCGTCTCCCTGAAGTTGGCCATTCAATGAATAACCCGGCATCTGCTTTTACAGCCATCGAGTCAGGCGAATATCCAAATAAATCAATTAACGTTGCTTTTCCCGAAATTACACCTGAGGTAGGATGAGCAATAACAGTGGTCACCCCACTCACTCGCGTTACGGGAATGGAAACACTATTGGGATTAATTGCCGTGAATGCTCTCATGTTTGGGTTAAATGTACCAACTTCGGCATCGTCTACTGTTACCGGAACGGCGCTAATTTCAATCAATCCAAGTCGTGTACCGGAATCAATAAAACCGGGATAAACGTGCTTTCCGGATACATCAATACGCTCATATCCATCAGGAATCGTCAATTCATCAGATACACGCTCAATTCTATGTCCATTAATAAGCACTACCCCTGTCTCAATTGTTCCTTGAGTGATGGTGTGGATTGTGCCCCCAACAAGTGCATACTTCCCAAAACCGGCTCTCTCGGTGATTTGAGCGTGTGCGCTAACAGCAAACATCATCATAAGTACAACGGCCGTCAGCAATCTATTTAAATAAGTTGATTTCATAGTAAGGATTCCTGATTTCTTAGTGATGATGATGATGATGTACGTTTTGGTTTGATGTTCCTCCAAAAAGGAAAAATACATCTTGCATACAGGCATCATGATGACGACCCGACTCGAAAAAACCATCCACAAAATCACTATCCGGACTTACAATGAGTCGAATATCATCGGGATCTTCATTTCTGTCAAATCGTTTGATTCCATCTACAAAGGTCATTTCGGCAATCGAGTAAATGCTTAATGGATGATGACTCCATAGTGCTAAATCAGCATGTTTGCCAACTTCAATTGAGCCGGTTCTATCAGCAATTCCAAGCTGAATGGCCGGATTAATGGTTATCATTCGGAGGGCTGCATTTTCACTAATTCCACCATATTTAACCGCTTTGGCTGCTTCGTGATTTAAATGTCGGATTAACTCAGGGCTATCTGAATTAATACTATTGATAATCCCGTTCTGCTCTAAAATAGCTGATGTATAGGCCGTTGAATAATAGACTTCAAATTTATACGCCCACCAATCAGAAAAAATAGAGGTCATGGCACCATGCTTATATAACTCCGGTGCTACCTTGAAAGCCTCATTTGCATGTTGAAATGTGTAATTTTTAACCCCGTATTCTTCAAAAACGCGCATCAGCATGAGAATTTCATCTGACCTATATGAGTGGGCATGGACTAAAATATTCCCTTCTAAAATATCCACTAAAGTTTCCATTCGTAGATTTCGAGCAACCGGCTGAGGTGCAGGATTTCTCCTAGGATTTTGCTCATGCCTGCGTTTCGCCTCTAAATAAGCGTTTCGGTTTCTTTGGTAATCTAATGCTGCATCAAAATAAGAACGCACGATCTGTTCAACACCCATTCTAGTGCGAGGAACCACCCCAAATCCTTGACCATGTACTCGAGTTGGATTTTCACCAAGAGCAAACTTTATGGTTCTGGGTGCATTAGGGAAGTTAAGTCCGGCGGCATCTTCACCATAATGAAGTTTAAGAGTAGCTCCCTGCCCTCCAATAACATTTGCTGAACCATGCATAATATGAATCGTGGTAACCCCGCCCGCTAAGGCACGATAGATACCAACATCATAAGCATTCACTACATCATACATAGATACTTCCGCTGTTACCGGATGTGTAGCTTCGTTTATTCCCCGGGTAATGGCCAAATGCGAGTGTGCATCAATTATTCCCGGCATTACGAACTTACCGGTTGCATCAATGACTTCAGTATTGCGAGGAGTGGTTAGATTTTTTCCTATTTCCCGGATGATACCATCACGAACAATAATATCTGTTTCTTCGAGATCATCTCCTGTGATAGTAAGTACAGTTGCATTTTTAATATGCAAATGCTGCGCTGATACCGTGTGCAATCCGGATATCAAAAAACACAGAGTTATGATTGAGCTAAATAGTGTTTTCATGTTTTGGGCTCCTTAATCAAGATTTTCTGTGTTGTACATTTTTCCGGCTGAAACTGTATAAAGTACTTTGGTACCTTTAGAGAAAGCTTTATCACTAAATACCGCAATATTTGCAATCATTCCCGGTTTCAAATCACCTACTCTTGATAATCCGGTAGCACGCGCCGAGTTTATAGTTAACATGGCAAGCAGTTCATCGTGCGTGTATCCATGCTCAACAAGCGCATTTATGACATTATGAAACTCATTAAATCGAGTTCCATTCCAGGTAGCACCGACCATAATACCGGCATCGAGTAGAGTTCTGATGTTATTCATTCTCGATTCAAATTCTTCAGCCTGACGTGCCCTGAAATTCGCAACTTCCGCACTCAATGCTTCGACTTCTAATGTCGCCTCTTCATCTTTCTCAGATTTAGCTTCTTTCATCCAATCCGGCTTTTTGGGAAGCTCTAATCGTACTAAAACGGGAATTCCTCTACGCTTAATTTCAGAAGCCATGGGTGCCGCTTGTGTAGCTCCTACTAAAACCATATTAAAACCGAGCTCATCCTGTAGTCTGAACATTCTCAGAATGTCAGCCGGATTATCCGCAAAAGCAAAATACGGTATTTGTTTATTTTTTATGGGGATGAGTGCTTCTAAGACATCATCTTTTGCCGGAACAGAAATACCCTGAGCTGAACCGGATGCAAAAAGTGCGTGATGACTTCTATACGCTTCAGCATCAAAAAACAGCTGACGCAATCGTGCCATTACCCCCATTAATGTAGATGGATATGCACCCTGAACAAACTCAAATTGAAACGATTGTCCCAAAGGCGAGCCCATGATTCCATGTTTTATATCGGTATCTGCTAAAGGGAAATGAGCAATTTGCCCGGGAAGCATATATCCACTTAAACCGATATTTGTAGCGGAAAATCCATTTTTTAGCGCTTCCTTAAAAATTGGCCTGTCTTCAATTAACTGAACAGGATGCCTGTCAGGCTGAATTCCTGCTCTTGCATACTCAGGAAAACCCGGAATTGGAGCCGGTGTTCTGAATCGCTCACGTTCAGGCGTGCCCCAAGTGGCAAACCCATTAATAAAACCGGGATAAACATGAAGACTGTCGCCCCCATCAATCACACGAGCGTCGAAAGGTATAGAAACATTACGACCAACAGATTCAATCACGCCACCACGCCATACGATACTGCCTTGTTCAATAACGGAACCATCCGCAGTATGTATAATGACATTAGTGAAAGCTCTTGCCGGAAGTTCTGTATTTTGTGCCTGAAGTTTCAATGGCCAAACGAAGCCAAAAACAAACAACACAAACAGAGCTTTAGACATCATCCCTGTTATGATATTCATAGTATCCTTATGTTTGAGTACAGAGTAAGTTAGGAAGGTAAATAAACCATAAGGATGCTTCCAATGAAAACATATCTATTTTTGTAAATAGTTGTTTTGAGAATGTTGCAAATCTTCAAAAAATCATGCTGCAATCCTCTGTAATAATTTCCGTCTTGAGATAGGCAACAAAGAAGCCTCAAACGGTAGCTCTAAATCTGTTTGAATAGCATACGTGGCAGGATTCGGCAAATCTTTAAATTCTTGTATGAGCTCTAATTTTATTGTACTTAGGGGGATTTGTACAGCCCCTGAAAAGGTTTTCACGTGCTTTGTTTTCAAACTTCTGTATCGCTCTTCCGAGCTCGTAAATATTGAAACTTCATAGCGATAAATATGCATTGTTCCTTTTAAAGTATCCGGAACCATAGCATAGCCCTCTAATAAGTACGAAGGCTCAATGCCGACATTCTCAATAATTAAATTCTGTTGAATAAACTCAAAAATAGTGGCTCCTTCTTCAATCACTTCTTTGATTTTTGGTAACGCCCATCTTCCAAGGTCCTCTACAGCTTTCATATCAAGCTGATCCGGAAGTGCAGACTCATACTCTATGCGTTTATTGATTAAATCGACCGATTTTATGTTTTTGGGAGCATGATTTTTAATTAAACTAAACTCATCTAACAATTTTTTTAGCTGTCGCTGTAATTCAATCAATTCAGAAAGGTGGGGATACAATTGATTGTGTTGGAACGCCTCTTTGATAGCTTTTAATTTGCCAAGAATCAAATATTGGCGTTTCTCAAAATCTTCTCCGACATTTGTAAATACTCCAAGATTCAACGATTCATTCATATTGCATAATTATTTTAGGATATTTACCAGATTTACCATCACTAACGAGTGTTAGAGGGATAAATATTGTCAATAATTAAATAATAGGTGAAGAAAAAGTCAATAGATCTCTTTCATTTCTTAGAGTATAACAGTCTGATTTTTCCTCATTGAATCATTTTATGATTCAATTTTTGCATTACCATCCGCAATCTTTCAAGAAATCAGAAACGGTTTCTTCGGCCGTTTTTGCAGGTCGGATACATGTTGTACTTCCATCCTGCTGAATTAAAACCTCTGCCGGTAACGAACGTCGATTGTATTGGGAAGCCATTGTCATGCCATAGGCACCGGCATCGCAGATGGCAAGAACATCTCCGGTTTTTGATTTGGGAAGGAGTCTATCAAAGGCTAAGATATCCCCGCTTTCGCAGATATTCCCTGCAATCGTGTAAAGTTGATCGTGTGGAGCATCCATCCTACTCAAATTCACCACGGCATGCCAAGCATCATACATTGCGGGTCGAACGAGATGGTGCATTCCGGTATCCGTTCCCAAATAAACGGTCTCGACTTGATTTTTAACCGTATGTACCGTTGTTAACAAAAAACCGGCTTCCGCAACAAACCATCTGCCGGGTTCAAAAAAGTAGGTGAATCCCTCTGGTCTGTTCTTAAGATCATCCAAAAGTAATGGACGAGCGAGAGATGCGAATTCTGCCATGTCAAATTCCTTATCCGCTTTTCGATATGGCGTAGGCATCCCCCCTCCAAAATTAATGAATTTCAAATCCGTAAACTCTTTTGAGAGTTGAAGCATCACTTTCATAGCCGCAATTTGGCTCTCCGGTTCTTTTATTCCACTTCCAATGTGTGCATGGATACCTGTAATTTTTTTGTTGTATTTCTTGGCAAGATTTAAGGCTTCCCCAATCAAACCAATTCGAATGCCAAATTTGCTCTCAGGGTCACCGGTGTTTACTTTTGCATGATGCCCATCACCAATAGCCGGATTGATTCTAACACAGCACTCAGTAGTATCAGGATGTGCCAAGTATCGCTCTAATCTGGATAAGGCTCCGATATTCAACGTTACACCATCGGCAATGGATTGCTCCATTTCAAGGTCGGTCATACTATTTTCCGTAAAGAAAATATCTTCAGGTTTACGTGCAAAGTGCTTGCATAAAAGTACTTCTTCATAGCTTACCGTGTCAAAGCCAATCCCCTGTTTGCTGATGATATCAATAATAAACGGATTGTCATTCGCTTTAATGGCGTAGAGCCACTTAACCGGTAAATCAGGAAAAGCTTGAGTTACTTTTTTGCACTGACGAAGAATTCTTGCTTCTTCATATACATACACAGGGGTGCTATATTGTGAGGAAACCTCTAAAAGTTTTTCAACAGGAATATCTTTAAAATCAACCAAGTCCTTGTCCGTTTATTAGTATATTTGAGAGTTTTTACGCTACTATATTCATTATGATTATTCATTATGATTAGCATATTGAAAAAAACGCTGTAATCTTCAACAAAATTCCGATTTAAAATTAGCGACTGCGAAAATAACAAATTAAACAATATGATTTATTACGTTCACATCACAAAAATGGTAAATAGCTTTAGATGAAGGTCATTCGCTTACTTTTGCTTATCTCTATATTTATTGGCTTTACAGGCTTTTTATTAATTCGTTATGTTCTGTTCCCACCTAACGTGCTTGAGCATGGGAGATTGACTACAAACAATGTGAGCCATTCTGTTGAACTTTCGCGAATGGATGATGGACGGGTTGTTATCAAAGCTGAAACGCCTTCTGATGTTCTTTTTGGGATGGGATTTGCCCATGCGAGAGATCAACTTTGGCAACTACAATTGGCTTACTTAGCTTCAAATGCTTCTATAAGTGCTTTTTTCGGGGATGATTACATCGAAGTTGATCGGCTACTTCAGCTTATTACTTTTGAGGATGCTTCAACACATTCAGATAGGCAGCTTTTACAATCTTATGCCGATGGAATCAATCAGATCATCGAACTCAAGGGGAAACGATATCCAATTCAATTTACGCTTAGTGGAATGTCTCCCAAAAAATGGAGCGCTGAGGATGTTTATCGCTATTTCCAAATAACTTCTTGGCTGAACGATAGCGGCTGGAATGAAACATTAGCTAAAGCTATAATTAATTATTACTTGCCGGATACGCTTGTACCCTTTTTTAATGAATCTGTTCAAGCGCCAAAAATAGATGCTCAGCACCATTTAACCGCTATAAATTTATTAGAGCAGGATAAAAAACTCCGGGATTTCCTCAATTTTCCAAACAAAATGGCTTCTGTAAAATTGATTCAAGCCATCCCTGAAGGACATCAATCTCCTGTTTTCTTTGCTTCTCATCAAAGTGGCGCAAGTCGGGGAAACTTGTGGTATCCTATCGAAATTCATTATGGAAATAAACAATTTAGAGGAGTCTCAACCCCGGGACTCCCCATTCTTTTCAGTGCATTTAGTGATCAAAAATCATGGGGATATGTAGTTCAGGAAAAGAGCTTTAATCTAAAGACTCCCCAAATATCAGAAATCACGGATACAACGGCTAAGTTAATCACCATAATGAATGATAGTGAGGTCTTGAATACAGTACTAAAAAGTCAAAAAGGTGTTACAAATCCATCTTTTTTTCCATTTACGTTTGAATTACCACATAACGGATCCCATGCGTGTCTTCGAAAATTTATGGAGCTTCCTTTTTCAAACGAACATTCAAACCTTCTGAATGCATGTAATGTACAAGTCTCAGGTGGTAGTTTTAGATCTGATATTAGACTATTCATCAATGGCTATCGAACGAATTACGAGACTCTGTCAACATTTGTTAATACGTCTCGATCTCTGAAGGATAACATCATTTACACCGATGCTTTACATGCCGACATCATTGATATGATGTCTTACATATTGCACAACAATGAGATAAACGATAATCATAGATTATTTCTAACCTACTTGAGTAACTGGAACAAGATTTACGAAACCACTTCTGTTGCAGCGAGTCTTTTTGAAGTGTATCTGTACCACCTTACAAAAGCAAGTCTTCGCCCTTATATTGAAGCCGATTTATTTTGGGAATTGGATCGACTTGGCTATTTACCACGAAGCTTTGCAATCAATCTTTTAAAATCTCATAATGATTTTTTGAAAAGAGATGGCGTTTTTTCACCTGTTAGCGATGCTTTCTTACTAAGGCGTGTAGATGAAACCATTCAATACCTTGAAGATTTGCTGGGTGATGACAGTTCCAAATGGAGATGGGGTAACCTAACTTCACATCAAGTAACCGAACAATTACTTTGTAGTGATGCATCTCAGATTCATTATGCAGGTGAACGCGTGTGTAGGTTTACTATCGGAGGAATTCAATCTGAAATGAGCGGAAATATTCATACGATTGTACCCATGAGCGTAGAATTTTCAACCCCTCAGATTGTTTCCGGTTTATCAACCATGATTCTTTTTAACGATTTTAATACGACCAATCGCGGCAGAATCTATTCAATGACCGGTATTTCAGGGAATCCGATTTCCTCCGGCTACAACACCCTTGGGTTTTCTTTTTCAGCACCGGAGGTCTCTGCTGAAGTTAGCACCATAATGATCACCCGACTATGAAATCATGTGTAATTGCAATTGAGGGTGGCGGTACTAAGAGCACATTTTGTTTTTATGACATCGAAAATAATCGTTCAATTACCCATCAAAGCGATGCTATTCAAGCAAGAAATCAATCGATAAAAACGATCGTTGAGCATATTTCAAAATTCATTCAAGCAGAGCAACATAGAGAAGTTTTTAAAATAATTGGCATGATTTGCGCTTTTGTCGGTGCCGGTAGTAGCGAAAAAAAGCAGAAACTCAAGCTAACGCTTTCAAATCAGTTTGAATGCCCCATTTTAGTGATGAGTGACGCCGAAGGTACCTGGAATAGTTGTTTTTCTAAAGAGGATAAAGGGATTCTATCCATCAATGGTACCGGATCTGTTATCATAGCACCAAAAGACGATGATCTATTCGCATTTGGAGGACTCGGAAAAGCGGCATCTGAGTTGATGTCGGGAAGAAGCTTATCCCAAAAAACCCTCGAGTTTATTCATTCTGAATTAGTTTTGGGAAAGTACTCATCCCTTACAGAAAACTTCATCCGAACATATTCCATTAAAACGAGACAAGCATTGGTTGATTTCATCTATCATGAAAACAATACTTTGACGGATATAGTAACGTTATTGGCTGAGGCAGCTGAAAATGGTTGTACTCTTTCCCAAAATATCATACAACTTGAAAAAAAGGCATTGACCATGCATTTAGAAATGATTCCATCCTACCTAAACAATCATCCAAAAATAGTTTTTCATGGTGGGTTGCATCAAAATGAATATCTAAGTGCTGAAATTCGAGCTGCTTTTTCTTCGGTTTGCCAGCGAATGGAAGTAAAAAGTTTGCCTCCTGTAGCTCAAACACTTGCAAAACGCGGTTTGAATGTTGATTTTATGCTTTTGAAATAATACATCTATCGTTATCCATTTTGTTCATCTAAAAAGAAATATGACATCTGCTTTAAAAAAAGATTCTACCAAAATCTACAGAATCACGCTTTCCGGGGCAATTTTAATCCTTTTCAGCTTATTGTTGTTACCACCGCTGAATTCGAAAACGAATGCTCCCAACACAGAGGATAATTTCAGAGATGCCTTAGAAAAACAGGCTCAGGAACTTTTGGAACAAATGACGCTTAGACAAAAAATTGCGCAGTTGTTCATTATCAGGGCAAGTGGGGATTTTATGGCGGATGATAATCGGCGTTTTCTGAATCTTAAACGTTTGGTTGAAGAGCATCAGGTCGGTGGAATCATTTTTTTTGGTGGACAACTTTATAATCAGGCGGTCTTAACGAATAGATTACAAGAGCTTTCACCAATTCCGCTATGGATTGCACAAGATATGGAGTATGGGGCTGCAATGAGAATTACCGATGCCACGCGCATCACTCCTGCCATGGGAATCGCTGCCACAGGAAATCCACAATGGGCATTTGAGAAAGGGCGCATCACAGCCTTGGAAGCAAAAGCCGTTGGGGTGCATCAAATCTATGCTCCGGTAGTAGATGTGAACAACAATCCTGCGAATCCGGTAATTAATGTCCGCTCGTTTTCTGAGGATCCTGAAGTTGTTTCAAACTATGCGTTAGCGTTTATCAGAGGGGTTCAAAGTCAAGGTTTGGTTGCTACAGCAAAACACTTTCCGGGTCATGGTGACACCAATACAGACTCTCATCTTGCCTTGCCTGTAATTACACATTCCTTAGATCGCATGCGACAAACCGAGCTTATTCCCTTTAAACGAGTTATTGAAGCCGGTGTGGGAAGTATTATGACCGCTCATATTGCCTTCCCGAATATTGGAACGAATCCGCGTCTTCCAGCTACGTTAGATTCTTATTTTATGACCGATTTGCTTCAAAAAGAATTAGGGTTCGATGGGCTAATTGTTACTGATGCTCTTGAAATGGCAGGCATTGCAAATCATTTTTCTCCCGGGGATGCAGCTATTAGAGCTGTCAATGCCGGTGCCGATATGATCTTGCTTTCACCTGATGAGATGACAGCCATCTTACAAATGGAACGTGCCGTACTCAGGGGAGAATTAAGCGAGGAACGAATTAATCAGTCTGTGCTAAAAATTCTTCGCTGGAAAATTGATTACGGATTGTTTGCGCGTCCGTTTACTGACATTTATAAAATCAGCGAACGAGTAGGAACGCGGCACACGCAAATGATTGCTGATGAAATTGCACGTCAATCCATTACCCTTCTCCGGAATCGAAATAATATAGTGCCTATTCGTCCTGATCGGTTTCCGAGAGTCATGGTGATTGCCATTTCTAATCATCGTGGTGGTGGAACCGGAGCTGAGTTATTAACAGCTATGAATCGTTATCACCCAAATGTTACCCTTTTCAACTATGACTCCAGAACCTCTCAGGTGGAATTGGATGAAGCAATAAATCAGGCAAGACAAGCTTCATTGGTAATTATAGGTTCGTATTTGCATCTTGCAACAGGGCAGCGACTAAGTTTTGATCGCCCTCAGCAACAGTTTATCAATAGAGTGATGGGATTAAACAAACCAACGGCCTTGGTTTCATTTTCAAGTCCTTACATCGTATCAGAAGTTCCAAATGCTGATGTTCATTTATTGGGTTGGTCAATGGCCGGAAGTCAATCAGAAGCAGTAGCCTCAGCCCTATTTGGTGCATCAGATATTGATGCTCGTTTACCTATAACCATCCCCGGAATGTATGCAAGAGATAGTGGTATATCGATTCCGCGCTCCATTATAAGGCGAGATACCCCTGAAACGGTGGGGATGAGTACGGTTGCCATGCTTGAATTAGATCGAATTATGAATCAAGCCATTGCAGATTCTGTTTTTCCCGGGGGAGTCGTTGCCGTGGTCAGAAATGGTGTGTTGGCTTGGCATGAAGCCTATGGATATCACACCTATGATAAACGCACCAACGTTAGTTTAAACAGTATCTTCGACCTTGCATCGCTTACAAAACCTCTGGCAACCGGTATTGCTACAATGATGCTTGTTGAAGAGGGAAAAATTTCGCTCAATGATCGAGTTTCTAAATGGTTTCCTGAATATAACTCAGGCAATAAATCAGAGGTTACCATTGAGCATTTACTGCGCCATACATCCGGTTTACCGCCTTTCAGAACCTATGTTGATGTTCATAAAACAAGAAGTGCAATCCTGAATGCGATTAAAAATGAACCTTTAGTTAACAAGCCCGGCACCACAACCACTTATAGCGATTTAGGCTACATTTTATTGGCTGAAATCATTGCACGTGTTTCTGGAGTTGAATTCGATCAGTATTTGGCAAGAAATGTTTTTGGACCAATGCGACTAAGCGATACCGGCTTCAATCCTTCAACTCGCGGAAATCGGGTTGTAAACAGAACCTTACCTACCGAAATTGATAATACCTTCAGAAATAAAACACTTAGAGCGGAAGTACACGATGAGCGAGCCTACTTTATGGGAGGAGTTGCAGGGCATGCAGGGTTATTCAGTACAGGAAGAGACCTTGCAGTATTAATGGATATGATTATGCGTGGTGGAAATTACGCCGGGCGACATTTCTTCCATCCATCAACTTTAGAATTATTTTCGCGCAGAGACGCAGCTTATCCGCGAGCGCTCGGTTTTGATCTCAAAAGTCTTAATGGATTTACTACGGCAGGTTCCTTATCATCAGAGAATACATTTGGACACTTAGGATTTACTGGAACAAGCTTCTGGATTGATCCGGAAAAAGATCTTGCGGTTGTTATTTTAACTAACCGTACCTATCCGGAAAGAGGCGCATCAACCGGAATTAATAGAACGCGCGCTTCTGTTATGGACGCTGTTATTCAAGCAATTACTGATGAATTATGAAATTTGAACACCTGCTTAAAAGAGCTTATTCCCCTTACTCCGGGAAATCAAACGCTTGCGTGGTTATGGATACCATGGGTGGTTTTCATCCGGGTATAGATGTTGAAAATCTATCGTACCCATTATCTATAGCCTATATTCAAAATGCCCTTTTCAATTGTTTATCTGAGGGCAAAACTCCCCAAAAAATCATTTATCACACCAAACCTAAACAAGGTGATTTGAATGATTATTGGGAAAAAGAGTACCAATTAACTTCAGAGGTCATTCCCGATTTGGAATTTGAACTTCAATGGAATCTTAAAAAAATAAACGAAAGGGACATACCAACCTATCTAACACGCCTTTGTGATTTTTCTATAACTCCCAATTCCTCTTTTCCGGTAGCATGTGTACTTGAAACAGAAGATGGATTTATAGAAGGTGTAAATGTTGAGTGTTCTAATTGGGAACTTGGACTTTGCGCAGAACGTGTTGCCATTTCAAAAGCTATATCGTACGGGTACAGGGAATTTAAGAGTATTCACATTTCAGCTCCCAAAAGTGATTATGTGAGTCCTTGTGGAGGATGCCGACAGGTATTAATGGAACATTTACCGGGTGTTCGTGTGTTTCTTTATCAAAGTGGAAACGAATTGATGACACTTACTACGTCTCAACTCTTGCCGTATCATTTCAAAGGAGATTCCTTAAAAAAGTGAATCTAAATGCTTTGAAACTAAACTAAAATTAATGCGACATCTTATACTAATAGATTACAACCATCTTGATAATGGTGCGTTTTTAAAAGGACTGGCAAAGATTGTAGCTCAAAAAAATCTTCCTCCTTGTTTATTTCTGCATGGTGGTAGTGAGTACACCGAGCGAATAATGCAACTCGGAGTAATGCGTGAGGATGCTGAAATAAGAGCTATAAAAGAACTAAATCATCGTCTTGCGGCATTATTTGGTGATGAAGGAATACCAATAATAGCACTAAATGGATATCAGCGAAATCTAATCCAAATCACTGATGAAAACGAAATCAAAATTGATTCCGAATATTTAAAGAAAATCTCGGGCAAGACACACATGTTGTTGTCATGTTTGGGGATGGATGCTCAAAAAAAAATAATCCCCGTAAACATACAAGAGCTACTTGATGTACTTGTGAAGGAACTGAATATATCTAATATCTACGTCTTCAGTGAGACTGTTCAGAATCCTGTTCTTATTCAAAACGAGGAAACAAAAATTGGCTTACCTAAGGAAATTGGGAGTTTTAAAGGAGAGATTAAGTTGCTTGGATCTGACTTTTTGATATCTGGAAAACTTTGGTAACTCTATTTTGTACCATTTTACCACCCAAACAGATTGTTAAATGTAAAAAAGTGCTTTTTTATCGACGAAATTGAGATAAAAATGAATTTAAAACTTGATTCCTGAACTGATGTTATTTAGTTTCAGACGTTGTTTTACACACGTCAACCAAATAACTTAAACGGAGACAATCATGAGTCGTTTTCACGAAGTAAAAAGTCTTATTGACTCACTCGAAGAAGACATGGATAAGTTTTATAACAAAGGGAACAAAACTGCCGGTACACGTGCTCGCAAGACCCTTCAAGACCTCAAGAAACTTGCCCAAGAAATTCGTATTGATATTCAGAACTCAAAAAACGGTTAATCTGAACTCAATCTGAATTTTTTAGCCACCAATGTGTGGCTTTTTTTTTATGTAAAAATCATAGCATTATGAAAAACATCCATCTACTTCTCTTTTCAATTACGCTTTTCACCCTTTTCTTTGCTTGCTCACCTAAAGAAAGTGAAACAACGCTTATCGTTTTATCCACAACTGACCTTCATGGGCATGTTTTCCCTTGGAATTATTACGCTAATACTCCTGATGAACGTCACTCCTTGCTCAAAGCGGCTTCTGTAATTGACTCCGTTCGCTCTATTCACACTAATACGTTACTCTTTGATGCCGGTGATTGGTTACAGGGTAATCCTTTTGCTGAGTACTTTGCGCGTGAGGATACAGCATCTTACTACCCGCTTATTCAAGCCGCAAATATGATGCATTATGATGCCTTTGTGATTGGCAACCATGAGTTCAATTTTGGGATTGAATTACTAAACAAAAGAATAGCTCAAGCGGAGTTTGGTGTTTTAGGAGGAAATGTAATTGATCTAGAAACCGGCGACATTGCTTATACCCCTTACATTTTCCGTGAAATTGATGGGTTTAAGGTTGCAATTATAGGATTAACAACCCCCGGTTCAGCGATTTGGGATCGTCCTCGGGTAGAAGGAAGACTTGCCTTTAAAGATGGAGTTGAACAAGGAAAAGTCTTAGCCGATGAAGTACGTGAATTAGGTGCTGATGTAATTATCTTTCTTATTCATAGTGGTATTGGTCCGGGTTCTTCATACACCTCAGAAACTGTCCCAGAAGAGAATTTTGGACAACGTTTAGTGGATGAAATCCCCGGCATTCATCTATTGATTACCGGTCATTCTCATCGTTTAATTGAAGATACCAATCTTACTGGCGCTGCAAATCCGGAAGGTGTGCCGGTAATCATGGCAGGCAGATGGGCATCGCACGTTGGCTTTAGCGAATTGCTTCTACGTCGTGGTAATGATGGTTATGCCAAAGTGAATGTTGGCCGTAACATCGCTATTCCGGTTGAACCGTTTGCTCCGCAAAGAACGATGTATGAATCTTTAGTTGATAGTCATGAACACGTAAAAGAGTTCGTAAATCAACCTGTGGCTACTACAAATTCGGGATGGGATGCTTCAGATGCAAGATTATTCGACAGACCTATTACAGATTTAATCCAACATGTTCAAATGAGAGCTACCGGTGCTGATATTTCTCTTGCCTCAGTTTTTAATCCATCAGTTAGCTTTGGTCCGGGCGATATAACCAGAAGAGACCTTGCCGGCTTATACCCTTTTGAGAATACTCTTTTCGTAAAGCGTATTAGCGGAAAAGATCTTAGAGCCGCTTTGGAATTTTCAGCTAGATTTTATGCACAAACAGAACCTGGAAATACACCGGAGCCATCAGGGATTACTCCGGGTTTTAACTTTGATGTAGCCGCAGGAGTGCATTATGAAATGGATCTTTCACAACCGGTTGGTCAACGTATTAAAAATTTAAGATTCAGAAATCGTCCTGTAAGCGACAATCAAATGTTTACACTCGCAGTAAACTCATACAGAGCCGTTGGTGGTGGTGATTATGATATGATCGCAAACGCAGAGGTCATCAAGGAGATTGATACACCTGTGAGAGTGTTAATTGAAAACTATCTCAAAACGCGTGGTTCTATTGAACCTGCTGATGTTTCTGAAAACAATTGGAAAATCCTCAATCTTCCCAATTAAAAAATGCAGATAGACTTAACTACTCCAGCCCTTCTCTTTCCGGCTATTTCATTGTTATTGTTAGCTTATACCAATCGTTTTTTAACCATTGCAGGACTCATACGTGGTTTACACAAACAATATGCTGATTCGCATGATACTTTACTCTATGGACAAATTATAAATCTTAGAAAGCGGATAAATTTGATAAAATCCATGCAATTTTATGGAATTGCGAGTTTGTTTTTATGTGTACTTTGTATGTTCCTGCTATTCTCAGGGGAAGAATTAGCCGGTAGGTATGTGTTCGGGCTAAGTTTAATTCTGCTTTTGATTTCCCTAGGACAATCAATTATGGAGATTCAAATATCCGTTAAGGCTTTGAATCTGCAATTAAGTGATTTAGAACAATTAAATGATTCAAAATAAAAAAGGAGCCTTAGCTCCTTTTTTTAATTAATCAAGATCACTATCTGCTTCCGGGTCTTCGCTTGGTTCATCGGTTATAGCATCATCGAAACCTGAACTTGGTGTATCATCATCGTCGTCGTCGTCATCAGGTTTTGCGACAACAAGTGGTTTCTTTTTCTCTTGAACTTCTACCGCACCTGCACGTCTGAGGTATAAACTTACTTCCATGTGATCATTATCAACGGCCATGCTTAATGCACTTTTGCCATTTCTGTCACGTAACTTTACATTTGCTCCCATTTTTAAAAGAAATTGAACAACAAGAGCATGCCCTTCTTTTGCAGCTTGCATAAGAGCAGTTTGTCCCCACGCCTGAGTGGCGTTAACATCAGCACCTTTATTAACTAAAAGTTTGCAAGCTTCGAATTGCCCCTCTCGAGCTGCAATAATCAACGCTAAAGGGCCAATGATAGCACCTTTATCGAAAAAATAATTCATGAGTTCAAGGTTGCCATTCTCTGCTGCACGGTTAAGCGGGGTTCCACCAAGTTTGTTAGCTAAATTAACATCAGCCCCGGCTTCTACCAAAAGCTTTACTACTTCCGAATGATTACCCTGCGTAGCATAAACTAATGCTGTTGACCCATTTTTGGCCTGTTCATTAATATTTACGCCTGATTTGATAAGTTTTTGGACTTCTGCTGCATTACCTTCAGAAGCGAAACGATGTAATGGAGGTATTTCCATAATCCCTGCTATATGTTTGTTATTACTAAGATTAATTGAATCATTTTGTTGTAATCGATACATTTTAAATTCAAGACTGAAACTAAGACGTATTTAACAAAATTCCACTAAAAAAATTGTTTGATTGCCTGTGTGAAAAAATTATTTTTTTTGCGTTATTGAAATAACACTTAAATATCTCATTTTAGTGATTATAGCTGTTAATCTAACTATTATTTAGCGAACATTTTCTAACTATACCTAAATTTCACAACTAAAAGTGAAATGAAGAATCCCCTGAAATTTGATAATCGACCTAATTATTTATTCCTTATCAGAGCTTTAACGATTGATGCTTCTTGATAGATTTAATAGAGAACATACGTATCTGCGAATTTCCTTAACGGATCAATGCAATTTTCGTTGCACTTATTGCATGCCTTTTGAGAATATGCAATTCATGCCAAATCATGAATTAATGCAACGCAATGAAATATATGAACTTGCAAAAGTATTCGTCGATCATGGAATTAATAAAATAAGATTAACCGGCGGAGAACCTTTGGTTCGAAAAGATTTTGCTTCTATCGCTACCGCTCTTTCAGATTTACCTGTTGAACTGACTATGACAACCAATGGTGTTTTATTGGATAAATACCTTCAAGATATTAAGTCAGCTGGGATGAAAAGTATAAATATCAGCCTTGATACCCTTAATCCCGAACGTTTTAAAGAAATTACTAAAAGAGATCATTTTCAACGTGTCTGGGATAATATCTTGTTGATGTTAGCAGAAGGGTTTAAAGTCAAAATCAATGCTGTTGCAAAAAAAGGATGGATTGATAAGGAGCTTTTGGATTTTATTTCATTAACAAAAGATTTACCACTTCATGTTCGCTTCATTGAGTTTATGCCGTTTGACGGTAATTTATGGGCTAGCAAAGATGTAATTACTGCCAATCAGATGCTAAAATTGGCTGCAAGCAAGTTTAGTATCGAAAAATTAAAAGATCCGCCTCATGATACGGCCAAGAAATATAAAGTTACCGGATTTATGGGGACATTCGCGTTCATCACAACGATGAGTGAACATTTCTGTAGCTCTTGTAACCGATTGAGATTAACAGCCGATGGAAAACTAAAAAACTGTCTTTTTGGAAAAGATGAAATTGACCTCCTTTCAGCATTTAGGCAAGGAACTGATATTGTTCCACTAATCAAAAAAGGTGTTTTAAAGAAACATGCGGTTATGGGCGGTCAGTTTCCTGTGGAATTTACTAATATCAATACAGACGACATCGAAAATCGGAGTATGATATCAATAGGTGGCTAAGATCATGCATCCCTATTAAAACACATTTAAAGATGACCATGCAAAATGTACAATATGACTAAAGATGATTACCTTCGCTTTATGGTATATACATCAAAAACCAAAAAATGTGAATGATTAGTGTAACAGAAGCCAGAAAAATACTTGAGACTTTTGCTTCGATAAGTATCCCCATTCAGATGAATCTTACTGATTGTTTGGGGAAAATTTTAGCGGAGGATGTCTTTTCTCCTATGGATGTCCCCTCTTTCGACAATTCAGCTATGGATGGATATGCATTGCAGTTTGATGGAATTCGAAACCATTGGAGTGTAAAAGCTGAAATTAAAGCCGGAGATACCCAAAATTACAGTATCAACAATAATGAAGCCGTCAGAATATTTACCGGTGCCAAATTACCTGAATATGCAGACACCGTTATTCCTCAGGAGTTAATTGAACTCGGGTCTGAGAGTAATGTAATTCATTATTTAAGTTCAGGTATTGCAAAAGGTGCGCATGTGCGATATAAAGGAGAACAATGCAAAAAAGGTGATAAAATTATTCCTGCAGGTCATGAAGTTCGTCCCGGAACTATAGGATTACTCGCAACAATGGGCGTAGATTCCCTAACTGTGTTCCCCTCACCGGCCGTTGCAATAATAGTGACCGGCGATGAATTAAAAGAATTGGGACAACCTCTGAACATGGGAGAAATTTATAACAGCAATGGACCATTTTTGGAAGCATCCCTACGCGCAATGAACATAGAAACCCTTACAATCTGTAGAGTGAAGGACGAAAAACATGCCATTAGAGAAATATTTGATGGACTATCAACCACACATGATTTTATTATTTTAAGCGGAGGAATCTCTGTTGGTGAGTATGATTTTGTAAGGGAAGCCCTCCTGGAATCAGGTGTTCGCGAATTAATCTACAAAGTGAAACAAAAACCCGGCAAACCTTTGTTTGTTGGTCATATTCATCAAAAATTGGTTTTTGCGTTACCGGGAAATCCGGCATCAGTGGCAAGCTGTTTCAATCATTATATTAAACCGTGTCTATCCTATTTTATGGGTCATGAAAACGTTTGGCAGGCAAAACTTCAACTACCTTTAGGCGATGATTTTAGGAAAAAGCCCGGTTTAACGTTCTTCTTAAAAGCTAGACAAAATGGAAGTAATGTTCTGTTACTAACTGGACAGCAATCATTTAATATGCTTCCATTTGCCGAAGCGAATTGTTTTGTTGAAATTCCTGAGGATGCTGAATTTGTGCCAAAAAATACTTTAGTTAATATTTATGATTGGCTTTAATCTGGAAGCCTGGCACCTATTGTATATTCTTCTGCCCTTAGCTGCATTTATGTATGCCTCGGTTGGGCATGGAGGAGCAAGTAGCTATCTCATGTTTTTGGCCTTATTTGGATTCCTGCCTGAACAAATCCGTCCGGCTGCCTTACTGATGAATATGATGGTTTCATTCATAGCCTTTCTCAATTTCAGGCGAAATGTAAGCTTCCCGCAAAAATTATTTATTACCTTAATCTTGTTTTCTATGCCCGCTGCATACGTTGGTGGAAGCATCTTAGTGGATACTGTTTTATATAAACGAATTCTTGGGATTGTTTTACTATTCCCAATCCTTCGATTTTTAAACATTTTCCCCGCATTCGGCACATTTACAATACCTCAATCTTTTTGGTTAACGGCCTTCATTGGGGTACCCATAGGGTTCTTTTCCGGATTAATTGGAATTGGAGGCGGCATCATATTGAGTCCTTTATTGTTAATGCTAGGTTGGACAAATGTTCGGGAAACTGCATGTATTAGTGCTTTATTCATTTTCCTGAATTCCTTAACAGGCTACATTGGCGCATCGGGTTGGAATGTATCAATAGATGGTGTTATTTGGAGTTTAATGCCTTTGACAATCCTTGCAGGTATGCTTGGAAGTTATTTTGGTGCAAAACGATTTAATATTGATGTTGTTAAATATATACTTACAGCCGTTTTAGCTTTCGCATCTGTTAAATTCATAATCGGATAGCGTAAATTCATAAATGAAATTTTTAAGTCCACTCCGATTAATCCGAATTACAAAATTAGTTATACAATCTTCGTTTATTTAAACATAAAAACAATAACTTACCTTCGTGAAACTTCGTGCCTTCGTGTCTTTGTGATTAATAATTAACTTTTCAGCGCGGGCTCAATTTTTAAGTCATACAATCCGAAGTTCCATAACTTCTGAATAAGGATAATCCTAAAAAACATCATTTTTTAGCTTATTTTGTATTGGAAATCCAATGAATGTGGTATTAAAATTTATTGATAATGGCTCAAATAAACATTAAAGTATTCGGCAAACTATCAGATGTCATCAAAAAAGATCAACTAACGATGCAATTTCAAGGAAATAGTGAGATGTTGATGAATGCTCTTAAAAGTGAATATCCGGATTTAGGAAACTTCCAATTTTCAATTGCCATTAATCGGGCAATCACATCTGAAGTTGTAGATTTGAATGAAGGTGATGAAATTGCTTTATTGCCGCCTTTCAGTGGTGGATAATTTCTTAGAGATAGAGTTATATGCTGAATAGATTTTCACGTCAGGAATTAGTAAAAGACTTTGGTTCTTCCAGTCAAAAGAAATTAAGCCAAAGTAAGGTTCTTGTGATTGGTGCCGGGGGATTGGGATGCCCTGTTTTACTTTATTTGGCTGCTGCCGGGATTGGAACCATTGGTGTTATTGATGGTGATTGTGTTACTCTTTCAAATCTAAACAGACAAATTTTATTTGGGATGCCAGACGTTGGACTGAATAAGGCTACCCAAGCAGTTCAAAAGCTTGAAAGTTCTTATCCCGATTTAACATTCAATTCCTACCCCTATTTTCTAACTAAGGAAAATATCTTTAATCTTTTCGAAGAATACGATTGTATTGTTGATGGATCCGATAACTTCTCTACACGTTTTTTGGTTAACGATGCCTGTGTGATATTAAGGAAGCCACTAATTTTTGGCGCTATTTATGCATCGGAAGGACAAGTAGCCGTTTTTGGAAATCAAGGTAACTCGGCTCAATATCGAGATCTTCATCCGGAAATACCCGATTCCAATCAAATACCAAATTGTCAGGAAACCGGAGTAATTGGTGTGTTACCGGGAATTATTGGATGTATGCAAGCCTCAGAAACAATTAAATTAATCTCCGGTTTTGGAAACCCGCTTCATAATAAATTGATACACTATTCCCTGAAAAATTCATCCATGTATGAAATGGATATTCAAATACGAAAAGACAAAGCATTTCCGAAAACTAAAGAAGAAGTCCTGCAAACGGAGTATGAATTAAAGTGTAATATTATCCCGGAACTGTCATGGTCTGATGCAATCGATTTAATTGAACAAGAAAATTCAGAAATCTGGGATATACGCGAACAGAGTGAAATGCCTGAAATTTCCTTAAAGAATGTTGTAAAAAACCGATGAGTACCTTCCCAATTGATGCTCCAATGAATAAATCAATGAGAACTATATTGGTTTTTTGTCAGGTAGGGATTCGAAGTATGCAATTCGGTCATCAATTAAAGGAATTACATCCCCATTTAAATGTTTATTCAATTAAAGGAGGTGCTCTTTTGGCTCCTCAGAAATTTTTAGTTAAACAAGTATCTTAGCAGGTATCAATTATGAAGGAACGTAAACCAAAAAATATCTTTGTGAATGGACCAATCAGTCCTGCTAAAATTGCGGAATCCATCCACAATCATAGTAAAAAAACAGATATAGGAGCACATAGTATTTTCCTTGGTCAGGTGCGTGCGGATGAAAAAGATCAAGGAACCGTTACGGCGATAGAATATACTTGCTATGAAGAAATGGCACTTGAAAAAGCGTTTGAAATGAGGGAAGCTGTTTTTGCTAAATATCCACTGACATGCATGCACATTTACCATAGTCTTGGTCAAGTAAAAGTGGGTGAACTCTGTCTTTTTGTGTTTACCTCCTCAAAACATAGAAAAGCAGCTATTGAAGCTTGTAATGAGATAGTGGAACGTATTAAGACTGAACTGCCGGTGTGGGGGAAAGAAATTACGGATCATCAGCAAGAAGTCTGGAAAACGAATACCTAAATAAAAACGATTGAACTTAAATGGTTAATATCACTCATAAATCACCTACACTTCGCAAAGCCATAGCACAGGCAATTGTAAAGGTTAGTAGCCGGGAAACAATTGATGCTATTGTAAACAAAAAGGTTCCTAAAGGGGATGTTTTTGAAATGGCAAAAACAGCCGGTCTCTTTGCTGCTAAACGAACCGCTGACATGATTCCAGATTGCCATCCTCTCCCCATTGAGTTTACGGAAGTACGTTATCATACAGAAACACAACAGATAAAAATAGAGGTTGAAGTACAAACCTTATATAAAACCGGTGTTGAAGTTGAAGCTATGCATGCGGCATCCGTTGTAGCATTAACAATGTACGATATGCTCAAACCAATCGACAAAGGTATAAGTATTGAACAGATTAAACTGTTGGAAAAAAAAGGAGGAAAAACAGACTACAAAAAAGTAATCAGTGAGCAACACATCAATGCAGCTGTAATTGTATGTTCTGATTCAATCTCAAAAGGGATTAAAGAGGATGGTGCAGGAAAAATCATTTTAGACAAGTTGGAAAAAATGGGAGTAAAAATTGCTGATTATGTGATTATCCCTGACGAAGTATCAGTAATTCAGGAAACAGCAAAAAAATATGCCAATGATAAAGTTAAGCTCATCATCTTTACAGGTGGTACAGGACTCTCACCACGTGATGTAACACCCGAAGCACTTAAACCGCTACTTACGCAACATATTCCTGGAATTGAAGAAGTTGTTAGGCAATATGGACAGCAACGTACTCCCTACGCGATGTTATCACGTTCTGTAAGTGGTCTAATAAATGAATCGCTTTTATTGGCTTTACCCGGGTCAACTATTGCTGCTAAAGAATCTATAGATGCCATTTTTCCGGCTGTTTTGCATGTGTTTAGAGCAATGGATTCCTTCAATCATGATTCAAAAAAGGATTGATGGAGCTTGAGTCATGCTGAGATTCTAATATCTGCGCTATTGCTTTATACATTTGAGGGCTATGACAGGGTTTTAGCCCTTTAGGAAAGTCATCCCGGAAAATCTGTTCCGAGTTTCGGGGTTCATGTTGCGAGTTATAGGTTTTCGCGTATATTGTTGTTTATATTTATTATAAAATCTCAAATCCTACTCGTCACCATGAGAAATTAATATCTGCGCTATCGATTAATACATTTGAGGGATATGACAGACTCGTAACTCGAAACTAGGTCATCCCGGAAAACACTATCGGGATGTTTACACCAAGGATAGTGCCGGCGGTTTATTCAGCCTATCCCGGTTTACCTTTGAGGGCTAGGTATCCCTAGTAAAAGTAAACAGTTAAACAGTTAAACAGTTAAACAGTTAAACAGTTAAACAGTTAAACAAATAAACGCACTGTAACGCCTCTATACAAAAAAACTTTCAGCTTTCAGCCTTGAGCTTTCAGCTTCCCCCGCCTACCTCACAATCATCTTCAATTCATCGATTCTTGCGGAGAGGTCGTCGCGGTCTAGGTAGCGGTAGCGGTCTGGGAGAAGTGCTTTAGATGTGCATTCTTTGACGGCGAGGAGGGTTTGTAGCTCGATTTCTTCGGGATAGGTTGGTGGGAGGAAGTCTTCGAAGGTTGCATCGAGAATCTCAACGGAGACACGCTGCTTGCCTTCAATGGCGGCACGGAATCGGGCTCGGGTGAGTGCGGCTTCCATGTCGGCACCGGAAAAGACGCGATTTCCACTTTTGATGATTTCCGGAATCTCATTCTTGGTCATCACAAGGCCTGTTTTCCGCTTCATGGCTTCGAATATTTCGATACGCTCTTCCGGGGTTTCGGGGTAAAATAGGGCTAAATGCTCCTCTGCCCTCCCTTGGCGCTTTAAATCAACCGGCATTAAATCCGGACGGGCAGTCATGAGAAACCACACAATGCGTCCACGATTCGCAGTATTGCTCATGAAATTGGCAATTTTTGCGAATACCCGACTCGAAACACCGCTATCCCCTGAAGCATTACGATCTCCCAGATAGGCATCGGCTTCGTCAATCATGACGGCAACCGGAGCCATTGCATCGAGCAGGGATAGAATCTTTTCCAGATTTCCCTCGGTAACGCCTTGCCATTGGGAGCGAAAGTTTTTGAGTTTCACCATCGGGATGCCCACTTCCCCCGCAAAACAGGTCACCATGAATGTTTTTCCTGTCCCAACGGGGCCGCAAACGAGATATCCCATCGGGAGCACATCCCCCCGACCCTCTTTTAAAGCGGCGCTTGCATGGCGCAAATGCTGTTTTACATGTCCATGCCCGGCAACAGCATCTAACGTGAATCCCGTTTCTACAAACTCTAACAAACCATACGCTTCGGCTTCAATGAGCTCTTTTTTGATAACAGAAAGCCCGTCATACGTTATCCGATACTTGTTTTCGCGCGCATTTGACAGAATACTCCGAAGCTGAATAAAACCGAGTCCGGCCGTTTGTTGTGCCAGGATTTTTAGGGGGATGTCACAAATATCCTTCAACGGTGCGGCTTCCATGAAATCTGCCACAAAATGCTCCCGTGCTTTGGCATCCGGAAGCCCCACTTTGATGGCCGCATTGTAAGGACTCTGAATCAAATTGCGATTTAAATCCGCCAGGTTTTCGGTCAGGAGCACTAGGGTGAAATCAGCTGCCATGAAAAGAGGATCCTGCGCCCATTTTAGCAGATATACGAGCGTGGTGCGGTCTTCCGAGCCGGCTGAACCGGTATCGCCGTTTGGGACAATCGTTTCGGCAAAGTCAATAATACACGCAATGCCCTTTTTCTCCTCGATGCGCATTTTGAAATAGCTTTCCAAAATCCCCATAACACGAGCAGGATCGCGAGGTAGCTTGGCAATAGGGTCACTACCGGATGATTTATCTCCGGCAGGCAAGGCCCGCTGGAAATCTTGTAAGGAAGCTTTATCCCGAAAATGAATACCCGACGAGCGGTCGTAGTACAACACAATTTCACGTGAACCGAATAATTCATCCGATAAAAACGATTTAAATCGCTTGAAATCTGAGGCTTTTTCGCGTTTCACCTCCACCAAATCACGTACATTTCCATGTAAAATGAACTGATTCAGCGTTTTGCTCAGATATTTACGGGCAAATTCTTTCGCCCAATTCGGATACGATTCGTACATAGACGGTTTTCCTTTGGTTATGGGATGGCATTTTCATCAAGCAATGTTAGCCTGATGATTTCAATACGCGTAGGTTTCGCCTTTGTTATCATAATTTTGTGATTCCCAATCAACACTTCTTCCCCCACTTTCGGGATGCGTCCGATGGCATGAATCACATATCCCGCGATCGTCTCAAATTCACAATCCTCGCTAATCAGCCCGATTTCGGGGAATTCCTCTTCTAAATCATCAATTTCAACATCCCCACTTAAAATAAATGTGTTATTTGGAAGTCGCTTCATGATGGTTTCTTCATCATCGTATTCATCCTGAATATCTCCCACCACTTCTTCGATCAAATCCTCAATCGTTACCAAGCCTGCGGTTCCACCGTATTCGTCGATTACAACTGCCATCGAAATATTCAGTCTTCTGAATTCCGATAGCAAATCGGTTGATTTTTGGGAGGATGGGACGTGCTTTACCGGACGAATGATTTCATCTAACGTTTCTGGACGTTTAAACAAGTCATAAGCAAATACCACCCCGACAATATTGTCAATATTTCCGCTATACACCGGAATTTTTGAATATCCTGAGGTTACAAAGGCATTCAACACATCTTCAATACTACTTTCTTTCTCAACGGCAACAATTTCTGTCCGAGGAATCATGCTTTCACGCACACGCATGGTCGATAGTTCGAGTACATTGGTGAGGATTTCGGAATCATCCTCATCAAATTGACTTTCCTCATCTACAGCAATCTCTCTGAAAATCAATTCCATATCCTCTCGCCTGAAAAACTCCTGAACCGTATCGGAATCCGGTTGGAAGAAGCGTACTAACTTTAGAGCCACTGCATTTGCAAACCAAATTAACGGACGAAGGATGACGTTTGTCCACCGAATCGGTACTGCCACCAAAGAAACCAAGCTATCGGCATGCACTCTGAAAATGCTTTTGGGGATGATTTCCCCGAAAATGAGAATCACAACCGATGCTACAATGGTTTGAATCGCCAAAACGACCAAATCAGTAGGTTCTACACCGAAATAATATCCCCATACACCCGTAATTGGAGCCGCAAGGAAGATAGTCATGAGTGTAGCGTAAGCAACATTCACAATGTTATTCCCAACCAAGGTAGTGGATAAAAACGTCTCCGGATTTCGCACAAAATATTGGAGATACGTGCCACTTAAATTCTCTTGTCGCGATTTAATTTCTAGACGCAAGCGATTTGCAGAAACAAATCCGATTTCTGAGCCGGAGAAAAATCCGCTCAACATTACAGCCACAGCAATTGCAATGAACTCAATCATGTGTGACTACCCTATTTGAAGTATGTAACGGAGGTTCCAAGCAGGTTAAATTATTTCCCGGTAAAAGCAGGTTTGCGTTTTTCAAGAAACGCCCCTGTGCCTTCTTTAAAATCGGAAGTTCCGCACAAAGCTCCAAAAAGCTTTGCCTCCGCAAGATAACCTTCTTCACGATTTATCTCGGAAGCTACCACTGCCTGAATGGCCGCTCTAAGGGCAAGCGGTCCGTGTTTAAACATGGTTGCAAGCATGAACTTTGCCGCATCAAGTGCTTCTGATTTTGTGGGATGAAGGCTGTTTCCAAGTCCGAGAGCGATTGCCTCATCCGATTTTACCATACGACCCGTTAGAATCAGCTCTAATGCTTTCCCTTTTCCGGTAAGTTTAATCAACCGTTGAGTACCGCCATATCCTGGGATGAGTCCCAAAGAAACTTCCGGGAGTCCAAAAACCGCATTCGCCGTAATGATGCGAATATGACAGGCTAAAGCTAATTCCGTTCCCCCGCCAAGAGCGTAGCCGTTTACTACGGCAATAATCGGTTTCGGAGCGGTTTCAATTATATCAAAAATACGTTGACCATTTTTTGCGGCGGCTTTTCCACCGGCTTCATCTAAAGTAGCGAGCTCCGCAATATCCGCTCCTGCCACAAATGCCTTTTCGCCCGAACCGGTAAGGATGATGCCCTTTACCTCGTTATCTTCGTAAAGTTGATGCAGCGCTTCTTCCAATTCATGTAATACGGCATTATTGAGCGCATTTAACTTATCCGGACGATTAATTGTAATGACACAGATAGATGCTTCTTTTTCAAGAAGCAGGTTTTCAAAATTCATTTTCAGGTTGACTTGATTTTCTGCTTGGGTGAATATTCTGCTTGCGACAGATCATTTTCGATGCTGTCTAAATTACGAATATAATCAGGAATTTCATTGATTTCATGATTGATTTCCGTAAAGACTGCATCAGCATCTTCCAAGTCCATAATCAGGCTATCCATCTGATACTCAATTTCCTCAAGGTTGGAAATTGTGAGCGATTTTTCATAGATATAACGGACGGTATCTTCTATCGTTTTAAGTTGTGAATCCGAAATAAGATAACGCTCACGAGCTGCTCCATATTTACTGATTCGCTTCTCTAAAATGGCAATTCTACGCTCAATTACCTGTTTTAGTTTGGGGGATGAAGCCTCCTCCTTCTCTTTCTTAACTTCATCAATCTCTGCCGTTAGCGTCTTTTCGATATCTTTATCCACATACTGACGATAACGCTCGTTGCTGTCAAGCAAAATCATGTAGCTGGTCATAAGGCTATCCATGCGCGTGTAAATGCTATCTAACAAGCCCTGTGAAACATAAGGCAGCTTATTGAAATTTTCCCGAATCAACCCAGAAATATGCTTCAAAATCAAGAAACGCTTTTGTGATTCCTCTGAAAGTCCACCAAAAATCTTTCGTTCATCAAACCGACTATTTCTCTCTTTAAACTTATTCAAATTGATATACTTCTGAAATCGCGCCATCCTCGGAACAATCCCCAAATACATCAACTCCGTTGCCAATGTAACCGCGAAAACGATATTAATTGCTGAAGTATCTCCCGATACAAAAAAAGCAGTCGTAAATGCAGCAATTAAAAATCCAAGATTAAATGGATGCAGAAATGCTTCACGCGTATAATTCACCGGTTTATCCATAAGTTCGAAATCGTTTAAGAATGATGAAATAAGACCAACACATCAAGTGTACGAATCATTTGCGAGAAAGTTAAGATTGTTTTTTGTGTTTAGGGGTTTAGAAGTTGAGGTAGCTGGATGACGGATGGATTTTTACAGTTAGCAGTTAGCGTTTCGAAATAATAAATCAAGTGCCGTCAGACCTGGTAAAAAAAAGCAAAGTTACCGTTTTTAGAAAAAAATATACGCAATAATCCGCCAAATCAGCGTCATCAGTGTGCCATCCCATTGATAGGAATTGAAAAAATATGTGATCCGAAACCCCTTTCAGCCTTCGACTTTCAGCTTCTCTAACCATTCAGAAAGTCGTGTTCCAATTATTTGACCGGTTTCTGCAGCTCCGGCGTCGGTCATGTGAACGGCATCGTAGAAAAATAAAGTATTCTTATAAAGCTCACGAGCAAGATCGATCAGAAGTAAGTCATTTTTTTTAGCGATTTCACGGATGACATCATTGTATTGCTCAACCATACTCCAAAATAAGGCTCCGGAAAATCCTCCCAAATCAACGGCAGCTAAGTCTATTCCGGTGTGTGGATCAATACCAAATCCAACGGCCGTGGCTTGAGTAATGAGAACTGGTTTGATTTCATTTCTCAAGGATGTCTCCACAAAAGCGGTGAGCCTAGCTCTAAATCCATCTAAAAACCACTCCTCTTGATATTCGAGAACCTCATCAATATGATTAAATGGATATTCAATCTCACCTAAACTGGAAAAATCCAAAAACGCATGTCTTAGTCCTTGGCGAGACGCTACGTAAACGCGGTGTAGATGCAACATCGTGGCCATAATTTCGCTATAGTGTGCTAACGATGTAACAACTTCTCGGCGACTGCCAAACTGTAGGCCCCTGCGGATATTCGTTTCATCCATTTCGAGGCGACTGACATCATTCAGACCTGCCATAACAAGAATGATATCCGGTTTCAAGTCTATCAGAAAATCATTGAGTAGGATGTTGTGGCCGAAGGTTGAATGTCCGTCGAGGCCTGCATTGTTCATCCAAACATTTAGACCGTTTGCCAATAATACGTTCTCAGCGATTGCAGGCCAATCGTAGCCATCCGGTTGATAGAACGACTCCGTAGTGCTTCCCCCAATGGCAAAGATTCGAATGGCTTCAGGGTGAGCTTCTTTAGGTTCCGGTCCTCTGAATCCAAGGCTATTCTTAGTGTGCCGAACCTCCTGTTGAAGTCCGGGCACCTGAATATTTCGCAACTCATACACCTTATTTACGGGTAATATGATTTGATTCCCTCGCACCCGCATCTCAAAAGGATTGATTATCCTCAGTCCTACCTCAAGAACTACTAAAGCCAGGAAAATTCCGAGCAGTATGGTAAGTGCATTCTTGAGTATGGACGAGTGCATGAGATCCTACCCCTTATTGTGGAGATTAAACCTTGTAATAGTCTCTATACCAACGGACGAAATTTCCGATTCCTTCTTCGATATTCACTTTAGGGCGATATCCGGTGTATTCGAATAAGTCTTCGACATCAGCGTATGTTTTGGTCACATCACCGGGCTGAATTTCCATCAGATTCTTTTTCGCTTCTTTACCAAGTTGTCGCTCAATTTCATGAATGAAATCCATCAAACGTACCGGATGGTTGCAACCGATGTTAAATAATAAATAAGGTGCCTTGCTA